>Ga0070713_100000136_pt1 | contig 48253 bp, 43 predicted proteins | sample LARL82metaG_FD_65465 | JGI IMG/M metagenome (GOLD analysis project Ga0070713, IMG submission 65465) | Corn, switchgrass and miscanthus rhizosphere microbial communities from Kellogg Biological Station, Michigan, USA - LAR L8-2 metaG | ecosystem: Host-associated > Plants > Roots > Rhizosphere ... | reverse complement strand
AACCACCATGCCGACATTGACCAGGATATGGAAGCTAAGCACAGCCACCACACCCATCACCACAAACGTGCCAGCGCGGTCGGGCGCTGTTTGCGCGTTCTGGGTCAAACGCATCAGCACAATGAAGTATAACAGCAGAACCCCAAGAGCGCCCACGAAACCGTGTTCTTCGGAGAAAGCGGCGAAAATGAAGTCGGTCTGGGGAACCGGGAGAAAAGCGCCGTGAGTTTGCGAGCCTTTTCCACCCCAAAGGCCCCCAGAACCAACGGCAATCTTGGATTGCTCAACTTGGTACCCCGAACCTTGAGGGTCCAGTTCGGGGTCGATAAAGCTGGTTAAACGCTGCTTCTGGTAGGACTTCAAAACGTGGACCCTAGGAACGAGAAAGACCGCCCCGACGGCTATGGTGGCCAGCAAACCCACCGTCAGTCCCTGCTTCCACTGCAAGCCACCTAGAAATACACCCATTACGGCAATGGGGACATAGGTGAGAGCCGTGCCAAGGTCAGGCTGCGCCAGGACCATCAGCATAGGGATGCCGACGATCGCTCCGGCCTTCATGAAATCGGCCCAGGAGAGCTCCCGCTGGCGCATGTCGGCAAAATACTTGGCAACGGCGAGAATCAGGATGAGCTTCACCCACTCCGAAGGTTGGAAGTGATTGCCGCCGGGCATCTTGATCCAGCGGCGGGCTCCAAGATACTTCTGGCCGAAAACCATCACGGCCATGAGAGAGCCTACCCCAGCAATATAAAACCAGTGGATCTGATCGAGCAGAGCCTGATAGTTAATCAGACTGACCAGAAACATGGCGCCTACGCCGGCGACGACCCAATAGACCTGCTTGACATGGGCTCCGGCGAACTTCGTGTGCACGGTGGCGCTGTGGATCTCCATCACGCCCATGCCACAGATGATGAGCACGAAGGCCATCAGGATCCAGTCGAAATCGCGGTATGAGACGTAACGTGCCATAAGAACAGTTTTCAGCTTCTAGCTTCTAGCTTTAGCTCTTCTGAGCTTTTGTCGACTGCCCCCTTCATGGATGCATTCCCGGTGCGGCAATCGCAACTGCGAGCGGCTTCTTCGGCAGGTCGAGAACAAAGTGGCCGGCTTGCAGGGCATCTTTGTCTCCGTCGGAATCAGGAGTTGTCCAGAGACCTCCGATGTCGACCGTGCCATTCTTTGGCTTCTCCACCATCTTCTGGGGAGATCGGTGCTGCTTATCGACGTACGCCTTGATCACCTGCGTCGCCAGGCGCGCCGCCAGCCTGCCGTGCTCGCCGCCCTGAAACAATACGCAGACGACAATATCGGGATTGCGTCTTGGGGTGAATCCGACGAACCATCCGTTCTGCGCGAGATCGTCGCTATTCTTGAATTTGGCGCGGGTCGCCAAAGATACAATTTGTGCCGAACCGGTCTTGCCCGCGATATCAATCCCGGGAATATGAGCGGAAGGAGCTGTGCCCTCGGGAAGAAGGACGCGCGACATGGCGTCGGTAATGAAGTTCCATCCATTGGGATCAATCGGAACGTTCTTCACTTCAGTAACGTGTTCTGCTTCGACATAGCCAGGCGGCATGTCGGAGGGATTGATGACGTGGGGCACGACCATGCGCCCGCCCATAGAGATGGCGCTGATGGCGCGCAACAGTTGGACGGGCGTGATGGCAACCGCGCCCTGCCCAATGCCAACCGAGATCGTTTCTCCGGCAAACCACTTCTGCTTGAAGTTCTTGATCTTCCACTGTTCCGACGGCATGACACCGTTCACTTCGTTGGGCAGATCGATGCCAGTTTTTTGGCCCAATCCCAGATCGGTGGCGTACTTGGCGATACGGTCGATACCAAGTTTTTCGGCCAACGTGTAGAAGAAAACGTCACAGGACTGGTAGATCGCTTTTTCGAGAGTAACCGCGCCATGTCCGCCCTTCACCCAGCAACCGAATCGTCGACCGTAGAACTCGGCGCCACCAGTGCAGTTCACGTGGAGTGTCTGCGCAACGTTTTCCTGCCAGCCGGCAACCGACATGATGATTTTGAAGGTTGAACCGGGCGCCAACTGAGCTTGGATGGCTTTGTTCAACAGTGGCTTGTCGGGATCAGTGACGAGTTTGTTCCATTCGTCGCGGGAGACATGCACGGCGAAATCGTTGGGATCAAATGTAGGGCCGCTGACCATGGCGAGAATTTCCCCGGTACGCGGATCCATGGCGACGATGGCGCCGTTCTTCCCTGCCAGAGCCTCTTCCGCGGCAATCTGCAAATCAATGTCAACGGTAAGACGGAGTTGTTTGCCGGGAACCGCTTCGGTCTCGCCGAGGCGTTCGACTTCGCGCCCGCGGCTGTCGACTAAGGCCTGGCGCGATCCGTTCTTGCCCATGAGCAGGTTGTTGTACTGGCGCTCGACGCCGGAAATGCCGACCACGTCCCCTGAGTTGTAGAGCTCGAACTGCGGCTGGTTCAACATGTCCTCGCTGACTTCGCCGACATAGCCGATCAGGTGGGCCATGAACCCGTTGCGCGGATACAGGCGGCGGTGAGCCATGATGGTATCGAGTTCCGGCAACTCGTTGCGATGCGCTTCGATGAACTGCAACTCGTCGGGAGTGATGTCTTCTTTGAGCGAAATCGGCTGATACTGCGGCATCGAGGCGAAGCGGCGGATGCGCGCTCTCACCTCGTTGGGATCCAGGTGCAAACCTTGGGCGATCATATCGGCATCAGCCACAAGGTCGCGGGAGGAATCCCGCAGCAGCAGTGCAGAGAACGACGGGTAGTTGTCGACGATAGTGCGTCCTTCACGGTCCAAGATCTTGCCGCGAGGCGCGAGCACAGGCACGTTACGAATGCGATTTTTTTCGGCGGCCAGCGAGTAGTAATCGCTCTGCATCACCTGCAGGCGCCATAGTCCGTAGGCGAGAATCAGGAAGATGCCCAGGATGATGTACTGGGCCGCCGTGAGGCGGATGGCGGAAACTTTTTCGTCGCGGCCGAACATCAGACTTGGGGCTTTCGGCCTTCGGTTTCCGGCGTGTTCGGCACACGCTCAGAAATCGACACCGATGCCAATTTCCTTTCAGGAGTTAATCTCATTCTAAATCGGGCCTCGCACCAGAGGAGCTTTTCGCAGTAACGAAGGTCATCGGTATTCGGCGGCACGGTCTCTGATCCGGCCAGAAGCCCGAAGCCGAGAGCCGGCTCCGCTCACGTTCGTTGCTTGAACTTGTCGAGCAGGAAAAACAGCGCCACCCCCAGGATCGCATTAGCCAAGCCAGCCAGGATGCCTCGAGGCCAGCTCCACGTTTGGGTCATGCTGACCAGGCCTCGGGCCACGGTGAAATAAACCGCGGCATGAACCAGGTAAAAGCCCAGCGTCACCAGCAGGCGGGCCCCGGCGTTTTCCACGTCGAGTTTTACTCCCAGCGAGGATGCCCCGTATCCGACCACCGTCTTGGCGATTCCATAGATTCCGATGGGATTGTGGCCCAACATATCCTGCGCCAGGCCGATGAATGCTCCGGTAAACAGTCCTGCAATCGGGCTGCGGCGCGCCATGGCAAAAAAGATTGTCACTAGCAGCGGCAAATCGAAATAAACCGCGAAGCGCGGGAACCGCAGCGGCAGGAATGCCTGCACAAATAGCGCAAGCAAAGGCACGCCAATCGTTACCGGGATGCTGAACCGGTAGACTTCAACTTGCTCCCCTGATGTGTAAGTGATGGGCACGCTAATCGGGGCTGCTCTGGTCGGCAGGAGGCTTCGAATCCGCCGGCGGCGTGGTTGGCCCAGTTGGAACGGACGGTTTTGGCTCGACGTGCTCCGGCGAGGCCTGGGACGGATCTGGTTTTCTTAGGGCTGCGGCACCACCCGAGGCGCCAGTGCTCTTCTTTACGTTTGCGGTGGTCCCCTCCGCCGGGGCTTTCGCTGTTCCTGCCGCGGAGGGCGTGTGGGCCGCTCCGGATGGATTCTTGGCAGGGGCTGTGATTGTAGCTGAGCTCAGAGGCTTCGCTGTTACCTCGTCGGTTGCGGACGCTGCGGATCCCGGGCCCGGGACGGTTGCCGCTTTCACCTCGGTCGACGATTTCGCATCGGTGGCCGGTTTGTCGGGCACTGACGGCAACCGTTGCGCCAGAATGTCTGCGGCGCGCACGCGAACATTTTCTTCGGCGGTCGCCTGACGTTCTCGCTTTTCGACCAGCACCATTACTTCTTCAAGCTTGCTCAAATCGGCAGCCGGTCTGATTTTGATATTTAGGAACAAATCCTTGCCAGTGCCGACTTTCGTGACCGTGCCTACGGGCAGGCCCTTGGGAAAGATCTGGTCGCCACCGCTGGTCAGCACATTTTCACCCACCGGAACCTGCTCGTCGGCCATAACCCGCTCAAGAACGACTTCTCCATTCGCCGTACCGCGCAGCACACCCTGCAGACGCGTCTTCTCGAGAAGGGCGCCGACACCACTGCTTTGATCGCTGATCAGGAGCACCTGGGAAACCGACGGGTACACCAGCAACACCTTGCCCACGATGCCGTCCGCTGTCATGACCGCCATGTCGCGCTTGATGCCTGCATTCTCGCCTTTGTCGATATAGACGATGCGGGAAAGATCACTACCGCTGGACCCGATTACCTGTGCAGCGACGGTGCGCGAGATGAATTGTTCTTTGAAGGCCAGCAGGGTTTGCAGGCGCCGCGCCTGGGCAGCATCTTCCGAAAGGCGCACCTGCTCCAGACGCATCTGCTCGATCTGTTGCTTCAATTGCCGGTTCTCAGCGCGAACGCCCCGCAGGTAGAAGTAGTTGTGCCAGATGTTGCCGGTACCGTTCTGAACCCAGACCAGAGCGCGCTCGAAGGGAGTGATGGCGCCCACGCCCCAAATGCGGATGAGACGCGTGTTCTCGGCATCATTGCCGCCTTTTTTGACTTGCATCGCAAGCCCGAGCACCTGCAGAAACAGGACTCCTACAAGAATGACCAGGTTGCGATAGCGGCCGAGCACAGATTCCATAACTTCAGTTTCAGGTTTCGAGTTTCAGGTTTCGCTAGAGCAGATCGGAAGATTCTATCGTCGTCCAAGTTCGAAGTCTGGTCTCAATCCGTTTGCCCGAAACTTGAAACCTGAAACTCGAAACTGCTACTCGATTGAGATCTTTCTCAACAGCTTGAAGTCGCTGAGCATTTTGCCGGTGCCCAACACGACGCTGCACAACGGGTCGTCTGCAATCGAGACCGGGAGACCGGTTTCTTCGCGGATGCGCTTGTCGAGATTCTTAAGCAGAGCACCGCCGCCGGTAAGAACAATGCCGCGATCGCTAATGTCGGCTGAGAGTTCCGGGGGCGTCCGCTCAAGGGCGACGCGAATCGCATTCATGATTGTCGAAACGCATTCGCTGAGCGCTTCGCGGATTTCGCCGTCGTCGACTGTGATCGTCTTGGGCACGCCTTCGATCAGGTTCCGGCCTTTAATCTCCATGGTCATCGGCTTATCGAGCTGGTGCGCGGAGCCGATTTCCATCTTGATCTGCTCGGCTGTACGCTCGCCGATCAGCAAGTTGTATTTCCGCTTCAAATAGTTCATCACGGCTTCGTCCATCTGGTTGCCGGCCATGCGCACGGAACGCGAATAGACGATGCCACTCAACGAAATTACTGCGATGTCTGTGGTCCCGCCGCCGATATCGACCACCATGTTGCCGCTGGGCTCGGTGATGGGTAGTCCCGCTCCAATCGCGGCCACCATGGCTTGCTCGACCAGGTGCACTTCACTCGCCTTGGCGCGATAGGCGGAGTCCATGACCGCGCGCTTTTCTACCTGCGTAATCTCGGATGGAACGCCGATCACAATCCGCGGATGCACCAGCATCTTGCGGTTGTGCGCCTTCTGAATGAAGTAATTCAGCATCTTCTCAGTGACTTTGAAGTCGGCGATCACGCCATCTTTCATGGGCTTGATGGCGACGATGTTGCCCGGCGTGCGGCCCAGCATTTCTTTCGCTTCTTTGCCGACAGCCTCAACCTCACCCGTATTCTTGTTGATGGCAACGATCGAAGGCTCGTTCACGACAATGCCCTTGCCGCGCGCGTATACCAGCGTGTTGGCGGTGCCCAGGTCAATGGCTAAATCGCTGGAGAAAATGCTGAACAGCGAGCGGAGATTGTGACTGCGCGTCGGGCCTGAATGAAATCCGTTGTTTGACATGACGAAATGTTCTCGCGTCCTTCTACGTGCTACGTGCCGGTCTGCCGGAGAAATCCCTCGGCAGTTCTTTGTTAGCTCATTGTCTGGGTGCTGGCTCTTCTATTCTACGAGATGCCGGCGAACCCTGCTCCAACCAAAAGTTCCTCTGCCCAAGAGTCATAACTATAGTTCGTACCCGAATCTGTAATCGCGCGTCACTGGATCACGATTTTCTTCTGCTGGGTGTTCACGCCGCCCTGCGCCGTTTGTGCCGTCACCGTGATGACCGCTTCCCCGGTTGGCAGCGGGGGCATAAAGTAATGGAACTGCCCATCGGAGTTAATCATCGGCACCTCGCTACCGTTGACCATCACGCGTGCACCCGTCTGCGTCTTACCTGTTATTTCAATTACGTGCCCGTGTTGGATAAAGGGATCGAGATCCAGTTCAATGGCTTCCGTCTCCTTACCCTTGGAAATGATCGTGAAGCGATTCTTTTCGCTCTCCGCCGATTCCTTCCCCGTCGCGTCATAGGACTGCACCATCCAGTAATAAGCGCCTTCGCCGAGGCTCGTAACCGTTACCGCAGCCGTATTAACTTTCTTATCAACGAGTGTAGAAGAAAAGTACGGGTTGCGGGAGATGCGAAGCCGGTAACCAACTGCATTCGCCATCTTCGTCCAGGAAAACTCCACATCCTTGGTGGCTTCGCCGGCGGAAAACAGAGGCGCCATGTTGGCCGGAGCGATCGGAACCGGCGGGCCGATTTCCTTGGCTTTCTCCAAGTGGGACTGCTGGCCCTCGAAGCTCACCTTTTCCCAATTGGCAAGTTTGACGGTTTCACCATTGCGAGTAACCTCGCCGGTTCCTTTCTTCATCAAGATTTCGTGATGATCGGCCTTGGGATCGTTGTGCACCTGAGCAGCCGATTCAGGAGACAGAGACGCCGTGGCGCCCCCCACAATCACCTGAGACTTCGAACCCTGGCTATAGGTCGCAGTTGAGAGGTCTACGGTTCCGGTGCTAACGGCTACGGCAACATTGGTCTGCTGCTGGTCGTTGGCCGAGTTCTCTTCAATGACGATCAAAGAATCCTGCTTTACGGTGTAACTGGTGCCGTCGTTAAAGACGACCTTCGCCATGCCTTCAGAGCCGGTCTGAACCACGTCACCTTTTTCCAGAGGGATGTTGTAATCGCCGGTCACCCAACTGTTGCCATTGCTTTTCTTGACGCGCACGGTGCCATCGAGTGCGGTAAAGTGTGCCTGCTGGGACGTCGAAATTCCAGAACCTGCAGGAGGAGTGATTCCCCCCACTTTTTCCAGAATTTTGCTGGCGAGGTTTTCTACCGCCTTGATGCTGTTATCGGTAAATTGCGGGAAGGTGAAGCGCACTGCGACGCCAAAGATCGCGAGGCCTGCAAGGATCAGCAGCGCCACGCTGCGGTAGGTGATAGTCGTCCACGCAACGTGAATGCCCGATTTGCGGTTATCTGAAGACACTTGGGACCGACGAACCTCAGTCAATATGCGGTAAAGAAAAACGTTAGCACAAGGAAAACAGAGGAAAAAACAGGTAATCACTTTGGGACGTTACCGAAGTGCCAGACTGGTTGAAGCGTGACCAATCTCCAAAGCGGGAAAAAGTTCGAAATCGTTTCATGACACAACGCCAGCAGTGGGCTATTCTTACTGGTCAAAATGGACGCTCACTCCAGCAGGGACTCCACTCTCCTAGGCACCCGACCTACACTCTCCGCGAATGACGGGATGGTTCTGATCTGGGCGATCGCTCTCGCCAAACTCTTCTTTCACATTTACTTCAATAACCGTTATGGCTATTTTCGCGACGAATTCGATTACATGTCGTGCGGCGACCATCTGCAGTGGGGATACGTTGACCAGCCTCCGTTGATCCCATTTCTGATTCATATTAGCCGGGCGGTGCTGGGAGACTCGCTGCGTGCAATTCGCTTCATTCCCGCTGTCGCGTCATCGTTGCTGGTGGTGCAGACGGCCGTGCTGGCACGCGAGTTAGGCGGACGGCGTTATGCGGTGTTGTTGAGCGCGATCTGTTCGGGTATCGCGCTGCAGTACCTGTCGAATGGTAGCTTGCTCGGCACGAACTGCCTCGAACCGAATTTGTGGATGGCCTGCGCGTATTTCGCGATCCTTGCCATCAAGAGAAACGATCCGCGCTACTGGCTTTGGTTCGGTGTCTTCGCCGGGCTTGGGATGGAAAACAAATATTCCATGGCGCTCTTCGGTTTTGGAATTGTCGTTGGGCTGCTGCTCACCGTGCAGCGACGGATCTTTTTTGACAAGTGGATTTGGCTTGGCGGCCTCTCGGCCTTGTTGGTTTTCCTGCCGAACCTGCTCTGGAACATTCACTATGACTGGCCGTTCGTGCAATTGATGCATAACATCCGGGCGTCGGGACGCGACGTGGTGCTTGGGCCGGGAGAATATTTCTTTCAGCAGACGCTGCTGCTGAATCCTCTGACAGCGCCGATCTGGCTGACGGGCTTGTTCGCTCTGCTTTTCTCGGCGCGGCTCAAGCCTTACCGCGTGCTGGGGTGGTGTTATGTGGTGTGTTATGCAGTCTTCTTCATTCTGCATGGCAAGAATTATTATCTGGCGCCGGTGTATCCTATGCTGCTCGCGGCGGGTGCGGTGATGATTGAGGTCACGCTGGATCGTCCGGATGGCGATCGGACGGGAAGAGGGCGGCCGCGTTTGAAGTGGTTGAAACCGGTGATCGTGATCGTGCTGCTGGCGAGTGGCGTACATACGGCGCCTATCGTCATTCCAGTTTTCTCGCCCGAACGATTCCTGGAGTACACGAAGACACTTCCCTTCAAACTTCCGGTGATGGAGCATTCCCATGCGCGCGCCACGTTGCCGCAGTGGTACGCAGACCAGTTTGGATGGCAGGAGATCGTGGATGAAACGGCGGTTGCCTGGAATCGGCTTGCGGCCGAGGAACGCGGTGACTGCGGCATCTTCGCGCAGGATTACGGACAGGCCGGGGCGATTGATTTTCTGGGCCGCCGCGTTGGTTTGCCGCCATCGGTCAGCGGTCATCAGACATGGTTCCTCTGGGGACCGCGCGGATATTCCGGAAATTGCATGATCGTGCTGGACGACAACCGGAAGACCCTTGAACGACTCTGGCAACATGTGGATTTCGTTGGGAATTCTGCGCCGAATCCCTACGCGCTGGAGCAGCAGATCTCCGTTTATGTTTGCCGGGGAAAGAAGTTTGATTCCTGGTCAGGCCTCTGGCCGCGTTTGAAGCGCTGGCGGTAACGAGCACACCGCTTTCCCGTGGCTATCCTTGCCGCTGCTTCCCTTGCCGCGACTTCGTCGCGGGTTGTAGCATCAATATTGAGCATTCGTTAAGGAGAAATCATGGCAACCGATACATTGGCCAGTCCGGCCACCCTGAACTACGGCCAGACCAAAGTTTTCAAGAATTTTATTGACGGCGAGTGGGTAGACGCCTCGACCGGCGAAACATTTGAGAATCGAAATCCTGCGGACACCCGCGACCTGGTCGGGATCTTCCAGAAATCGGCCAAGCCTGACGTGGATACCGCGGTGGTTGCTGCCAAGCGCGCCTTCGCCAAGTGGCGCCTGGTTCCGGCGCCGCGCCGGGCTGAAGTTGTGTTTCGCGCCGCCGAGATTCTAATCGAGCGCAAGGAAGAGTATGCGCGAAATATGACTCGCGAAATGGGCAAGGTGCTGGCCGAAACACGCGGCGACGTGCAGGAAGCCATCGACGCGGCCTATTACAACGCCGGTGAAGGACGCCGACTTTTTGGTCCTACGGTCCCTTCGGAAATGCCGAACAAGTTCGCTATGGCCGTGCGTCAGCCGATCGGCGTATGCGGCATGATCACGCCCTGGAATTTTCCCATGGCGATTTCTTCCTGGAAGTTACTTCCCGCAGTTGTGTGCGGCAATACCTGCGTGATCAAGCCTGCCCAGGACACTCCGCTTTCCACCTTTAACCTGGTGCGCGCTTTGACCGACGCAGGATTGCCCAAGGGCGTCATTAATATTGTCAGCGGCTTTGGCGCCGACGTAGGAACTCCGCTCGCGGAGCACTCCGACGTTCGCGCGGTTTCACTTACGGGGTCGTCTGCTGTTGGTCGTATCATTGGCGGGATCGCAGCCAAAAGTTTCAAGCACTGCTCTCTGGAACTGGGCGGCAAGAATCCGATGATCGTGCTCGACGACGCCAACCTCGACCTTGCCATTGAGGGCGGACTCTGGGGAGCTTTCGGAACTACTGGCCAGCGCTGCACCGCAACGAGTCGCATGATTGTGCAAAAGGGCGTTTACCGGGAATTCGTCGACCGCCTGGTGGAGCGCGCCAAGAAGCTGAAGGTGGGCAATGGTCTGGACGAGACTGTACAGATGGGTCCGGCTGTCAACCAGAAGCAACTGGAGACGGATCTCAGTTACGTCGAGATCGGCAAGGGTGAGGGAGCGAAGCTGGTGTGCGGCGGCAACCGCCTCGACAAGGGCGATTACCAGTACGGCTGGTTCATGGAGCCAACAGTATTCACCGACGTAGATCCCAAGATGCGCATCGCGCAGGAAGAAATCTTTGGGCCGGTAGTCTCGATTATTCCTTGCAACGATCTTGAAGACGCGATTGAGATTGCCAATGGCATCGAGTATGGCCTGTCGTCCGCGCTCTATACCAAAGACGTGAACAAGGCATTCTCGGCAATTCGCGATCTGTACGCTGGCATCACGTACATCAATGCCCCCACGATCGGCGCCGAAGTGCATTTGCCTTTCGGAGGCACGAAGGCGACGGGTAACGGCCACCGCGAGGGCGGTATCGGTGCGATCGATTTCTACACTGAGTGGAAGTCGGTTTACGTGGACTACTCTGATAAGTTGCAGAAGGCGCAGATCGACCGGGAAGACTAACGACATTCCAGCCCATATTCAGCCGTCAGAATTCGATTCTGGCGGCTGAATTTTTGTTTTCGAAGGGACGGGGCGTCGGTCCTTAGGGTACGTCGGTAATCTTGTTCCCTGGTTACGGGCAACCTAATGTTGGAACATTGAGGCTCTCCTCCAAGTCTCAACTCTCACCCTTGGGGTTTGCCTCGTGATGCACAGCGTGATTCACCCTGTTTTCCGTGTGGGCGGCCTTCGCCCTGGCCACTTGTTAGCTATTCTTGGCTTGATGCTCTGTCTCGTCGTCAACTGCGCTCCGCCCGTCCGGGCTCAGAGCGTTCCCAAACTTCATCGCAAAGTGATTGTCATGCACGATCCTGAGTATCCAGCCGTCTTGAAGAACGGCCATTTTGAAGGACAAGTCAAGATCGACGCGACCGTCCTGCCGAACGGAACGGTGTCGAAGGTCGAGGTCAAGGGCGGGAATCCCATTCTCGCGCAGTATGCTTCCGAAGCCGTGATGAGATGGAAATACGTCCCATCTTCAGCACAGACGATCGAAGAAGTGACCTTTAATTTCAATCCCAACAACCGGTAATTACCGGTCCTGCATTGGCCGAGCCGTGGCGGATAACAGATTTCTGCCCGCTAGCGTAGCCTCTGCGTTTAGAATTTCTCTTTGCTTCCGGCAGAATTTTGCTTCGCGCAGAGGTTTCCATGACCCCAATGACTCAAGCTCACGAGATCGCCGCCGCCGCTCGCCTGAACAACGTCCGCTACGCGATCCGCGATCTGGCATGTGTCGCCGACGAGGTTTTGAAGCAAGGCCACAAAGTTCTGCCGCTCAACGTGGGCGATCCTCTGAGCTTCGACTTTCAGACGCCGCCACACATCATTGAAGCCGTCTACAAGGCGATGCGCGACGGCAAAAACGGATATGCGCCATCCGACGGCGTTCCGCAAGCGCTGGAAGCGATTCGCGGCGAGGCCGCGCGCAAGGGCATTACGACGGTGCGCGATGTGTTTGTGACCGCCGGCGTCAGTGAGACGGTGGATCTGTGCCTTTCCGCGCTCGTCAATCCCGGCGAGAACGTTCTGACTCCCTGCCCCGACTATCCGCTCTACTCCGCCGTGCTGTGCAAGTTGGGCATCGGACTGAACGCCTACGATCTGAACGAAGACGATGCATGGCAACCAGAGTTGGCCGATATCGAACGGAAACTCACGCCGAACACGCGAGGGATTGTGCTGATCAATCCCAACAATCCGACGGGATCGCTGTGCACGCGGCAGATGCTGCAGCAGGTAGCCGAACTGGCGCGGCGCCATAACCTGATCGTGTTCTCAGACGAAATCTACGACAAGCTGATCCTAGACGGCACACCGCACATCGCGTTCGCCTCGATCGCTCCGGACATACCCTGCGTAACTTTCGGCGGGATGTCGAAGAACTACCTTGTTCCAGGATGGCGCATCGGATGGGGCGTTGTGTCTGGTGATGCGGGCGCGGTGAAGACTTATACAGAAGGTGTGCACCGCCTGCTGCGGGCGCGTTTATGCGCCAACCATCCCGAGCAGTACGCTATTAGGCCCGCGCTGGAAGGGCCCCAGGATCATTTATCGGAGGTTCAGCGCAAGTTGCGCGCGCGCCGCGACTTGACACAGAAGTGGTGTGAAGCGACCCCGCGCGTCAGTTGCGTGGCGCCTCGCGGCGCATTCTATGCCTACCCTCGTATCGATATTCCCGAGAGCGATGAGATCTTCGTCAAGGAACTCATCCGCCAGAAGCATGTCATGGTCGTCCACGGATCCGGCTTCGGGCAAAAGCCTGGGACGCAGCATTTCCGCATCGTGTTCCTGCCCGACGAGGCGACGTTGACGAAGGCCTATGCTGGAATTGCAGAGTTCATTCGCGAGCGCTACGGAAACTCGTAGTGGGTGACGCTAATAAATTCCCGGCAACGCCGCAGGCACGCGCCGGGCATACTCCTCGAACTCTTCGCCGAACGCCGCCCGCAATAGCTTCTCCTCGCTGCGCACCCGGATCACCATGCCGACTGCAAAGATGATCACCGCCGCAATCAGCGCGATGAAGTGCTCCATTGCCAGGCCGGTCGCGATAAGCATCCCGAACATGCCCGTATAAATCGGGTTCCGCACGTAAGAATAAGGCCCGTCGGTAACTAACCGATGCCCTTCGACGAGGCGCGCGCTCACGGCCCACTGTTTTCCAAGCGTGCGGACCGCTGATCCCATCAGCCATACCGACAGCACCGCAAGCCCCACGGTGAATACAAACAAAACGATTCCGATCTCACCAGCAAGGACCTTTACCGGTGGCAGGAATGGACGCCTTGGAGGCTGGAACCACACCAGGAAATATCCGCACATTTGAAGAAAGATGCCGAGTGCAGCGAAGCGATCGCGTTTCGCTTCGCGCTGTTTTGGGGGCCGCTTGCGGAGCAGGAAAATGGCGGCAAAAAAGATCCAGCACAAAACCACGCCGAGCAGCGTAGCAAGCGCAAGTGGTGTTGGACCCGTCATGGCATGAGCATACTATCAGCCCCGCGCCGCTTGGCCTTTGCAAACGAATCTGCTTAAATCGAATCAGCGCCACTAAGCATTTTTGCGACGCTTTTATAACTGTGGTCGACATACATTCCCACATCTTGCCGGAAGTCGATGACGGACCGAAATCCTGGGACGTGTCGGTTGCCATGTGCCATGCGGCGGCCGCCGACGGCATTACTCACATGGTGGCCACGCCCCACGCCAACGACCGCTATCACTACGACCGCGAATATCTGGCGGGACTCGTGAAGCACCTGCAGGAGCTCGCGGGAGAATCACCGAAGATCCTGCTGGGCTGTGACTTCCACCTGTCTTATGACAATCTGGAAGACGCTTACGCCAACCCCAAACGCTACGTGATTGGCGATACCCGCTACCTGTTGGTTGAGTTCAGCACCTTTAGCATCCCGCAGCAGACCTCGGAATCGTTCATGAAGCTGGCGAACTATGGAATGACGCCGGTCATCACCCACCCGGAGCGCAATCCCATTCTGCGCGAGGACCCGCAGCGGGTGCTGGAATGGGCCGAACAGGGTTGCGTTGTCCAGGTGACGGGATCCGCACTTACCGGGTTCTGGGGCGAGCACTCTCGCCGGGTGGCGGAATGGCTGCTCCAGCATCAGGCGGTACACGTGCTGGCCACCGATGCGCACGACACCGTAAAACGTGTCCCGATCCTTTCCACAGCGCGTGATGCCGCCGCTCAACTCTGCGGAAAGGAAGTGGCAGATGCACTGGTGGAGGCAAATCCTCGCGCCATTGTCAGCGATCAGAAATCACTTCCCTACTTCCCGCCGCCGGTGATGAAAAACTACAAGAAAAATTAGGCATTCACAGGTAGTTGCTGATTGAAACGCCGAAGACTGGACAGTTACTGAGGGCTGGAAGGATCGCTTTGGCCCGCTGGAACGGGAGTCGCGGTTGTGCTCGGCACTGCAGTGTGCGACGTGGTGGGCATGGGTTCCGCGCGCGTTGTATCCGGAACGGTGGTCATGGCGCTCTCTGGATTGAGCAGGTGATCTTTGCTGGGACCCAGGCCGAGACTGATCAACGCCCGAGAGTCAGGAACGGTCTTGCTTTGCCAGCCATGATCCGCCTGATACCGGCGCATGGCCTCTTCGCTGGACTGGTTCCAACTGCCGTTGGCATCTCCGGTCAGGTAGTGCTCGCGGATGAGCGCTTCCTGGATGGCTTGGGCCCTCTCCGAATCAATTTTCTGTTGGCCTTTGGGGCGTTTCTTTCGCGAGGAGTGTTTTCCCGTGGACGCTGTGTGAGTCTTGCCGGCCGACTTCGTGGTACTGGCAGACGTTGTCGAAGTCTTGGTCGGCTTGTGGGTTTTCGTGGTTGCAGGTGTCTTCGCGGATGTATCGTCCGTTGAACCAGAACGGGCCCCCGCCGCAGTCACGCAGGCGAGCATTCCCAGCGTGATCAGTGCGAGGAGTCTCGCTCCGCGAAATTGCGACAAAGTCCTCAAATCCGAAAACCTCTTTTCCCAAAACTTGCCGCCACAACCACGAAAAACGAAAGATCCCGGCTGAGCTCTGGTACCGTCATCATCCTTGATTGGATGCTGCCGTGCCAGTGCCCGCCGGGCTTTTTCCGGTTACGGAAGTGTACCTGCCAGGAAGATCGTCCCATCCTGCCGGGAGGAACCGCGCGAGCGCACCAGGAATACGACGTCCTGCCCGCTCTTCAGGCTCGATTCGACCTTGGCAAAGTCGTCTTCACTGTTGACCGGCACCTTATTGACTTCCAGGATGATGTCACCGCGCCCCAAATTCACGTCTTCCGCAAATGAGCCGGGCTTCACGTCCTGCACGATCACGCCCTTGCCCGAGGGCATGTCGAGCCGATCGGCCATCTCCGGGGTTAGCTTGCGAACGGTGACGCCGAACTTGCTCGGCTTGGGAGCGCTTTCGTCATCGTTGGCCTGCTCGTCGCCGAGACGCGCCGCAAACAACTTGGCGCGATCCGCAATCGTTACCGAGGTTTCCTGCGTCTTGCCATTGCGCAAGAAGCTGAGAGTCACCTTCGAACCCGCCTTGCGGGAAGCGATGTCGGCGACCAATTCAGATCCCTTGCTTACCTTCTTACCATCGACGCTCGTGATGGTGTCGCCTACTTTCAATCCTGCCTGGTCGGCCGGACTGCCCGCTACCACGCTGGAGACAGTGACGCCCGATCCCGAACCGTAGACGCGGGCAATCGCCGGATTTTCGACGGCGTCAAACATGATGCCAATCGAGCCGCGCGAAACTTTATGTTCCGGGCCGGTCAACTGGTTGTAAACATCGACCACAGTCTTCGAGGGCAACGCGAAACCCACACCGGCATAGGCATTCGTCTCGCTCAGAATTGCCGTGTTGATGCCGATGACTTCGCCGTTCATATTTACCAGCGGGCCACCGGAGTTGCCGGGATTGATCGCCGCATCGGTCTGAATGAACGTCTGAAATTGGCGTCCGGGAACAATGTCGCGCCCCTTGGCCGATACAATTCCGGCGGTTACCGTCTCGGACAGTCCGAACGGACTGCCAACGGCCAAGACCCAGTCGCCCACCTGCATGCTGTCGGAATTGCCCATCTTTGCGGCGGGGAGAGCGCGATCCACCTCCACCTTGATCACAGCCAGATCAGTTTCCTGATCGGTACCGATAACCTTGGCGTCGTGCTGCACGCCTGGCGGATCATCTTCGAAGCGAACCCGAATACGGTCTGCCTTCTCGACGACGTGCCGGTTGGTCAGAATGTATCCTTTGGAATCGACGATCACACCGGACCCTAACGAGCGCTCGCGAATCGCACCGTCTCCGGGACCGCCCGGACCGGCCTGACCGCCGGGACCACCAAAGAAGTGGTTGAAGAAGTCGTCCATTCCGCCACCACCGCCGCTATCGTCATCATCGGGACTTTGGCCACGGCGTTTGTGAACATTCTTGATGGTCGATTCTGTGTTGATGTTTACGACGCTTGGTTCCAACTGCTTCGCAATCTGCGAAAAAGCGTTCGACATCTGCTGCGGCGAGGGCACGGTGAGCGGCGCCACATCGCTCCTTTGCCCTTCTTTCCCTTTGACACCGTAGGAAACCACCGTTCCAATCAGAATCCCCAAGGAAAGGGTGGCCAAAATACTCAGCGTGTAAGCCCAACGGTGGGCTTTCATGCGCATCCACATTGCGCCCGAATCCATATGTCTACCGTCCTCCGAACCCGATTAACCCCTTATAGTATACCCATTTACGAGACGAGACCGCGCCTCTCGGAGAGCCAAATAATCGCGCTTTCGAGTGGCGTTAAGATGAGAGTTCATCTATTAGACGCACAAATCGAGCAAACCGTTTGATGTCGGCTCGATTTACCTAAGCTGCTTCCCCACAGATCGTTAGCGGTGAAGCGGAATACAAGTCGCGGTGAAATCACTTCGCTTCGTAAACGGTCTTCCCGCCTACGACGGTGCGCAGCACCTTGGTGGCTAACAATTTGTCGGGCGAGGATGCCGTTGGATCTCGGTCGAGCACCACAAAGTCCGCTAACATTCCCTCCATCAGCTTGCCTTTTTCTTTCTCTGCAAATTCGGCGAAGGCAGATCCCGAGGTGTAAGCCGCTATCGCTTGATCGATGGTGAGCCGCTGCTCGGGAACGTATTCCATCTTTCCATCTTCGCTCTTGCGAGTAACGGCGGCGTAAAGGCCGCGGAACGGCGACACTGGCTCAACAGGATAATCGGTGCCGAAGGCCAGCACCACATTCTTGTTCAGAAACGCGAGCCACGCATAGGACGTTGCGGCGCGCTTCGGCCCCAATCGGTCCTTGGCCCAGCGCATATCGGTGAGCACGTGACTGGGCTGCATGGAAGCAATCACTTTCAGACTCTTGAACTGCGCGATCTCGGCCGGAGTCGTGACCTGCGCGTGTTCGATGCGTAAGCGGAAGTCTTCGCCACCATTGGCAGCCTTGACGTGTGCTTCGTGCGCAGCCTTCTCGGCTTCGGCAAAGGCATCCAGCGCCATCTGCACACCCTTGTCGCCGATTGCGTGAAAGCCGATCTGAAATCCAGCCAGCACCCGCTCCTTGGTCATGTCATTTAACTTGGCGGCGTCATATCGCGGCAAGCCGGAGTTTTTCGGGTCGTCCGCGTAGGGTTCAATCATTGCGGCGCTGTGCGATCCGAGCGAGCCATCCATGAATCCCTTGAGCTGCCCTGTGTGCAACATCAGATCCGACTGCGGATGCGAGTCACGCTTTTTGGTCAATTCCTCGACGGGATCATCAAACGGCAGCCATTCCGTAATACGCGCCGTGAGCTTCCCTTCCTTTTCGAGTTCTTCGTAAATCTGAAAGTTTTCCCAGTTCGGGGAATAGTCCTGAGACGAGGTCACACCGTGCTCAGCCAGATCGGCCAAAGCGAGTTCGAGCGCCTCCCGCCGCAATCGGTGCGTCGGTTTGGGAATCACGCTCAAGACTGCGGACTGTGCGGTTTCCCGCAGAATTCCGGTAGGCTCTCCGTTCTGGTTGCGATCGATCTGTCCGCCCTGCGGATTGCGACTCGCCAACGTGACGCTTCCCAATTGCAGAGCGCGCGTGTTGGCGACGGCAATATGACCGTCGATCCGCACAAGAAATACGGGATGACCATCCGACGCTTCATCCAGGTCCCACCGCGTCGGTGTAACCTTCACAGGCCAAAGCGTTTCGTCCCAGCCGGAACCTAGAATCCAGTCGCCGGCCTTGGACTCCTCGACTTTCTTGGCGACGCGAGCACGCAAATCATCGAGCGATTTCACTCCGGTCAGGTCCACACTGAGCTTTGTCATCCCCGCGTCATCAAGATGCAGGTGAGCATCGTTGAATCCGGGCATGACAAAATGTCCACCGAGGTCGAGGACTTGAGTCTGCGGACCCTTCAGCTTTTCGAGATCGACCAACTTTCCTACTGCCTGGATGCGATCCCCGCGCACCGCAATCGCCTCTTCGCGCAGAATCGAACTAAACGGCGTATTGGCAGGGACACCCGTATAGACATTGGCATGCATGAAGATGATGTCGGCCTTGGGTTTGGCATCGGCCGCGGTTGCAGAAGCAGGAGCAGCCCCTTCCTGCCCGAACACCAGCGACACACTAAGAAAGGAACATAGCACCGCGCACCCCAGACTTACCCTTGGTCTCAGACTCATTCCCCAACCCCCGCGAGCGCGAGCATAGTCAACAAAATTCGCTTCAAGCCCAATTCACGCCCATTGGAATCGAACCACTCCTGTAACGTGTGTGCCCCACCACCCGACCCGCCTCCGCCAATGGCCACTGCTTCCTGCCCGAGAGATAACGGAATGTTCGCGTCCGTGGACGCTCTCTGCACCTGTGCGGCGTTGGATAACTGGGCGTCGACCGCGCGTACCACTTGCAAAATCCGTGCCCCCGCCTGCAACTCGCCCGCCGGACGATTTCCGATCACAACCACCTCGCAGCTCACCCCGGGTGGCCGCTTCTGTGCCGACGACCGCATCTCGGCGGCCATGGTTTCATCTTCGACCGCGCGATTCAGCGCGAGACGCAAGGCCTGCTCCAGGCGCTCCATCTCCGTCATCGAGGTCGAGCGAATGTCCACCTTCATGCTGGCCGACTCGGGAATCGAATTGACCGAAGTGCCGCCGCGAATCACTCCGATGTTGAATGTTGTTTTCGGCGTCGTAGGAACGGGGGTCGCAGTAAAGGTTTCGATCGCCTTCGCCAAGATAACGATTGGATTGGGCGCGCCAAAGTCGCTCCAGGAGTGGCCTCCGGGACCGCGCACGATGACCTCAAAGCGCCGGCTTCCCAGAGCCTCAGCCACAATCGTATCGGCGCCAGCGCCGTCGAGGACTAGGCTGTAGGCAATCGAATCCTTCCAGCGTGGCGTGGAAAAAATATGCCGCATGCCGCGCAGGTCGCCTTCTCCTTCTTCGCCCACGTTGCCGATGAATACAAACGGCAAGGCATGTCGCACTCGGACGTTCCGAAGCAGCGAAGCAATCCCCAGCAGCGCAGTAACGCCCGCGCCATTGTCAGATACTCCCGGGCCGTAAATGCGGCTTCCCTGCTGCCGGATATTCAGCGGAGTGTTGGCGGGAAAAACAGTGTCGATATGCGCGCTCAAAGCGACGTAGCGCCGGCCAAATCCCGGATGTGTGCCAAAGACATTTCCGACATCATCGATCCGGACATCGTCTAAGCCGACTTCTCGAAAGCGTTCGGCCAGCCAGGCCCCGCGAGCCGACTCCCCAAACGGAGGTGCGGGAATCCGTGCCATCTCCATTTGCCAATGCGTCAATTGAGCTTCCTGCGTGCGAAACCAATTGAACGCCGAGCGAACCTCGGGGGACGCGGCCAGACGCGCGACTTCGTGTTGCACCGAAGGCGCAAGGTCAGGCATGCCGGCGCGGGGGGGATTCGGGCTCATGGCAAGTATTGCGTAAGTTTACAACGCGTTGGGCAGAAAGGGGATTGGCGAGGGCGTTACGGAAGTTGGGCTGGGTGTACGGCGAGATTGGCCCTTCGGATTGCCCTATCGACAGTGCGAAGTAACCAACCCTTTCGAAGCGATCCCTATCGGACTGAACTCGAAGACTGCACCCGGCTTTCGACGGCGGCCACCAACTCTTTCGTAATAGGCACTTCGATCCCCTGGCGAGCCGCACCCCGCAGGATCGGGCCCGCGATCGCGTCGAGTTCTGGTGGGTTGCCGCGCTCCACATCTTTTTGCATTGAGCTGCGCATGTTGCCCGGCATTTTCATGACAGAGGCAATGACCGCGTCCGCGTCAATTTTCGCACCTTCGGCAACGGCGACTGCGCTCGCTTCTTGAATACACGTCAATCCCACTTGTCTCCACTTCGCGTCTGCGAGGATCTCGCCAGTGGTTTTCTCCGAGGCAGTGGTCGTGAGTGCAAATGCCGCCAGAAATACGAGCTTGCTCCACATCAGGGTCGGCTCGTCGTCAATAAACCGGCATTCGAAACCCATTTTATGAAGCGCTTCAACAGTGAGGCCAAGAAGAGGGCGTCCAGCCGACGACACGTTCAAGCGGGCAAACGGAGTGCGGTGGACGATGTGTCCGGGAGCCACACGTTCGGTTTCGACGGCAATAGTGGCCGCAATCACGCGCTCCGCCCCATATTTCGTGCGCATCACGGCAAGATGATCGATGCCGTTCAACAACGGAACGATGGCACGCACTGCCTGAGGCTTAATGATAGAGGCCAATGCTGTGTCCAGTTGGGTGGCCTTTACGGCGATCCACAGGACATCGCAGGGCGGAACCTCGGCGCTACGTGCGACAGGCACACTGAAATTTCCGAAGGCGCTTTCCAGATGAAGTTGTTCGGGATATTGCGCCAAGGCTTCCGGCTTGACAACGACTGTGACCGACTCGCCCAATGTCGCGAGGCAGGCACCGATCAGGCCTCCAACCCCGCCCACGCCAAGAATCGCATGTCTCATGGAAGCCATGCGTGCGCTACTTTTTCTCCGTCGCCGTGGGCAGGCACTCAAGAATCTCCGCCTCGCTCAAGGTGTGGTCGCTCTGCTTGGCGCGCTGGTAGATGCGGTCCACGATCCCGTCGCTCACGGGAATGCCGTGGCGCTCCAGCCACCAGAGCACGTTTGATTTGCCGCTCATGGGGCCGATATCAATAATCTGATCCAGCCCAAACACGTGCGATGGCACGCCTGAGTAGACGGTATTCGCGAGCACGACGTCATCTTTGTGGTAGGCCTTGATGATCGCCGATGCATGCACACCCGTCGCGGTGCGAAAGGCATCGTCGCCCACCACCGGATAGTTCGCCGGGATGGGCACGCCGGTCGCGCGCGACACCGCCTGGCAATATTGCTTCAGCTTGGTCAGATCCTGCTCGTCCCAAGGGGCAATGCCCATCAGTTTCAAGTTCACCAGCATCTGGTCGACCTGGGTATTGCCAACGCGTTCTCCCAAGCCGATCGCGCATCCGTGGACACAATGTGCGCCGGCGATAACCGCCGCCATGGAATTTGCAATCGCCAGGCCACGATCGCTGTGGCCGTGCCAATCTACGCGTATCTTCTCGCCTGAAGGCTGGACGCATTCCGCGATCACAAACCGTACAAGCGCCAGCGCACCCATTGGCGTGGCGTGTCCCGCAGTATCGCAGATGCAAATTGCGCGCGCCCCGCAGCTGATCGCGGTCGAGTACAGCCGCTTCACCGTCTCCGGATCACAGCGGCTCGTGTCTTCGGTAACGAACATCACATCGAGGCCGAGAGAGACCGCGTATCTGACGGCCTTTTCGGTCGTCTGCATCAGGAAATCGTCGGTCCAACCTTCGGTGAATCGGCGAATCGGGCTCGATCCGATGAAGGTCGCCGCTTCAATTGGAAGCCCGGTTTTCTGAACAATCTCGGCCACCGGGCGAATGTCATTCTCGTGGGTGCGGGCTGCGCAGTTGGCGCGAATCTTCATCCTGTGCGCGACGATTTCGCGCGCCAACGCCGTCACCGCCTCCACCGCCCGCTGTCCCGCGCCGGGCAACCCGAGATCGAGCGAATCGATTCCTAGCGCTTCCATCAGGTGGAGAATCTCGATCTTCTCGGCAATCGATGGATCGCGCACCGACGGCGACTGCAACCCATCGCGCAACGTCTCATCGTTGATCAACACAGGCCCCGGCGGTTTCAGCCCAGGCGGATGATTCTTGTTCCAGTCGTAGATGAGATCGGGAGTATTCATGGAAACAGCTGCTAGCTTTTAGCTCCTAGCAACTCATATGTGGGGACAGCCGCTTTCGCCTGCCCGCCGAGCAAAGCTCGGCTGGTGTTATCGGGTCCCCAGAATAAATCGCACTGCGCTTAGCTAGCCGCTAGAAGCTAGTAGCTCGAAGCTTCCTCACTTCTCTTTCGGCGGCAGCGTCAACCCAAACACCGAAATCATCCCTGTGCCGGCGACGTTGATCTTGGTCTCACCTGGCGTGGGCAGATACAAAGCCTTGCAGTTTTCGCAGCGATACACTTCGGCCTTCGGTCCCCAGGCTTTCTCCACGTCGCCGCACTCGCGCTCGACCGCGTCGGTCGTATAAAACCACAGCTTCAAATGCCCGCCGCAGAATTTTCCTTTGTCATTTTTCTCATTGCAGGCGCGTTGCCCAGCCTTCTTGATTTTGACTTTATGGTGGGGAAGCTGCGGAACATTGTGAGTGCTAGCCGTGGTTACTTCGCCAGTCGCCAAGGACGTACCCCTCGTTCGAGCGGCCCAAACGCCGCCGGATTCGGCCTTACGCGGTCATTGTAACCGAAACCGGCAGTCGAAAAACACGGGCCTTGGACCCGCGAGAGGCGAGGAGCGCGCCGAACGAGGAAGGAGCCTGTGACCGGAATCATCCTCCGCTAGGGTCAGGACTTCCCCTCACATCCAGGACTGTCCGCGTAGTAGGCGTTGCCTTTGTAGTCGAGTTCTTCCAAACCTGCCGCCGACGTGTAGTAGCCGCGGACGGCTTCGGTGCGGGCGATCTCGAAAAACTTGTGCAGCGGGTTTCGAGGTTCGGCGGTGCCGGCAGACATAAGCAATGCAGTCTGCTGCGGCGAATCGAGTTGCAGGAATTCGCGGCCATGTGCCTGGAGGGAGAGCTCTCGAAGGGCTGCAAGTCCGGCGCGCGCTACCGACTGCGGATCGGCGCTTTCCAGTTCGCGTACCGATGCTTCGCCGTTCACTGCCACAGCCAGAGCCCGATGCATGGGGTCGAGATGCCGCGCTGCTTCCCGGACTCCGGCGGCAGAATGCAGCCACAGGTCGAACCATTGCGCCGCTTGCGACAAGGCTGTGGCATCAACCTCGCCCAGCAGGATATCGATGAATCGGGTGACGACTCGAAATTCTTCCGCGGAAAAAAACTGCGGCTGATATGGAAGAGTGCTGGGCTGCGCGTAATCCGTCTCACTGCCGGCCGGCGGAGACCACTTCTTGCCGGCGCTGCTGAGCGCGTGGACCAAATGCTCCGGTGAAGGATCGTAGAGTCCCGGCGGAAGTGCGGCGGCGGGCGCAATATCTTGTGCAACTCGCAACAGGGCCGACGCTGACTCCGGGACGAGTCCGCTAACCCCGGCGAGAACAACCATCTCGCTCAGGCGCAGCAGCCATTGGCGGCGAGACAGGTCGTCGTCTGCGGGCAACGACGCGAGAGGGATTGACTGCACTTCGTCGTTCATAGCTCGCCTCGGCGGTAGGCTTGCGCGATATGCTCTCCGGCGCGTGCGGAGATGGCCATGATAGTCAGGGTGGGCTCGTAGCATCCCTGCGTAGTGAAGACCGCGCCATCCGTGACGAAGACGTTGGGAGCGTCATGCACTTTGCAGTTGGCGTCGACCACGCTCTTTTTCGGGTCCGAACCCATGCGTGCCGTGCCGCACTCGTGGATGTTCTTGCCGAAGACGCTGATGTCAGCCTTGGGCGGAGTCGCGTCGTTGAGCTTCATCGCGTCGAGAATGCCGCTGATATCCTCGCGCATGGCAACTCCCATCGCCTTCTCATTTTCGCCGTAACTCGCGTTAATGTGGAGAACCGGGATGCCCCACGCATCCTTCTTCGTGGAATCCAGGCGAACGAAGTTGTCGGCGCGCGGAAGGCATTCGCCCTGCGCTTCGATCGCAAAGTAGTAGGGAATCTCCTCGCGCACGCGCTTGCGCCAGGCATCCCCCATCTCGGGCATGAGAAAGGCGTGGCCGTAGAGTTCCTGGCTGCCGTCGCCATCGAAGCGGTACCCGCGGACGAAGTTTGACTTGCGATCCTTCGCTGCGCCGCCCACCGCATTGACATACTTCGGAATCAGGAAGCCACACGGACGCCCCACCGCCTCGCGCTTGGAGGAGTGCAGGCTAGGCATGGATCCTCCGGCGCCTTCGATGGTGAAGTGATCCATCAAGTAGTGGCCGAGCACGCCGGTCGAGTTACCCACGCCTTGAGGATGCGCCGGCGATTTCGAGTTCAGCAAAATGCGAGTCGACTCAAGCGCTCCGGCGGCCACGACCACAACCTGGGCGTAGACCTCGCGGTGCTGGCGTGTGACCCGGTCAATGTAATGCACTCCTTTGGCACGTCCGCTGCCATCGACAATGAGGTCGCTGACAATCGCGTCGCTCACCAAGGTGAATTTGCCGGTGCGCGCTGCGGCCGGCAGAGTAACCGACGGACTGTTGAAGTACGAGGCAGTGAAGCATCCTCGCTGGCACTGGTCGCAATAATGGCAGGCGGGGCGTCCGCGATGGGGGACAGTCAGATTGGCGACGCGGTCGGGAATGACGCGCCAGCCGAATCTGCGCTCGATCACGTCTCTGGCCTGCAGCGCGCCGCACGACAAATTCATCGGCGGCAGAAACTGTCCGTCAGGCAATTGCGGCAGGCCTTCCCGAGAACCACTTACGCCTATGTAGCTTTCCACGAGATCGTAGTAGGGTTCCAGTTCCTTGTAACTGAGGGGCCAGTCTTCGCCGTAGCCGTCACGCGTGGCGGCTTTGAATTCGTTGTCGCTATAGCGATAGCTTTCGCGCGCCCAACAAAAAGTCTTGCCTCCGACCTGGCGCCCGCGAATCCACATGAACGGCTTGTCGGCGGGAAAAGTGTAGGGATGCTCCAGATCGTTGACGAAGAACTGATGGCTGTATTCGTCGCAGGCATAACACAAGCGCTGCACGGGCTGCGTCTCGAGAAACCGCTGCTGATTGCCGAAGCCGCGGAACTTCAGTTGGTAGGGCCAGATGTGCTCGGTGAAGTCGCGAGTCGGAATGCGCGGCGGTCCAGCCTCAAGCATGACGACAGAGACGCCGCGTTCGGTCAGTTCTTTGGCAACCCAGCCACCACTCGCGCCCGAGCCGATGACGAGGGCCTCGTGGATCTTTTTCCGCGGGACGGACATGCGGCAGCCAGTTTAGCAAAGAGAAGACTGTTTGCTGATGCGCTGACGGGTTACGCGCGATGTGAAGTTCCGGGAACGCGCGCTATCCCACGGCTGCCTATCGGTGGGGATCGAACTCCAGCTTCACGGTCAAGACTTCATCGGACGCGGCAGGAGCGTACTTCCACTGTTTCACCGCCTTCATCGTCGACTGTCCCAGGATCGGGCTTCCGCCCAATAATTTGGTGCTCTTCACGGCCCCGTTGGGTGCTACCACCACCTCCAGGCGCACCACGCCGCCAATGTAGAGTCGCTTCAAGGCATCCGGATATTCGGGCTCTACGCGAGTAAGAACTTTTCGATCGGACGAGTTCTGATCGTGGGCCTGCGCCATCAAGGACGCTGAGTTGAGAAGCAGGGACAGCGCCAGCAGGCCCAGGGTAAGAAGAAGCCCGCTCTTAACATTCGACCAACCGCACACGACTTGGTGTTTCAACATGACTCGGGGCCCTCGCAATTCGGTTACGGCAGTTCCAAGCTCAACTGGTACACCTCTTGCGTGCTGCGATCACGAACAAACATCCACGAACCGTCCGCAGCGCGGCCGCTCCATGTTCCCAACGCACCCGGGTAGCGGTCGAGTGCTCCCAGCACAAATGCGAGTTCGGGCTGATTCTCTCCAACTTTCACCTTGCGAATCGACTCGTCGCCATTGACCAGATCGTCGAAATACAGATACTTACTGTCGGTCGACCACACTGGGTAGCTCACCGTTCCGGCCGACTCGACCAGCCAGTTTGACCAGCTCTGAGTCTCAAAGTCGAAACGCTTCAGCGTGGTGTTATCAGGGGAGATGGCCGCAATGTATCTTCCGTCGGGCGACCAGCGTGGACTGAACAGTCCATCGGATCCGGGGACCTTTTCCAGCTTGTGCGTTTTGAGATCGAGAATGCGGATGCTCAAGCCACCCAGATCATGATTGAAGTCTCCGAACATGAGGCGCGAGCCGTCCGCCGACCAGTTGGCATCGATCTGGCTGCCACTCTCCGATAGAACTGCCTGCGGAGTTCCGCCAGTTGCAGGCACCAGATAGAGCTTCCAGGATTCTCCGGGCATCAAGCTGACGAAGGCAATTTGCTTTCCGTCTGGCGACCAAACGGGCAGAGCGGCTTGTTCGCCCTTCGAGGTCAATTGCAGGCGGTCGGAACCGTTGGCGTGACTGCGCCACAACGTGCCTTCCGGAATCGCGACGTATGAAACCCACTTGCCGTCGCTCGAATAGGCGAGATCGGTTGCAGAGACTCCAGGAATCACGGACGTGAACTTTTTGCTGCGGCGGTCGTATTTCACGACCTCACCCGCGGGCGCGACCCCGATGGCCCACATCTTCGTGTTGTCACGTGCCGGCGAGGCGTTCCCAAATGACATGGGCGCGTTAGTCAGCCGAACCAGTTGGGAAGCGTCGGAACCTTTCGCGGATTCGGGCAAAGCCCACAGCGCAGTAAAAGTGGTGCTCGTATTGGGCTGATTTTGCAGTGCTTGAAAAATGTAGTAACGCCCGTCGGCGGTCCAATTGCCACAGCAGGCGCTGGACGCGTATTGCCACTTCGCCAGCAAAGCATGCGGATTGGAGCCGTCCTGAGCGACCTCCCAGAGTGTGGTCGTATTTTGAGCATTGTCACCGACGGTAAAGCGAACGCGCCTTCCGTCTGGAGAAAAGTGTGGCCCGAATACCGAGCCGCTGGCCGCGTACAGTTCGTGAACTTCAGTTCCACTCGCGCTGGCCAGGTAGAGGACCGAACCCTTGCTGAACACGAGATGTTGCCCGTCTGCCGACCAGGCAGCGTCACGTCCGGCGAGATTGCCGATTCTCTGCGCCGAACCGGCAGCGACCGGTAGCGTCCAGAATTCGTCTTCGCTCGACCCAGCCTGGATCGGGGCTACCAGCAGCTTTGTATGATCCGGTGAGAGGTCAAGTGCTTGCAGGTTCGAGAACGGGCTGGGAACCAGGGATCGCTCCGAATGCGCCAACGATACTTTCGCAATCACCCGTTGCGACGCCGGCAGTTCCGTCACATAAAGTTGATTGTCATCGGCCAGCAAGTTCGTTTTGCGAAACCCGTCATGCGTTATCTGCGTGATCGTCGTGACGCGCGGGGACGGCACCGATGCCGATCCGCGAGCTCGCATGCAAATCGCGCCAGCCGCAACCAATCCAAGGATCGCAATCGGCGCTACATACACTGAGATTTTGTGGACTGACCGTTTCCCGCACGCAGTGCTCATGGGCCGATGTTAGCAATAAGGTATAGCGGGTCAATGAAACGATTACGTTAGGGCGTTACGAGGGTAATCAGTATTTGATGGAGTAACGGTCCGGAAACCGCGTCGGGCAGCGTCCGGACCGGCACCCAGATCACAATGCGACTAAGCGCTCTTTGGCAATCTTTCGGAGTTGGTTGTTTGGGCACGCCACTCCGACTTCCGCTCTGGGCTGGCTTGCGATAAAGCCCGTTGCACGCCTTCGGCGTCGAGGTCGGTCGCGTAGACCGGAGTCCCCGGTTGCTGCTTCCAGGATTCCTCCAGGCCACCGGCATCAACGGCATCAAATCCCAACTCCTCGACCAGTCGAAGGACGACCCCTTTCGCATTTTCATCATCTCCGGCGACGGGCAAAGCGATTCGTCGCAGCGCGCCAGAAGGCTTTCCCATGTCCATCAGGTGCTGAGCGTAAATATTATTGAACACCTTGATCACAGGATGTCCGAGTTGCTGTTCAACCCACCTGCTTTCGGGCATTCCGTTCTCGATCGCATCAATACGGCCGTCACGCTGCTGCGGATAGTAATTGCACGTGTCTATGACCACCACACCATTGTTGAGCCCTCGCAATAAGCCCTTCGGCAGCTTCGGGACGTGTTTCATTGGGATCGTAACTACGATTAGGTCTCGATTGCCAACCACCTCATTGACTGCGACTGCTTGCGCGCCCGTCTCGTTGGCCAAGTCCTTCAAGGTTTCAGGGCCACGAGAGTTGGCAATGAAAACCTTGTGTCCGAACGCCGTAAGGCGGCGCGTAAGAGTTCCGCCGATGTGCCCTGCTCCGATGATTCCGATGTTCATAAGTACTCCTTTTTGACGAATTACTCGCTCACCCAGCCCTAAGAAACAGATTCTGCCAATCCGTTATAGGCTGCTTGAAATCTGGCGAATTAAGAAAAACATCAGATTGGTGAACGGAAGGGCAGAATTCACCGGCGGTTCACGAATTAGAGCGTATGATCAAAGAGATGCCATATATCTCGGAACGTCTCACCAGCCTTCGTCAGGAAATTGCCGACTTGCGCAACCTGAATGCCCGCTTTGCAGAAAAAGGCGACCACAATGCACTCGATCAGACTGCTCTTGAGCTTCGTACGGTCCGCCTGCGCGAGATCAAGCAAGAGTTATCGAACATTCTGAACCGTCCTGACGATCCCAAGGTCTGGTGGGAGCGATCCCGAAGGCCTCAGCAGCCCGCCTAAATCCTGAAATCACTTCGGGCGGTCCGCGTCTCGAGAAACTCGAAACGTGGCACCGCCCGATTGAACCAGTGTTCCCTTCTCTTGCTCCGTCCTGAAGTCGTTACTTCACGTTTTCCCCCCGACCTTCGCAGCGACATCTTTGAGGGTTTCCGCAATTCCACCGGGATTGGGTATCCCGCCCTGCGCCATATCTTTGCTGCCCCCTCCGCGCCCGCCCAGCGTCGCCATGGTCTGTTTCATCAATGCGCCCATGTCGAAGGGCTGACCGGAGGATTGGGCGAAGACGAGCGAAGGCTGCGGCGCGGTCGTTGCGAGCAGCGCGACCACGTGAGGAGAAAGACGGGTCAGTTTCTGCGCCATCAGCTTGACGAAGTTCAGATCCCGGTCGGAGAAGAAGCGCACCACCAGTTTGCGACCATTGGCCTCGGGAGTCTCGCCGAGAAGACCGACGGCTTGTGCCTCCGCCAATTCTTCATGCGATTGCTCAAGTTGCTTGCGCACTGACCGAATTTCGTCGAGAGACTTCCGAGCCTGCTGGGGCACGTCGTAGATGTGCGCGGAAAACAGCGCTGCCGTCTCGGTAAGGGTGGTGTAGTCTCGGCGGGCAGTGGCGACGGCACGCAGTCCCGCTACGAATTCCACGCGCCATCCCTGGCGAACCTTTTCAACTTTGCGCAGCAGAATACTGGCGATCTGTCCGGTTTGCGAGACGTGTGTACCGCCGCAGGCCGTGAGATCGAAATCGTGAACGTCAATCAATCTGAGTTCGTCACGCTCGGTGGGCGGCAGTTTGCGCAGGCCCAGCTTAACTGCTTCATCGCGGGTCACGAATCGGATGTCGACCGAGCGGTTCTCAAGAATGATTTCGTTGGCCAAACGCTCCGCGGTTTCCACTTGATCCTTGGTCAGCGTTGGCGTGTCGAGATCAATAGAGCAGTAATCCTCCGCCATATGAAAGGAAACCGTCGCCATACCGTAGAGGCGAATAAACGCCGCCGAGAGAACGTGCTGTCCGGAATGCTGTTGCATGTGATCGCGGCGGCGGGTGGCATCAATCTGCCCGCGGACCTTGCTTCCCGGTGTTAGATCGTTGGAAAGCGCTTCGACATAGTGGACAACTCGGCCGTCTTCAGCGTCGGCAACTTCGCTGACGCGAAACTTGGTATTCGCACCAGACGTGATCCAGCCCGTGTCAAAGACCTGTCCCCCGCTAGTGGGATAGAACGCAGTGCGGTCGAGAATCACAGCGGGACGCGGGCCATTGAGGACGTCCTGGATTTCAGCGTCGAAATCGTAGAGGAAGGAATCGTGATAGTAGAGGCGTGTGGTCATCGCGAAAAGACTATTTAACCACACAGGGCGCGGAGGGCACCGAGGAACGCAAACATCAATACGGGCCGATGATTCCTCCAATGTGACGTGCGGCGGGTTTCGGCAGTGCGGGCCTTCGCGCGACTTGGGGATCGAGTACATCGAGGTATTTCAGGCCACTGCCGGTGTTGAACAGAACGACCGTGTCGTCTGGCTTGAAGAATCCGTTGGCGCGCAGTTTACGATAGGCCACGAGCGAGGCTGCGCCTTCCGGCGCGGCGAAAATGCCTTCCACTTTTGCCCAGTGACGGGTGGCTTCTAATATTTCCGCATCTGTCGCGCTGACGGCCGTGCCTTTGCTCTTCTTTAATATCTCGAGAATCAGATAGTCGCCATAGGGCTTGGGAACGCGCAGCCCCGCCGCCATGGTCGTGGCGTTCGGCCACATTTCGGCAGAGCTCTTCCCTTCCTCCCACGCCTTCACGATCGGCGCACATCCAGAACTTTGCACCGTAATCATTTTCGGGCGCTCGGAGCCAATCCAGCCCAGCGCTTCCATCTCTTCAAATGCTTTCCACATCCCAAGCAGCCCGACGCCGCCGCCGGTCGGATAAATAATGCCCTGCGGCATTTTCCATCCCAGTTGCTCGGCGACTTCGTAACCCATGGTCTTCTTCCCTTCGACGCGATAGGGCTCCTTGGTCGTACTCACGTCGAACCAACCGTCTTTCTCCCAAGAACTTTCGGTTTTCAAATCGGCGACCTTGCGGGCGCAGTCACTGATCAGCCCGTCAATCAGCGTCACGTGGGCGCCGTAATAGTCGCATTCGATGCGGTTCGCCATGGGAACATCTTTGGGCATGAAGATGTGGGCTTCGAGCCCAGCTGCGGCAGAGTAGGCGGCGAGCGCTCCAGCGGCGTTGCCAGCGGAGGGAATCGCAAGCTTCTTCAAACCGAAGTGACGAGCCATGGTCACGCAGGCAGAAAGGCCCCGTGCCTTGAACGATCCCGTGGGATTCAGGCCTTCATCCTTGATGTAGACATTGGGATATTCGTGGCTCAACAGCATAGGCGTGAATCCCTCGCCGAGTGACACCGGGTCCGCCTCAGGAAGCAGCGCGTCGTAGCGCCACATGGTGGGGGCGCGCCCCGCGAGCCGGGCCGACGAGAACGCGCGCTTGATGGCCGTCAAATCGTAGCGGGCGTAGAGAATTCCTCCATCTTTAGGGCAGACAGATTGTGGGCGATCCGCCGGGTAGTGCTCACTACAGCGTGTGCATTCGAGATGAGTCAGCATGCCGATGCTGAGTTTAACATCGGAGCGCCTGACATCAGTCCTTAGCTGCGGGCAAGACCGGAACCGGCAGCTCACCGTCCGCCGTCGTCATCTTTTTGAGTAGATCTAACTGCTGGCTGATCTTTTGACTGGGATCGGGGGACGTGCCTGGGTCTTCATAGTAGGCCAGAATATTTCGCTTGAGAGCGCCAGGGATCCTGCGCTCCGTCCGCGATGTCAGGCGATCCAGTAGCTGCCCATAGGTTCGATCGGCCAGAGGATAGTCGCCGCGTTGGATCGCATTCCCGGTGTCCAGATCGAGATTTGCGATCGTTAGCACGCCTCCGGCAGCGGTCGACTTTTGGAGCAGTGCCCGGAAAGTGTCGATAGCATGGTTCAGACTTCGGACATACCACTCATCCGTTTCGACATTCGGGATTTTTATCGCCAAATCGGAGGCCGGACCGATCTTGGGAAGGATGAAGACCAGACCCGCCAGGAGGTGTGCCTTCACACCGGGTTCTTTATAGGTGTGCTTCCAGTGCCGATCGTAGCTGGTTCTCGAAATGCGCTCGGCAAGAAGACGATGCTGGTCATCCTCGGGTCGAGGCAGGAAGTGATGCCGGTGGAGAACAACCTCCGCCTCAGCAAAGGCCGGAACGAAACTGCGCACCGAGGTGCGGTAACTGCGTAGAGCTGGATGAGCGCGTCCGAGAATTTCATGGATATCGAATCCGTAGGTATTTACGAAAGCCTGCTCCAGAAACCTACTCGGCACCTGAAACCCGATGAATCTCAAATAGGCAGGCGGGGCGAATTCAGCATTCGTCAGTTCCTCTACATCAAATGCGAATTCGGTTCGAATGTGTCCGCGGGGGCTCTCGCCATAGGTCACACTCGATCCATACTTCCGTTTCAGTTTCGCAAATTCCTCGGCAGTGGCTGGATTGATCGCTTGCGAATGTCCGATGGTGTCGCCCAGATAATGCGATAGAGTTCCGATGGCAAATGCGTAGTCATCGATTGTGCGGGCATGCCGAAACATCCAATCGATGAAATCGCCAGTGCGCACATAATGGGTCAGGTTGCTGAAAAATGCTTTACCGAACGGATAGTAGCCCATGTCCTGAATGGCGCAGCCGCCATACGCAAACGCGTGCGCCTCCTTCAGTTGCTCCTCGGTTGCGTTGGGAAAACGAGCCAGAAGAAATGGGCGGATGGAATCGTTCCATGCCAAGTCAATCAGCTCTTCGTGCGTGAGCACGGAGTAACAAACGGCATTGGTGGCGTACAGCGAAACTACCAAAACGAGCGTTACTGTTCGAGCGCGCCAACGCACCAACCCTATCATCGTCGCCCTTGAGGTGGCTAAGATCTCCGTTGGAAACCGGAGCGATCTCAAAGTCGTCTAGGGTAAGGGCTGTAACCGACTGCGGCCATCGGACATTTCCTGTAGAGTCCCAATAGCTATTTATCGTCATCCTTCGCGGCCATCGCCGACTTAAATCCGCGGATACTTTCGCCGAGTCCTTTGCCAAGTTCCGGCAGTTTCTTGGGGCCAAGTACCAGCAGAGCGATTCCGGCGACGATCAACAGATGCATGGGTTGAAACAATCCCTCAAACATTGAGCACTCCTTAGCACGAATGAATGGTTGAACGCATGCTGTGCTCCGGATGCACTCGGAGCACAGCGTGTTGGGGAAGGCCGCGTGCACAAACGCCTCGGTGATTCCTCAATGATTGTTGCGCTGTGCGTTGTCTGCATCGCTCGCCAGATCCTGCAGCATTTGCATGAACTGGTTGGACTGGCCGATGAAGAGTCCATCGGCGGTTAAGGCGTTAGCCGCTCCCATGGCTGCGCCCTTGGTCTCAGTGGGACGAATGATCGAGCACGGTGGCAGATGGCGGCTGAGGAACTTCGTCGGTTCGGGCATGATCAGGTTGGTCTGGAAATCCTCGCCTCCGAACGGTGGAGAATTCAAGTCGGGGAAAGTGACAGAGACTCCGGTGACAGGATCGATCACGTTCGCCACGGGCACGACGTTCCCGGCTTTGTCTTGCCAGGTCTGGAAGTGGCAGATCTCCGTTCCTCCGATGCTGAGCAGAATACGCAGCACCTCTACATTTGAGGCTCGCTGTGCCAGCGACGGATAGAGGCTGGTGCCGCCCTGCTCGATCCACGCAAAGTGAAAGCCTGCAGTGTCGGCGACGACTTGCAAGAACGCCGAATTGGCAACATCGGCATTGGTTCGGGGAATTGCTGTGTGCTGGCCAACCGCCAGTGTCGGGATGGCGTTGCGGAAAGTATCACCAAAGTCAGGATTCTTGGTGCGGCTGCGGTAACGGGTCCAGAAATCGGTATGAACCGTGAGTTGCGTGAGATTAGTCAACCGCCCAAATGTTTTGTTGGCTCCGTCCGCCTGGCTGGAGGGCAGAGTACGAAACGCGTCAAGGTTCACCGTAGTCGCTCCCTTCGACGCCAGGTACGCATTCAGGAAAACTTCGTGGCTCAGTTCGTCTTCCGTGTTGTCCGAAATGTACTGGTCCATGTCCTCGTCAAACTGCTTTACGTCTTCGGTGTAGTCAGGATTTCCTCCGGTCACCTGCGGGGGATAACCGGGAATCAGCTTGCTGGCCAACCGCGTAACTTCTCCATCCTGTATGCCCGCGAGTTCGTTGTACTGCAGCCAGATGTCGGTTTCGATAATTTCTGCGGCGGCGACAAAGCGAAGAATCGCCGCGTCTCCCTTGCTGAGTGAGCCACCGCCGTCGTCGGCGCTGGCATTCACGCGAAGTAGCGGCGCGGCAGAGAGGGCCGCGCCAGCAACGCCCAAGCCCTTCAGGAACGAGCGTCGCTGAATCTCGCGCGAGGGTTGGGAGTTCGTTGGATCGCTGGTGGGTTGCTTACTCGTCTCCACAACAGGAGAGGGTGATTTTCCGTTGCTCATATTCGTATACTCCAGATTTTTTGAGGAATAAGCGTCGCGGGGCAAGGCAGGGTTTCCCGAGCGTCAACGTGAGCCGAGGATAGCGTGCAGACCTGCAGAGGATGTCATCGGAAAGCAACCGGGATGTAAAAGACTTGTCTTGCGCAATCTGAGAGAAAAACCTGGTTCCATTTTCCTGGTGATTGCTGAAGAGCGAAGTGTTGAGCTGCAATGAATGAGGCGGGTACTCGTGGTCGCGCTCTGCGTTTGAGTGCGTTAGTATCAATGGTTCAATTAGGGTTACCGGAGAACGTGAATGGGAAAATTTCTTTTTGGACTCATCGTCGGCCTGGTCGTCATCCCAGTAGCCGTCTACATGTATTTCTCATCGGGCAGCGCTCCTGTTGCCACCACTTCAGCACCCATGCCGTTTGAAAAGATGCTGGCTGGGATGGCGCTGCATGCGCGCATGGATAAAGAGATGCCCAAGACTGTGCCTGTCGCCGCCGATGAAGCTGCCTATGTCGCCGGTGCACAGATCTACAAAGACAACTGCGCGGTGTGCCACGGCCTACCGGGACAAGCACTGACTGCGATCGCCTTAGGAATGTTTCCCAAGCCGCCCAAGCTCATGGAAGGCAAGGGCGTGACCGACGACCCTGCCCAGGAATCCTATTGGAAAGTTGCTGGGGGAATCCGCATGACCGGCATGCCCGGATACGAGAAGACTCTTTCCACGACGCAACTGTGGCAAGTGAGTCTGCTGCTGGCGAATGCCGACAAACTTCCTCCGTCGGCCAAGAATGTTCTCACTGCAGCCTCTGCGCCGGCGACTCCCACCATGACCGCGCCTGACATGAAAAAGTAGCACTCGTCGGCGCCCCCGTGCGCACGAAAGTATCCTCCCTCCAAGGGCAGGACGAGGCAGTTCTCCGCTCAAGCTACTAGAAGTCACGCCGATAGTTAGCGTCAGGAGGAAAGATGTATGCCTCGACGCACGGTCCCTCTGATCCTGCTTTACCTTTGTGCACTCCCTCTGCAAGCCCAGGATCTGGAGAGTGTTCAGATCCACGGATTTGTCACGCAAGGTTTCAGTTCGAGCAACAACTATCTCTCGATGACATCGCGCAGCGGCAGCGCGCAATGGACCGAGGGCGCCATCAGCGTTTCCAATCTCGTGCCGGAAAAACTGCGAGTCGGGATGCAGTTGCACATGTATCAATTGGGGCAATTCGGCGGCTCCAACGTTCAAGTGGATTGGGCTTCCGGGGACTACAGATTTAACGATCACCTGGGTATCCGAGTCGGCAAGATCAAAACCCCTCTGGGTCTGTTCAACGACTCGCAGGATGTCGATTCCCTCTTCTTGTGGGTACTGCTGCCGCAATCCATGTATCCGGTCGACAATCGGGGATTTGACTTGGCCGAGCTTGGGGGCGAACTGTACGGCCGTCTCCCCCTGGGTAAACGTGCCGGGAGCCTGCTATTCCAGGGGCATGCCGGCTACAGCTCCATCGATCGCAATGGCGGGTACTCCCAGCAATTGGCGCAACTCGGACTGATCTTCCCCGACCCGCCCGGCGGAAAGACCGAGGGCGGCGATTTGCGCTGGCAAACGCCGTGCCGCGGATTGATGGTGGGCGTGACTGTTCTGGGTCAGGCGGTCGATCAGACTGGATCCGACGGATCCATCCACGTGGCTCCTGATCTCGGCACCGCATACTACGCTCAATGGGAGACGGGAAAGATGTATTTCGCCGGAGAGTATTGGAGGACCCCGGTGAATCCTACTCTAACGCTGGATACGATCACCCTCTATGTGCCCTTAGACACGCGCTCGTGGTACGTGATGGGCAGCTACTACCTGACAAAGAAAATGGACGTCGGCAGCTACTACAGCCACTACGTAAACAAAGCTGCCGACACAACTCTTCCGGAGAATTACTCCAAAGACTTCGTGGTCTCGGGGCGCTACAACTTTAACGCTTTTTTTACGCCAAGCTGAAGGGCCATTTCTTGCACGGAACCGGACTCGGCTACTACGCGAATACCAACCCAGACGGTCTGAAGACAAATTCGAACATGCTTGCCGCCAAAGTCGGCTTCAGTTTTTAGCCATGAGAGAAATCAGAGCAATCATTCCAACTCACCGATGTCTCTTGGTTTTGGGATTGGCCCTCTTCCCGGCCCTCGGCATGTCCCAGGACATATTGGTGGTAGCCAACAAGACCGTCTCCGCCTCGGAGATCAGTTCCACCGAACTGCGAGATATCTACACCGGCACACGATCCCACTTCAGCGATGGTAACCGGGCCATCCCCGTCGTTTTGAAGGGCGGCCCCGTGCACGAGGTTTTTCTCAACCATTACCTCGGTGAAAATCCCGATGAATTTCGCACCCGCTGGCGCAAAGCGGTCTTCACCGGACAGGGAGCCATGCTGAAAGAGTTTGGCTCGGAAGCAGCGATGTTAGAGTACGTGGCGGCAACACCCGGCGCCATCGGGTATTGCAGCCGAATACCCAACCAAGACTCGGTGAAGGTGCTAACAGTTTGGAAAGCCGCACATTGACGATCGAATAACCTCAGACTGAATCGGCGGTCGAATTGTTTCCGGGTAGCCCGCGTACAAATCTCGCGATCGCCTCCACCGTGGCATCCATCTGCTCCCGCTGCGGAGAATGCTTGCACTCTTCTAATGGAACTACCTCGACCGGTCCGCCCGCCTGTTGAGCAATCGCTTGCACCTGCGCCATGGTTCCGTATTGATCATCCAGTCCCTGGATGACGAGGATCGGGCACGAAATCCGCGGAAGGTATTCTTCAATATTCCAACTGCGAAAGTCCGGATGGAGCCAGATACGATTCCATCCCCAGAACGTGCGCGCCGCATCCCGATGATGCCGCGCAAGTTTCTCGGGAAGATTCGTAGTCTCGAACTTCGTCTTGGCATCGCTGATGCTCGCCACGCTAAGGTCCTCCACGAAAACATGCGGAGCCAGCAGCACCAAGCCCCGCACATGGCGGTGACCTCCAGCATGAATCAAGGCGATTGAGGCTCCATCGCTATGGCCAATCAAGATTGGATTCTCAATGTGTAACTGCGTGAGCAGGTCTGGCAACGATTGCAGAGCTTCGTCGTGCATGTATGTGACCGCGCGGTCCTCGTTAAGGACATCGGAATTCCCGCAACCGTAACGTGAGTAAACCGTCACCGAACAACCGGTCTCCAGAGCAACCCGCGCTGGAAAGTCTTTCCAGTGCGAAATGCTCCCCAAGCCTTCGTGGAGAAAGACGAGTTCCGGCGCGCCAGGAGTTGCGCCCGACATTCTTTGCACCTCAAGTCGGCGACCACTCACGACGACCTCAAGTGTTTCTTGAGGATAGGTAGATATCTGGTTCATAACTGGTTGAAAAAGGTTGCACCCATTCTTGCCGTCGCGGCATTCGATCGCGTCGTTTTTGCGCGCTCGCTCCATTGCTGCTGCATCGAACCATCAAGATATCGTAAGCTATAGGTTAGTTGCGAGGAGGATCGTTGCGCTGCGCCCGTTGCGGAAATGAGAACCTGGAAGGAAACCGCTTTTGCGGGATGTGTGGGGCCACACTTTTGTCGGCGCCAGTTCCAGTTGCGTCCGCGCCCGCTCCAGCCGTTCCTGCCCGACCGCCTGCGCCACCGATTTCCTCACCGGCCGCCCCCGCCCCGTCGCCGTTAACCTCGCGTACCTCTACGCCCGTATCCGATCATGAGCCATCCATCAGCGGGCCCTCATTCCTCGGCTTGAACGATACAACTCCGCGAGAGCGCCCGAACCTGAGCACCGATCCGTATGCCAGGCCGCATACAAGAAGCCTTGAATACTTGCTGGAAGATGACGAAGAACCTCGCCGCGGCGGCACTGGAAAAATCATTCTGATTCTGCTCGCGCTGGCGTTGGCAGTGGGCTTTGGATACCTGCGTTGGAAGAATCAAGGCCTCGGATGGCTGGGGACGCATTCGAACAAACCGTCGCCAGCGGAGCAAACCTCCGAGACCACCGAGCCTAACGCCAATCCGCCGGCCTCTTCGACCAATCCCTCTAGTCCGCCGGTTGGCGGCGCGGGACAACCCTCGGCCCAGCCTGCACCCGATACGGCAAGCCGGCCTGACGTTGCGCCAACGGGCAATGCGCCGGCAGCGAGCATTCCTCCTGCTAACGCTACGGCGGCGACCGCTCCCCCTGTGAAGCCCTCGATCCAACCGGACGCTAACGCTGCGAAAGATGCGGAGAATCCTTCCGAGGATTCTGCCAGCAAACCGTCCGACAGCAGCACAAAGGATTCAGCAGCAACCTCGGACGAAAATCCGTCAGCCACGACCACCAATCCCGCACAACCTGTACGCGAAGCTCCTCCCAAGCCCGCAGCAGCCAAGCCGACGCCCGCAGTCGATGCAGTCGGCGAGGCCCGAAAATATCTCTACGGGCGCGGCGTGCCCCAGGATTGCGATCGCGGCCTGCGACTGCTAAAACCGGCCGCCAACCAGTCGAATTCCAAGGCCATGATCGAAATGGGCGCGCTTTATTCGGCCGGATTGTGTACACCGCATGATCTACCAACTGCCTATCGCTGGTTTGCGTTGGCCTTGCGTAAAGATCCGGAGAACCAGGCTGTGCAGGCCGATCTGCAAAAGCTGTGGGGAGAAATGACTCAACCCGAGCGCCAGCTGGCGATCAAGCTGAGCCAGTAGTCATCGCAGCAGCCTATTTTTGAGAGCATCTTCAACCCTATGCACAATGGGAATACCGGAGTGCCCAACCCAACTGGAAATTAGTATCCTGAAAGAAAGCATCGAACATACTCCGTGCCTTCAAAAATCCTGCTCGCAAAGATTGGCGTGATCGTATTTTTATTGTCTGCGCCCTTCTGCTTGAGCGCCGGTGCGCCTCAGTCGGAACAGCCGACCTCTAAGGAATCCAAGCATGCAACGGCCGCGCGCCTGGAAGCAACGGGAATCCACGGTTTTGCAGAAGTTACTCCTAAACTCTATCGCGGAGGGCAGCCGAGTATCGTAGGAATCAAGACGTTAAGGAAGCTTGGCATCGATATTGTGGTGAACATGCGCGGAGGACACAACGATGCCGAAGAAAAACAGGTCAATCAACTCGGGATGCGCTATGTTTCCATTCCCTGGCATTGTCCGCATCCCACCGACAAACCATTCGCCAAATTTCTCAAGCTGGTTCGGGAAAATCCAGGAAAAAAGATCTTCGTGCATTGCCGACTCGGCGATGACCGTACTGGAATGGCAGTGGCCGCTTACCGCATGTCAGAAGAAGGCTGGTCAGCCGAGGAAGCGATGCATGAAATGAAAGCGTTCGGCTTCAGCGGCGCGCATCACCTGATCTGTCCAACTCTCTCTCACTACGAACACACCTTCCCGGAACATTTGAAGTCGAACGATGCGTTCGAAGAATTGCGCCAGAACCGCACTACCGCTCCCCCGAAGTAAAAGCCCTCGCACCTACACTTCGTCCTGCTCCTGCAACTTCGCGATCACCCCGAAATCCTCCAGCGTAGTCGTATCGCCTTTCACGCTGCCGCTGGTGGCCAGCTCGCGGAGCAGACGACGCATGATTTTGCCGCTGCGCGTCTTCGGTAGCGAATCCGTAAAGCGAATGTCGTCGGGCTTCGCCAGCGCTCCTATCTCTTTTGCCACCCATTTTCGCAACTCTTCCTTCAATTCGCTCGTCGGCTGTCTTCCCTGCTCGAGCGTCACAAAAGCCGAAATCGCCTGCCCCTTCACATCGTCGGGACGGCCCACTACCGCCGCCTCCGCAACGGCCTCGTGCGCCACCAGCGCGCTTTCCACCTCCATCGTGCTGAGTCGATGCCCGCTCACATTGAGCACGTCGTCGACGCGGCCCATGATCCAGAAATATCCGTCTTTGTCCTGACGCGCTCCGTCTCCCGTGAAGTACATGCCCGGAATTTGCGACCAGTAGTTCTTCACATAGCGATCGGGATCGCCGTATACCGTGCGCAGCATGCCCGGCCACGGCCGCTTGATGACGAGAAATCCTCCCGAACCTTCGGGAACGGGCTTCCCTTCCATCGTCACGATCTCTGGCACCACGCCGGGGAAAGGCCGCGTCGCAGATCCTGGCTTGGTGGCGATTGCACCGGGAATCGGCGTCAGCATGATGTGCCCCGTTTCCGTTTGCCACCACGTGTCGACGATCGGACAACGGTTGCCGCCGATGACCTCCCGGTACCACATCCATGCCTCGGGGTTGATGGGCTCACCCACCGTGCCCAGCAATCGCAGGCTGGACATATCATGTCTTTGAGGCCATTCATCTCCCCACTTCAGGAACGTGCGGATTGCCGTAGGCGCCGTATAGAAGATATTCACCTTATGGCGCGCGATGATCGACCAGAACCTGTCGGGCTCCGGAAAGTTCGGCGCACCTTCGTACATCAGGCTGGTCGCCCCATTTTGTAGCGGCCCATAGACAATGTAGCTGTGCCCTGTGACCCATCCGATGTCGGCGGTGCACCAGTAGGTGTCTTCGTCCTTTAGATCGAAAACTAACTTCGTAGTGAGGTATGTGCCGACGGAATATCCTCCAGTCGTATGCACCACGCCCTTGGGTTTGCCGGTGGTTCCCGACGTATAGAGAATGTAGAGAGGGTGCTCGGCGTCCAGCGGTTCGGCCGGGCAAACATCAGAGGCCTTCGCCATGAGCTCGTGCCACCAGTGGTCGCGGCCGTGCTGCATGTTGATGGCTGTGCCGGTCCGCTTGTAGATGACCACATTCTTCACACTTGGGCACGACTTCAAAGCTTCTTCGACGGCGGGAAATAACTTCACCTCTGCACCGCGGCGGTACGATCCATCCTGCGTGATCACGGCCGTGGCCTGCGAGTCGTGAATGCGGTCCACCAGCGCGTTCGAAGAAAACCCTCCAAAAACAATCGTGTGGGGCGCGCCAACGCGGGCGCACGCCAGCATCGCGATCGGCAACTCTGGCGTCATGCCCATGTAGATGGCGACGCGGTCTCCCTTTTTGACGCCCAGCGACTTCAGCACATTGGCGAACTTTTGCACCTCGCGATGCAATTGCTGATAAGTCAGGATGCGAATTTCTCCCGGTTCACTCTCCCAGATGATGGCGGCTTTGTTTTTGCGCCAGCTTTCGACGTGGCGATCGAGGCAGTTGTAAGAGAGATTGATCTGGCCGCCCACAAACCACTTGGCCCACGGGCAATTCCATTCCAGAACCTTGTCCCATTTCTTGAACCAGTGTAGTTCGCTCGCAATACGCGACCAGAACTTGTCGGCATCGTCGACCGACTCCTTGTAGAGCTTCTCGTACTCTTCGAGGCTCTTGACATGCGCCTGCTTGCTGAATTCGGCGGGCGGTTCAAACTTCCGCTGCTCATTGAGAATCGAATCGATGTTGGGGCCTTGCTGATCAACAACGGCTTTATCCGCCATGATAAGAACCTCGACGTTAGAAAAGTTATTTTTCGTGCCCCTCAGAAGGCCCGAGATCGCAGGAGTTTATTCTACACAGCGGAGAACCGGATGTGACTGAGATCACAAAAAGCTGTCAGCTGGCCGTTCTCGGGCCTTCTAAACACCAGATCTCAGCACGCGCCTAACTCATTCGCACCATTGTACTTCATACATCACTGTACGTACATTATTGTAATCAAAATGTTCCATAGGAACACTTTTTCCACAGGCAGTCAGGATGTAACCGGCTTGGCGCTCACCGTTGGAAGCTTGGCTTGCTGCCAGCCATCGAGCCCGCCAGTTACGTTGATCACGTGCTTGAACCCTGCACGCTGCAACAGGCTGCTGGCAATCATGCTGCGGTATCCACCCTTGCAGTGAACCGCGATCGGTGCTACCTGATCGATCTCTGGTGGCGAGACTCGGAAGTTATCGAGAGGCCACCAGGTCGCGCCCTCAATATGCGCGGCTTCCCACTCGGGTTCACGGCGCACGTCGAGCACCTGAACTTCTTGAGACTTCAAGCGCGCGTCGAGTTCGTTAGGTGTCATCTGCTCAGTAGTCGCCAATGCGAACCCTGCTTGCTTCCACGCATCAACGCCTCCCTCGAGAAACCCATCCAGCACTTCAATGCCAACTCGCGTCAGCCGCAACCGAGCCTCTTCCAACTGCGCGTCCGATCCCGCAATCAGCACGGGATGCGCCGATAATCCCAGTACTGTCCCCGCCCATGAGGCGAACTGCCCACCAAGCGCGATGTTCACCGATCCGGGGACATGGCCTGCGGCGAACTCGTCATTGGTCCGCACGTCGAGCGCAATCTCTCCCGCGGCCAACATCGCCTTCAGTTCAGAAGGTGCAATGGCTCGCAGCGGTTGCAGATCCGACAGTGCGACTGCGCCAGTGCGGTTGATCTCAGCGTCTTTCAGGAAGTAGTCCGGACGCGCGGGAAGGTTGCTGGTCAACTGCGCGATGAACTCTTCCCTGCTCTTGATCTGCAACGCATAGTTCGTAAGCCGTTCCGTACCGATCGTCGACGACCGATCGGCTCGCATATTCTTTCCGCACAGCGATCCCGCTCCGTGCGCCGGATAGACCAGCACGTTGTCGGCAAGCGTCAGCAACTTTTCGCGCAGACTGTCGTACAGCAATCCTGCAAGTTGCTTCGGCGTGTGCTGTGGCGACAGATCAGGGCGGCCAACATCCCCGATGAACAAGGTGTCTCCGGTCAGAACCGCCCAAGGCGCATCAGATTTTTCGTGATCCGTGACCACCATGCAGATGCTTTCGGGCGTGTGGCCTGGCGTTTCGAGCACGCGGATTGACGCCTTGCCAAATTTCAATTCGAATCCGTCGCTCACAGGAACGTGGGGGAAGGTCGCTCCTGCCTGCGCACCCATATAGATTGTCGCGCCCGTACGGGCCGCCAGTTCCCTGTGTCCAGAAACAAAGTCGGCATGCAGATGGCTCTCAAAAATGTGCCGGATGGTGACGCCATGATCCGCCGCAGCTTTCAGGTACAACTCCACATCTCGCTGCGGATCGACGACGACGGCGTCGCCTTCGGAGGCCAGCAAGTAGGAAGCGTGCGCCAAACATCCCAAATAGAACTGTTCGAAATACATAGGAGCCCCCAGCGGCCTATCGATGCTAGAACAAGTCTCTTGAAATTGTCACGGAATCGTGGAAGCGAAAATTACGCCGGGAGTGGCGTGATGAATTCCAGGCCAAAACAAAAGCCGTTGCGGGATCGCACGATGGCAGGCAGGCGCGAGGGGGTGGGGGTATCGAATTCAATTTCCAGCAGGTCCCCTGGATTCAACAGGATTCCTGCGTACAACACCATGCCGCCTTCACTCATTTCAGTACCTCGGCCCTCGACCACGGTGGTCGAAAAGCCTTTGGAGGTCACGACCCGCACCGGAATATCGACAGGAAGGCGCGGCCAACGGCGTGTGTTGTCGGAAGCAGCCACGTTGGCAATCATCTTCCTTGGCGGAAAAGTCTGCAAATTACTAAGGTGAAATGCGCCGGTAGGACGACAGGCGCATGGACTGTTCGGCGCAGCAGCCACAGGTATTTGATAACAAGAGCGTTCCCTTCTGGTCCTGTACAATTTCCCTGTGAATTGGCGCACGCGATTCTGTTGGGCTGCATCGGTCGTTCTTGTGCTGGGCCTGTTGGCGGGTGCAGAATCAGTTTCCCAGCTTCAACCTACCGGATACGTCAATGATTTCGCGCACGTTCTAGACGCAACGACGGTCGCGCAAATCAGTAACACCTGCAAACAAGTCGATGAAAGGGCACACGCCCAAATCGCACTCGTAACCATCAACTCTCTGGATGGCACTGACATCGAGAGCTTCGCGGTCAATCTATACAAGAAATGGGGCATCGGCTACAAGGGAACGGATCATGGAGTGCTGATCCTGTATGCGATTCAGGATCGCAAAGCCCGAATTGAAGTGGGTTACGGGCTGGAACCGATTCTGCCGGATGGCAAGGTGGGTGGCTTTCAGCGGGAAGCAATTCCGATGATGAAGGCGGGAGACTACAACGCTGCGCTACAACTGGTCACGAACCGGGTCGCGAATGTCATCGCGACCGATGCAGGAGTTCAGCTCACAGATTCGCAGCCGCGCGCTCCTACGCAATACGCGCCCCAGTCGGGCGGCGGGCTGCCGATTGGTGGCATCATCCTGCTTGTCATTATCGTCATGATCGTCCTGGTGACGCCGCTACGCAGCCTCCTGTTTTGGCTGCTGTTCTCCCAGATATTCGGAGGCCGCGGTGGTGGATACAGAGGCGGCGGATGGGGCGGCGGTGGATTTGGTGGTGGAGGCGGGTTCGGAGGTGGTGGCGGTTTTGGCGGAGGCGGCGGATTCGGCGGCTTTGGGGGAGGCAGTTCCGGGGGCGGTGGCGCCAGCAGCAGTTGGTAGCGAAGCGAGGATGCAATGGTTCCTGACGAGAAAATTAACGAGTTTGTGCAACGGATTCGCGAAGCCGCGGGAGCAAACCTTGACAGCATTCTCCTGTTTGGCTCGGCGGTAGCGGGCAATTTTCATCCCAGGCTTTCGAATTTGAATCTCTTGTGCGTTTTGCGCGACAGCTCGTTCGCGAAGTTGCAGGAGCTCGCGCCGGTCGCGAAGTGGTGGGACCGCCAGAAGCAGCCTGCACCGCTTTGTATGACCCGACTCGAGGTGCAGCGTTCCACCGACGTGTTCACCATCGAATTGCTCGATATCCAGCAGCATCACCGGGTACTCTTTGGTGACGATGCGGTGCAAGGGTTGCGAATCTCCATGGATGTACACCGCGTGCAAGTGGAGTACGAGTTGCGCGAAAAACTCATCCTGCTGCGGCAGCAGGTGCTACTCGCGGCGGGAAACGATTCGCGATTGTGGGACCTATTGTTGCATTCGGTACCCTCATTCGGAACGCTATTTCGGCATGCACTCATCGCGCTGCGGGAACCTTCGCCCCCGAGCAGGCGTGAAGCCGTGGAGACGCTTTCGAAGCGAGTGGGATTTGATCCTTCCGCCATCCTTCAGGCGCTCGACGTTCGCGAGCAAAAAGCGAACGCCAAGAAGATTGACGTCCATCAGCTGGCGGCAGGTTATCTAGCAGCGGTGGAGAAAGTGACGTCAGCAGTCGATGAAGCGTTAGACTCAAACAGATCCCACCAGGTGTAGGGGCTTCACATTCGAAGTGCGAGGAGGAATTATGGGTAAGTCGCTGATCGCAATCATCGTGATTCTCGTGATCCTGGCTGTGTTCGGCCTGGTGTTCTTCGGGCAATACGTTGGAGTGAAGAACACGCTGGTGACCAAGAATGAAGCTGTGAAGTCAGCATGGTCACAAGTTGACATCGTACTGCAGCGGCGAGCCGACCTGATTCCGAATCTGGTTGAGACGGTCAAGGGATACGCGAAGCAAGAGCAGACTGTCTTTGGCGACATTGCCAAGGCACGCTCGGCGCTGCTCTCGGCGGGCACTCCGCAGGAAAAGATCGCCGCCAACGGTCAGTTGGATGGAGCCCTCGGCCGATTGCTGGTTGTCGTGGAGAACTATCCGCAGCTCAAGTCTAACGAGAACTTCCTGCGCTTACAGGACGAACTCGCCGGAACCGAGAACCGCATTGCGGTCGAACGCAAACGGTACAACGACACCTTGCAGGACTACAACACCTACGTGCAGCAATTTCCCAACAGCATTTTCGCGGGATGGGCAGGGTTCAAGCCGAATGAGGCCTATTTCGCGGCCTCGGAAGGAGCGCGGACGGTACCGAAGGTAAATTTCTCTCCGAGCGATTCGGCGCCGCAATCGACTCCGCAACCGGCGCCGGTGCACTAAGCCGTTTCCAAAGAAAACTTGGCCCACTAGCTTGGTGGGCCAAGAACTATTCTTCGTCCAGGTACTCTCCGGGCACGTCGTCTTCGGGCACCTCGTGAGTATGAACTTCCTTTCCGTCGGCGAGGTCGGCCTCTTCCACACCGCTTACGGCGTCTGCTTCAAAGGCATTGCCTTCCTCGAGCAACTCATCAACGCTCTCGGAGTCCGCAGACTCGCGGCGCGACAACCCTTGAAGGTCTCCCGATTGTCCGGCCGCAGAGGATTGCTGGCGCTCACGAGAGAACGCCGCTCTACCTGCGCGTGAGCCTGTTTTCTGAGCCTTCTTCGCGACAGCGAGTTTCTTTTTCCTGGTTGGAGTCTGTTTCTTCGCAATCTTCGGAGAGGACTTCTTCTTCGTTGCTTTGATCTTCACGGGCTGCTTACTGGCACGTCTCTTTGAGGGCTTTTTCTTGGTTTTCTTTTTGGTGGCCATGCGCGCAGTCTAGCACCGGACGCGATGGCTGACAAAGTGGATCCGGCCGTAATCCCGGCGGCTTCAAAAAGTCGCCGGCTCCATGAGATCGTGTCATTTATACTGCCCCGAATCGCCGGACTATTTTCCTGGCATACTCCGGATCTTATGAGCATCGAGGCGCATCTACTGGATACTGTTCATTCTGTGCCTGTGACGCACGGAGAATAGATCCCGGGGCCCATCGAGAACATTTTTCCGCGAAGAACCTTCGCGGCTTACCAACAAAGATTCAGTCCCTAACTCAAAGTCCACACAAGGAGGGCAGAACATGCCGACAATCACGCTAAAAGATGGAACGCAGATCTATTACAAGGATTGGGGAAAGGGCCAGCCCATCGTATTCAGTCACGGTTGGCCGCTGACCGCCGATGACTGGGACGCACAGATGATGTTCTTCGGCGAGCGCGGCTATCGCGTCATCGCACATGACCGGCGGGGGCACGGCCGCTCCAGCCAGACGTGGGAGGGCAACGATATGGATACGTATGCCGACGATCTCGCAGCCCTCACCGAGAAGCTTGACTTGAGCGACGCGATCCACGTGGGGCACTCCACCGGCGGCGGCGAGGTTGCAAGGTACATCGGACGGCACGGCTCGAAACGCGTAGCCGTGGCCGTGCTCATCAGTGCCGTGCCACCGTTGATGGTGAAAACGGACAAGAACCCTGAGGGCGCACCGATCGAGGTGTTCGACGATCTACGAGCGCAATACTCGAAGAACCGGCCTCAGTTTTACAAGGACCTGACTCTCCCCTTCTACGGTTACAACCGGCCGGGCGCGAAAATATCGGAAGGAATTCGGGAGAAGTGGTGGCTTCAAGGGATGATGGGCGGAGTGAAAGCGGGCTACGATTGCATCAAAGCTTTTTCTGAGACGGACTTCACGGAAGATCTCAAGAAGTTCGATATGCCCACCCTCATACTTCATGGCGACGATGACCAGATCGTGCCGATCGGCGCGGCGGCCCTGCAGTCGGCGAAGATTGTGAAGGGTGCGACGCTGAAAGTGTATCCCGGTTTTCCGCACGGCATGCCTACCACCCAGGCGGACCAGATCAATGCCGACCTGCTGGCGTTCATCGAGCAGAAGCGTGCGAAAGCAGCAGCATGATGAAGACCCTGCCGGTACATTTGCCTCCTAGCTTATGTACCGGCAGTCTTCACTGAATGAAGAAGCAGGCGCTGGGCATCATGAGGTGCAGATTCCGCTTCTCGTTGGCCGATCGTGGCCAGGCTCTCCATTAAAACCGAAACGTAAGCCCAACTGAAGGCACAGCCGT
>Ga0070713_100000134_pt1 | contig 48639 bp, 46 predicted proteins | sample LARL82metaG_FD_65465 | JGI IMG/M metagenome (GOLD analysis project Ga0070713, IMG submission 65465) | Corn, switchgrass and miscanthus rhizosphere microbial communities from Kellogg Biological Station, Michigan, USA - LAR L8-2 metaG | ecosystem: Host-associated > Plants > Roots > Rhizosphere ... | reverse complement strand
CTTTCCTCTCCGAATTCGTAAATCACATCGGCAAGCTGTCGCTCGTCGAGGTGGTTTACCACTTGTTCGGCGGTACGCTCGCCACGCGGGTCCATCCGCATATCGAGCGGTCCATCCGCCTGAAAACTAAATCCGCGCGCCGCGTCGTCCAATTGCAGGCTGCTCACTCCAATGTCGGCCAGGATTCCGTCCGCAAACTTCGAACTGAACCGCTTTCCGACCTCGGCAAACGAGCACTGCATCAGCGTGATCTCCGGCCATTCGGCTCTCGGCTCTCGGCTTCCGGCTTCCGGATCTACTTGAGTCCGAAAGCCGGAAGCCGAAAGCCGGAAGCCGGCAATCTTCAGCGCTGCAGGATCTTTATCGAGCCCAATCAAATGTCCCGGTGCGCCCAGGCGTTTTGCGATTTCGTAACTGTGCCCGCCCAAACCCACCGTGGCGTCGATATAAGTCCCACCCCGCCGCACGGCTAAAAAGTCGATCGCTTCTTTTAAAAGAACGGGAACATGGCTCGCTCTTCCACCACCATGCCCAACCCCCTGAGGGGTGTCTGTTGATCCCTCGCCCACTAGATGCCCAGTTCGTCGAGCGTCTTCTCATCGTCAGGCGTGAACTTTTCTTCTTCGATCTCTCTCTTGAACAGCTCCAGGTTCCTGACCACGAGATACGTCAAATTCCCCAGAACCGCTACCTCGCCCTTGATCTGCCCCGTCTCGCGCAACAACTGCGGCAGCAACAACCGCCCCTGCCCGTCCATCTCGACCTGCTGCCCGTAGTAGTTCGTCCGGTCCAGAAACTTTTTCTTCGTGGGATTGAAATTGGAGAGCCCTGCCAGCTTCTGCTCGATCCGCTCCCACTCCTCGAAGGGATACACTTGAGCAACCTTCCCATCCAGACTTGTGATGTAGAATTGCTGCCCGTACTTCTCGTCGATCACCCGCTTGAACTCGGCCGGGACCTTGAGACGGCCCTTTTCGTCGACCCGGGTTGGATGATTGCCGCGAAACATGTCTGTGAGCCGCTACTACTGCTGCGAGGGAGGTCAAAAGGGTGCGAAGTTCGGTCAAAGTCGGGCGATTCGGGCTGTTTGTCGTGCTTTTGGGTCGGATTTCCACCGGCTCCTCGTTTTCAGCTCTCGCGTCCCACTGCCCTGACTGTGCTTACCACTTCGTACCACTTTGTACCACATCTTAGCTGTAAGTCGTTTATTGTCAAGCAGAAACTTGATGGTGCCTATCCCACTCGGACAGCATTTCAGGAAAGTACGACGTCTTGTGGTTAGCCAATCAGACAACCACAAGGGGTTGGGTTTACGCCTTTGGTTCTTTCGCTATTCATTCGCTCAGATTTTTCTTGATCTCCGCCACTGACGCGGATTTTCTTGTGGAAATTTCGATTTACTTCCTGTTTTGATGGTGTTGGGGCGATGGATGCCATCCCTCTTCGACAGGATTTCATCCTAACGTGGCGAAATTTATTTAACGCCACGAGGATGAATCATGACGCGATCTCACTTGCCCCTGCTCGCAGCACTATTTCTTGGCATCCCGTCTATCGCCCAACAGAATCCCGCACCACCGATCTATCCGTCGCCGGGAAATCCAGCTGACGCGCCATCGGCGCAGGATGTGTCCGCGCAAGAAAATTCGCAAATGCCGGTTTTCCGCGTGCATGTGTATGCGCGCAGCGCGAAGGCGGTCAACTACCGGCATCGCGGCGGATCCACCACCGTGGACTTCCGGGGCACCAGCCTGATGCCGACCATCACCGGGAAGGCGAAGATTGACGGGAAGGAAGGCAGGCTTGCGATCGAGGTTGAGCTCAACCATGTGCAACGGCCGCTGACGCTCGGCGGGCAATATCTCACGTATGTGTTATGGGCGGTCACGCCGGAGGGTCGAGCGGTAAATCTCGGCGAAGTGCTCCCTGGCGACAACGGCAAGAGCCGAATGACCGTCACCACCGATCTGCAGGCCTTCGGCTTGATCGTCACGGCGGAGCCTTACTTTTCGGTGACGCACCCGAGCAATGAGATCGTCGCGGAGAACGTCATACTTCAGGGCACGAAAGGTTTTGAGGAAACCATCGACGCCAAGTTCGATGTGCTGGAAGGCGGCCAATATACAATTGACGTTCCGGCCGATCAGCTTCCCTCAGCTCGCTCGCAGGGAGACGTTCCCCTCGATCTGCTCGAGGCTCGCGACGCGGTGATGATCGCCAAAGCCGCCGGAGCCGAACAGTACGCCTCCAGCAGCATCCAGAAAGCCGAGGATATGTTGCAGCGCGCCGAAGATTACTACCAGCGCAAACAGGGGCGCACTCCCATTGGTACCGCCGCTCGCGGAGCCACGCAAATGGCGGAAGATGCGCGCGTGCTGACGCTGCGCAGAAAGGAACAGGAGCGCGAAGAAGCAGCACGCAAAGCCGCCGCCGATGCTCAGGCGAAGGCCGAGGCCGACGCGCGCGATGCCCAGGCTCGCTCGGATGAAGATGCCCGCCGCCGAGCTGAGGCAGAGCGGCAACAAGCGGCTGCTCTTGCCCAACAGCAGCAGGCCCAGGCTCAGGCTGAAGCCGCACGCCAGGCCGCCGAAGACGCCGATCGCCAGAGACAGTTGGCGCAACAGCAGGCGCAAGACGCGATCCGGCAAAAAGAGGAGATGCGGGCGAAGCTACTGGCGCAATTGAATCAGGTACTACAGACTCGCGACACAGCCCGCGGATTGATCGTCAGCATGCCCGACGTGCTGTTTGATTTCAACAAATACACGTTGAAACCGGAAGCGCGCGAGCGGTTGGCCAAGATTTCTGGAATCGTATTGGCCTATCCCGACCTGAAGCTGGACATTGAGGGCCATACCGATGCGATCGGTAGTGATGAATACAACCAGACGCTTTCCGAAAAGCGTGCCGACAGCGTTCGCGGCTACCTGGTCTCGTCTGGAGTCGTGCCCGATCACGTATCGGCGGTCGGACTGGGCAAAGCTAATCCGGTTGCAGACAACAACACCGCCGCCGGCCGCGCGCTCAATCGGCGCGTGGAGATGGTCGTCTCGGGAGATGTGATCGGAACGCAAGCACCAACTCCGTCGATCGAGCCAATGCCCGGTCCCGCGAACCCGTAAGTTTCCTTGCGTGCCGGGTGAATCCTCTGCGAATTTTGCGGCTGCAGATCTTGAACCGCAAAGTTCGTAGAGGGCTTCTCTGACGTTAGGTGCGAGCCTCCGGCCCGCTTGAGATAAGCTGAAGCGAGCGGCATGGCCAGCCATCTTGAGTTCGAGCAATGGGTTCCGTTTCCGATCGAGCGCGTATTTGCATTCTTTTCAAATCCTGAAAACCTTCCGCGCGTGATGCCACCGGCCAGTGCAACCAAGGTGCTTGCGATCCACCGGGTGCCACCGCCACCACCGACGGGCACCACGAATGACCAGGCGGCGGGGGTGGGCACCACCATCGTCACCTCATTTCGAGTCTTCCCTGCCCTTCCTTTTCGTGCGCGCTGGATTGCACGCATCACCGAGTTTGAATGGAATCACTTCTTCGCCGATGTGCAGGAGAAAGGTCCGTTCAAAGATTGGCACCATCGCCACGACTTCCTTGCACAGACGCGCGATGGCGTGACTGGCACGCTGGTTCACGACGTCATCGATTACGAAGTTGGATTCGGCTTTGCGGGTGTGATAGCGAATTCATTGTTGGTCCGCCGCCAGATGGAAGGCACATTCGCCGAGCGGCAGCAGCGTCTGGCTCAACTCCTCGCGCAACAGTACTGACAATCGCTGCGATCTTAGATGCCCGCCTGCTTCCGGAAGGCGTCCGAGATGTTCCCGCCGGTCACCAGCAAAACAGCTCGGCCAGACACCGGCGGTTGTTGCAACCAAGCCGCTGTCGTGCCCGCGCCAGAAGGCTCGGCCAGTACACTTTCATCGAGGTAAAGACGGCGAACCGCGTCCACCATCTGCTCCTCGGTCACCAGCACGACATCGTCCACGACCTTGCGGATGGCGGCGACATTCTGCGCATCGGGCATGCGCGTGGCGAGGCCGTCGGCGCACGTGTCACAAGAATCCGTAGGCACCGGCTTGTTGGCGCGCCAAGAGAGGACATAAGACGGCGCTCGCTCGGCCTGCACACCAACGATTCTGACTGAAGGTTGGAGTTGTTTGACGGCCGCTCCGACTCCGCGAATCAGTGCGGTGTCACCCATGGGAACGAAGACCGAGGTCAGATCAGGAAGCTGGTCGAGAACTTCCAGACCAATCGTGCCGGGACCCGCCGGAAGGACCGGATCGGTAGCATCGTTCAGGAAGTAGACGCCCGGACGTGCAGAATACTCACTGGCGCGACGGGAGGCTTCGGCGAGATCGGTGCTTCCAGTCATCACAACTCGCGCGCCCAGGTCTTCAATCTTCTTGCGCTTGACCGGGTTCGGATTTTCGGGAAGAAAAATTGTAGCCGGAATGCCCAGGGCCTTCGCGGCGAACGCGACTGCGGCGCCATGATTTCCGGTGCTGCAGGCCGTGACTTCCTCAATATTTTCGCGCTTCATCGCCGTTGCCAGCCCGAACAACGCGCCTCGGGGCTTGAAGCTTCCCGTAGGCAATCCGGTTTCGAGCTTGAGCCAAGCTTCCTCCTCCGCGCGCGCCAGGGAGCGCGCTTTTACAAGAGGAGTTACACCAAAATAGTTGCGCAGCAGCATCTGCGCTTCGCGGATGGTTGACAGATCGGGCGCGATCGTCATGTGCTTGGTGGCTACTTCGAAGGTTCAACAAATACGGCCGTGCCGTAAGCCAATACTTCGGTCACGCCTTGCATGACCTCGGTCGCATCGTAGCGAGCACCGACGACGGCGTTCGCGCCGATCTCGGCCGCATGCTGCAGCATCAGGTCGAAGGCTTCCTGCCGCGTTTTCTCGCACAAATTGGTAAGCAGCGTGATGTTGCCACCGACCAGGGTCTGCAAGCCTGCTCCGATGGTTCCGAAGATGGAGCGCGAGCGCACCACAATTCCGCGCACGACTCCCAGCGTGCGGGTCACGCGGAAGCCATCCAGTTCAAACTGCGTGGTGACCATGTTGTGGGCCACCATCCGGCCAGCGTTATAGCCAGTTACCATGCGGGTCAGTCCTTTCTGTGATTCCGGACAACTACTATAGCGCGAGCACCGAAAACCGTGAACCACCAAGGACACCAAGTATCACGACGGCCTACCTTCGTGTCCTTCGTAGTCATGATTCACGCTTCACTCGAGTTCGGCGGTGATAAAGAATTCCTGCGACGAATTATCGTACTCCACGCGCAGAACGTTCGGTTTGCAGCAGACTTGGCAATCCTCGACATAGCTCTGGCGGCGTCCGGCGGACTCATCGACGGTAGTGGTATTCCATTCGCCGCAGGAGGCGCATTGGAACCCCGATTCCATGAAGAGAGCTTAGCGGTAATCGTTATCGAGCGTCTACAGCACGGATGCGCCCGAGATCTCCGCGGGAATCTTTGGGAGGTCTGCTAGAACGGCCGGGACACCAACACATAGACCAGCGCAACGATGCACAGTGTCAGTACGAGCAGCGACAACTTCTCCACTCGGAGGCTATCTTTGCGCGTTGTGGGTTCGGTTCCCATACTCTGGCAATAGTCTCTACCATTAACGCGACCTTGAAAATGGCTCGACTGTGGTGGCACGGCGGTAACGTATCTAAAGTTTTTGAGCCAAGGGATTGTCGTCTGCAAGTCCTTGAGTAATGGTGTAAGTCGTTGAAGTTGCGTGTAAGTGATTGAAAAGTCGTTAAAGGCCCCTGGCAGGCTCTAGGAGCGACACTTCGGCAGCACATGACCTTTCTCCCCTTCGCGAGATCGATCGTCGATGCCAGGGCCGTTTCCGGCTCGGGAAAGGGCGATCCAAGAGGCGTCCAGGAGCAATTCCCGTTAACCCGGCAGCAACTAAATTTTCATACGTATTATAATGTACGTACATTAATATACTTATAATACTTACAAGTCTAGCGGGCTCTTATACCTGCAGGCGATTCTTGTCGCTCGGCGCTCGATTCCCAAACTCTGCCAGCTGACTCAAAAATCTGAAATCTACAATCTGAAATCGCTGATCCCCCTATAATGTTCCGACTACGTTTCCCAAATCCGGAGGGCTATGATTTCGCGGCGACGGTTTCTCGAAGTTGGTGGTATTTCGGCGGCCTTGGCGGTAGCACCAAATGCTGTCGTGCCCGACGCGGCGGCGAAAAGCGACGGCGATTCCCTGCCTCCATCGCTAGCGCAGTTGAAGTCGCGCAAGAGCGAGGCCACGCCAATCACTCGCGAAGAGCGCCAGGCACGCCAGGAACGCGCCCGGCAACTGATGCACGAGAGTGCGCTCGACGCCATCGTGCTGATGGAAGGAACGTCGTTGCGCTACTTCAGCGGGATCCGCTGGTGGGGTGGAGAGCGTACATTTGTTTTGGTTCTGCCCGCCAAGGGCGCGGCATTTTATGTGTGCCCGGCGTTCGAAGAAGGGCGAGCTCGCGAACAGATCGCCAACGCGCCGGGTGAGGCAGATGTGCGCGTGTGGCAGGAAGACGAAAACCCATACCATCTCATTGCACAGGGGCTGAAAGATCGCGGGATCGCCAGCGGGAAGATTGGACTGGAAGAGACGGTCCGCTTCGTGTTTGCCGAGGGGATTACTAAGGCCGCATCGCAGGCGACCATCGCGAGCGCGACCCCCGTGACTGCAGGATGCCGCATGAGCAAGAGCGCGCACGAAATCGCGTTGATGCGACTCGCATCCGAGGTAACGCTCGCGGCTTACGAAGCGTCGTACCGCGCCGTGAGGGATGGAATGACGCAGAAGGAATTGGAAGGATTAGTGGAAAAGGCCCACGATCGCCTCGGTTTTCCTGGCGGCACGGATGTGCAGGTCGGCGAGTTCTCCGCATTCCCGCACGGCTCAGTGACGCCGCAAGTCGTGCACGAAGGCACGATTGTTCTGATGGATGGCGGATGCACGGTGGAGGGATACCAGTCAGACATCACGCGGACATTCGTGCTTGGCAAAGCGTCTGACAAGATGAATAGAGTATTCGACATCGTTCTCCGCGCACAGACTGCGGCGCTGGCGGCGGCGCGTCCGGGAGTAGAGTGCGGATCCATCGATGCAGCAGCACGAAAAGTCGTTACCGACGGCGGATATGGTCCAGACTACAAATACTTCACGCACCGGCTCGGGCACGGCTTAGGTATGGAGGGACACGAGTGGCCCTACCTTGTGCGCGGCAATCCGGCCAAATTGCAGGCCAACATGACGACCAGCAACGAACCGGGAATCTACATCCGCGGCGAGTTTGGCGTGAGAATTGAGGACGATATGCACATTACGGAAAGCGGCGCGGAGCTCTTCACGCCGCAGACGGTGTCGCTGGAGAACCCATTCGCCGCCGGCCGCTAGAGATCGTTGCACCACCAAGGTCACGAAGGTCCACTAAGAAAAACCATGGGGTCCTTCGTGAAACTTCGTGCCCTTCGTTGCTTACGAATTCCTCTCGCCCGGCACAGGCGGGCAGCCCGGGAAGTCTTTCACGAACGTGTTGCCGATGTATCCCAGATATTCGATTCCGATTTCGCTGGTGAAGTAGCCGTCGGCAGTGAGCCTGCGCAGCAAGCCGAAGAATTCAATGCCCTGTCCGAGGCTCGGATCTTTCTTGAAATTCTTGCGGTACGCGATGAGATCAAGAATTTCCTTCTGCTGTTCCGGTGTGCACTCGAGATAGACTTTGCCGTAGCGATCGACGCAGGTGTTGTCGAGCCACATCAGGCCACCGCCCAGGGCGATCTGGTACTCCTTGTTCTCGCTGGTGATCAGATCGATAAACTCGGGCGCGCCCGCTTCTATCGCTCCCTTGGCCTGATCGTCGGCGGGGATAATCGTCTGGCAAAGCGTCTGCAAGGTTTTGTAGAAGTGAGGCGAGAAGAACTTGGGCGCGTAGACCTGATTCTCGGCGGTAGCCTTTGCCTCGCGCACCATGCGATGCGCGTATTCGGCGGCTTCGGCGGGAATTATGCGCAACACCGACCCGGTGATCGCAGTCAGCGTAAGGGACTTGAGAATATCGCGTCGTGAAATGGGCATGGGGCGCTAGCTAGAGATTCCCTTTCTTTGCCTGCTGCAGCAAGTAGTCGGAGGCCCGCCAGGTCAGCGCCATGATGGTCAATGTGGGATTCTTGTCCGCGTTGGTGACGAAACTGGCCCCGTCGGTGACAAATAGATTCTTCACGTCATGCGCCTGGCAGTACTGATTCAAAGCCGAAGTTGTGGGATGCTCGCCCATGCGAACCGTGCCTACTTCGTGGATGATCATGCCGCCATCAGCGATCCCGTACGGATTCGGGCCGTCGGGCAGTTTTTGGGTCACGTAGATTCCGCCTGCCGCTTCCACGATTTCGCGGTAGGTTTCCTGCATATCTTTCGCCATCTTGATTTCGTTGTCGCTCCACTTCCAGTGGAAACGCAGCACGGGGATGCCCCACTGGTCGACAGCGGAAGGATCGATTTCGCAGTAACAATTCTCATTGGGAATCATTTCACCGCGGCCGGCGAATCCAATGAACGTGCCGTACTTCTTCTTACACTCTTGTTTCAGCGACGAGCCGTAGCCTTCAAACTCGTCGCATAAGTCATCGTAGTCGCCGACACCCGGCATGCCACGTCCGCCGCCAAACTCGGTGTGGTAGCCGCGCAGGAAATCGTTTTTGCGATCGAACTTCCACCATGGCAGGTACATGTGCATACCGCCAACGCCGTCATGATTGTGCGCAGGCATTTTCTCGAGCGCGGGGAAGTATCCGCCACCATCGCTGCCGACGGTGTCCATCAGATTGCGGCCAACCACGCCGGAGGAATTCGCCAGGCCGTCGGGGAATAACGTGGATTTCGAATTCAGCAGCAGGCGTGCCGATTCGCAGGCGCTGGCCGCAACGATGAACGCCCGGGCGTTGATGCGTTTTTCTTCCCGAGTTGCCTTGTCGATGTAAGAGACCGCTTCCACCTTGCCGTCTTTGCCGACAACGAGTTCGCGGGCCATTGCGCCGGTAATGAGCGTCAGGCGTCCGGTCTTTTCCGCGGGAGGAATCATGACCTGGCTCGAACTGAAGTTCGAAGCGGTGATGCATCCCCGGCCGCATTGCGCGCAGTAGTGGCAGGCGGGACGTCCGTTGTGGGGCTGGGTCAGGATCGCCAGCCGTGAAGGGACGCAGAGAATGTGGAGCTGGTCGCAGGCTTTCTTGATGATTCTCTCAGTGCAGCGCGGCTTGGGCGGCGGCAGGAAAATTCCGTCAGGCGCGCTGGCGATGTTTTCTTTCGTTCCGAAGACCCCGATGTAGGACTCGACCTTATCGTAGTAAGGCGCGACGTCTTCGTAGCTGATCGGCCAGTCGTCGCCCATACCGTCGTGGGAGCGAACCTTGAAATCTACCGGAGCCATGCGCAGGGCTATGCGTCCCCAGTGATTGGTGCGGCCGCCAACGATGCGCGAACGGAACCAGCGGAACGTCGATCCGGGAGCGGAGACGTAAGGCTCGCCTTCGATTTCCCAGGCGCCATTGGGCGCAAGGAATTCATCTCCGACACCCTGGCGGACACGGCCTCCGACGCCTGCGCCGCGATGGGGCAAATCGTAGGGCCAGACATGTTCCTTGTAATCGCGCTCGGGAACCACGGGAGGTCCAGCCTCCAGCAGGGCGACACTCAGGCCGCCTTCGGTGAGCACCTTGGCGGCAGTGCCTCCGGAAGCGCCAGAGCCGATGATGCAGACGTCATAAGTCTTAGGCATGCGCCGAACTTGCATGGACCTCCCTCAAAGTTTGGGCTCAAAAAGAACTGCCGCCACCGAAGCAGCGGCAGGAGTTCACTACGACGATCTAGGCGAAGCGCAGTTTTTCGAGGTACTGGTAGCTCTGGGTGATGCTCTCGAAGGGATTCTCTGGCTTATCGTGCTCCACGATGTAGTGCTTGATTCCCGCTTTCTGCGAGTACGAGAAGATCTTCTTCCAGTCGATGATGCCGTTGCCGACCGAGGTCATATCTTTCATGCTGTCGCCGAAATCCTGGCCTCCGGCTTCGGATACTTTGGGAAGCTTCTTCATATCCTTTACGTGGACCAGCGGGAAGCGTCCGGGATAAAGATCGAAGTACTTGATGGGGTCGGCGCCGGCCGCGGTAATCCAGCACAGGTCCAGTTCCATTTTCACCAGCTTGGCGTCGCAATCTTTGAGCAGCGCGTCGTAGGGGAGCGCACCATTCACGGGCAAGAATTCGAACCAGTGATTGTGATAAGCGAACTGCATGCCCGCCCTCTTGGTCTGCTCGCCACATTTGTTGAATTTTTCGGAGGCCTGTTTCCAGATGTCGGGAGACTTGCGGAGATCTTCGGGAATCCAGGGGCACACAATATATTTCAACCCAATCGCCTTGGAGGTTTCGATGACCGAGGGGAATTTGTCGTCGAGTTCGTCGTACTGTACGTGAGTAGAAACCGGGTCGAGACCATTCTTGGCGCAAATAGCGCGGACTTGCTGACCGGTGTGGCCGAAGTATCCGGCGAATTCCACTTCCTTGTAACCGATCTGGGCGACCTTGGCGATGGTGCCCTCGAAATCTTCCTTCATCTGATCGCGCACGGTGTACAACTGCACGCCGATCTTTTCGATCTTGTGGTCGGCGGCGGCCCATCCGAAGCGGCTGGTGAACAGGGTCGCAGCGGCGGCTGCGGATGCGGTCCCAAGAAAGGTACGGCGGTTCATGGCATGCAAACTCATGATTGCGTTTCCTCCGATTGCTCCGTTAGGGGCGGAAGTCGAATCCGGGAGCATTATACCCGGCAGGAACGGCTTCGAGCATCAGAAGTAAATCGATTTAGAACATTTTGAGAGACGGCTGGACCATAAGGGGCCAGAGGGCGCAGCAAGCGCCCTCTGGCGATAGTTGGCCCGGCTATTGCTTCACCACCTGCAAATTGTTGGTGACCGAGAAGACGCCCGAAACGGTATTGGCGCGAATGCCGGCCATATTCTTGTCGCCATCGCTGTCGACGACGCCTTCCAAGGTCACACGGCCGCTCTTGACGATGATACGAATGGGCTTCTGCACTCCCAGTTCGTATTTTTGCAAGGCCGGATACTGGTAGATGGCACGGAAGAGACGCTGCCGAAGGCGATCGTCCATGGAAGACGGCGGCAGGACCTCGATCTGGTTGTCCACCTTTTCGACACCTTCAATGCGCTTTATGGAGTTTTCGGCATCAGACTTGGTCACCGGCTTCACGACCGCACCGAGTAGGGTGACGGTGTAACCGTCCACTTTAAACGCGATGTAATCGAAGACCCCGAAGTAGGGGAGCATCAACAGTTCGTGGCGGACTTCTTTGACAATCCGCTCTTGGGATTTTGCGGATGGTTGGTCGCGTTGTGCATCCTGGGCCACGCCCGGTATGGCGAGGGCGAACAAACTAGCGAACAGCAATAACCTGGATTTCATCGGCTTAGTCTCTCCTTGCAGACAAAGGTTCCCGAGGTTTCGTCAGTGTACTCCGGAAAAGGATCGTTTTGCGATACAGGGGATGTCGTATGACGCGGAGTTTAGGCTACTTAGGCCGACCAGGGGCGATGTTATCGTCCCTGCAATCGTACTGTGCTACCCGCTCCTCAAGATGCGTGAGCAGTCCAGCCGGTTTCATTGGCCCCGTTCTTTGTAGGCACTGTCTAGCTGAATGGTAACTGGCTGGGCGTAAGAAAGCGCATCTGAGGATTACCAATCTTCATAGCGACTTTGCGTCGGGCACACTACGGAGAATCAGCATTCCATCCGCGGCAAACGGCTTGACTGGCGCGGAATTTACAAGTTTCTGACAACTTGCACGCGCCGCAGGTCAATAGTATTCTGCGAGTAGCAGCTGGCTCCTGAGTCCTTCCGCCGGATTCAACAAGAATACCCCCGCAACCTCAAGGTGGAATTCCTATAGCTGTTCTCACGTAAGAAAAAATGTTCGGGTTTAGAGGGATTTGCCTGCCTGTGCGTCCTCGATACGACCGTTGTATCGGGACCGAGGCGCGGCTACACGCTCGTGCAACTGTTCGGCAAACTGCAGTAAGAATTTTTATTCCACTATGGGGAATCCAAATCATGAATTCACGGTGCATCGTCTTCAAAGCAAGAAATATCCCGCGGGTTGTTGGTATCCTGCTTCTCGGCTCATCCTTGTTTGCTCAGAGTGATTCTGCGTCGGGCTCTCAGGTGCCCGCTGGCTCTGCTGCAACGACCAATCCAAATCAAATTGCCATTCTTCGCTGGTATCGCGCTAATTCCGCGGCGACCTTCGCGGTTGGCCAAAGTCCCGGACAAGCGGCCTTCGACGGCAGCAATATCTGGGTAGCGAACTCCAACGCCAACAGCGTGACCAAGTTGCGAGCGAGCGACGGCGCCTCGTTAGGCGAGTTTCCGGCGGGAACATCCCCGAGCGGAATCGCTTTCGATGGCGCCAGCATGTGGGTGGCGAACCAGGACAACAGCAGCGTTACCAAGCTGCGCGCGAGCGACGGCAAGATCCTCGGAACCTTTAGGGTAGGTTTCTCTCCTTTCGCGGTAGCCTTCGACGGTTCGAACATCTGGGTAGTGAATCTGGGCAGCGGCAACGTGACCAAGCTGAGGCCAACGGACGGCAAGGTGCTGGGCACGTTCGGAGTGGGATCTTCGCCGCAAGGGATCGCGTTCGATGGCGCAAACATTTGGGTCTCGGGCACAGCCGAGAGCAAATTGACCAAGCTGCGAGCGTCGGATGGCATGGTGGTCGGCACTTTCACAGCGGGCATTGCTCCGACGGGCATTGCCTTCGACGGCACAAACATCTGGGTGGCCAACCAGGGCAGCAGCAACGTGACCAAGTTGCTGGCCAGCACCGGAGCCGTCCTGGGAAACTTCCCAGTCGGCAATCTGCCGCAGACGGTTGTCTTTGACGGCGCCAACATCTGGGTCACCAACTTCAGCAGCAACAGCGTGACCAAGCTGCGAGCGAGTGATGGAGCTTTGATCGGCACGTTCCCGACGGGACAATTTCCCGAGGGAGCAGCCTTTGATGGCGCGAACGTCTGGGTGGTGAACGCCGGCAATAATACGGTTTCCAAGCGCTAAAGGGTGCCAGCGAAAACCGTTTACTCAGCGACGAGGGCGCGACGGGGACCGAATCAGGCCTCCGTCGCGCTTTCGGATTCGCCACAGGCAAAGATTTCGATGCGGCGCAATGGTCGTGCTATTGTGTCTCCCCATGCGGCCCGTCGCTATCGTCCTGTTCCTGTTGTCCACTTTCTCATTTGCGCAATCCAGCGCGGATTCATTGAACCAGTTAGCGTCTGACTTCTGGGCATGGCGCGCCCAATACCGTCCCTTTACGTTCGACGACGTTCCGCGAATGGAGCACGCGGGCGGAATGCGGGATTGGTCGGCAACGGCCATCGCCAGCCAGCGAGCGGATCTCTCCAACTTCGAGCGCCGCCTCAAAGCCTTGCCCGCCAAGACGTGGCCTGTCGCACAACAGGTTGACTATCGCTTAATGGGATCGGCCATGGCACGCGTTCGGTGGGAGTTGGACGTAAATCCGCGTTGGCAACGCGATCCGGTCTTTTACGTTGAACAGACCGTCGTTGCGGTGCAGGAGGGGCTCATGCCGCCTCCGCCGTTCAGCAATGAGCGTTCCCGCGAAATTGTGGTGCGCGTGGAAAACATTCCGTCCATCCTGGAGCAGGCCAAGGCGAATCTGAAGCCGGTGCGGCCGTGTGCGCGATTGGCCGTGGATTCCCTGGCGGATATTGATGCGCGCCTCCCGCGCGTTGAGGCCGGTGTGGCGCCTTTGTTGTCCACCGACGACCTTCGCCGGCGCCTGCATGAAGCGATGCCCAAGGCGGTGAATGCATTGTTGGAGTATCGCGGGTGGTTGAACGATACCCTTCCGCAGATGCAGGAAAATTCTCTTGTCGGTCGCGAGGCTTACGAGTTTTTCCTGCATCGTGTGGCGCTGATGCCTTACACACCGGAGCAGTTACTGGGAATGGCGCGGCAAGATTTCGAGCGGGTGCTGGCGGCGCAGGCCTATGAACGCCAACGCAACCTCGGCGTTCCAGAATTGAAAATGGCCTCGAACTCCGAGGGGGAGATTTCTCGCCTAGCGCATGATGAGGCTTTCACTCGCCGCTATCTGGTCGAGCACGAGATCTTAACAGTTCCTCCCGACACGCCACACTGGACGTTTCGTGTGGCTCCCCCTTACGTTGCCGCCTTTGCCGGTTTTGGCGAACTCGACGACTTCACGTTGCCATCGCGTCCGCAGGACGGTCTGCGGTGGCTGCTGCCTCTCTCGAAAAATCCTTCTTATTTCGATGCGGCCTACGCGAAAGATACGCGCACTACGGGAGTGCACGAGGGCATGCCTGGACACTTTTTCCAGTTGTTTGTGGCTGGGCGCAATCCTGACCCGATTCGGCGCCACTACTACGACTCGGGGGCGAACGAAGGCATCGGCTTTTACGCTGAAGAGATGATGCTGCAAACCGGGCTGTATGACGATAGTCCCGGTTCCCGCGAAATCATCTACAACTTCGCCCGATTGCGCGCTCTACGCGTGGAAGTCGATGTGAGACTCGCGCTGGGTGAACTCACCATGACCCATGCGGCCGACTACCTTGCGCGCGCCGTCCCCATGGACCGAAAGACCGCCGAGACCGATGCGGCAGATTATGTCGGTGCCCCCGGATTAGGCATCGCTTATGAAATCGGCAAGCTGCAGATTGAACGGATGCTGGCGGAACGGAGTTTGCAACTGGGCGACAAGTTCAATCTCCGCCAATTTCATGACTATGTCTGGAGCAATGGGAACGTGCCTCTATCGTTACAGCGGTGGGAACTGCTGGGCCTCGACGACGACGTAAAGAAGTTGGATCAACTGTCGAATTGAAGCGCGGTCCAAACCGAGTTGGATCCCTTCGATCCAGCCGCAAGACACGGCGCTCCGTGGCGGGAACGTTCTGGGTAGCCGAAAAATCTGCTACCATAAATGCCCGATGAGGTGGCTATGCCGCAATATGTAATCGAACGGGAAATCCCGGGGGCGGGCAATTTAACCGATGGAGAGCTGCAGGCGATCGCCAGAAAATCGGTCAGCGTGCTGAAGGAAATGGGCCCCGAGATTAAGTGGCTGCACAGCTACGTGACGGGCGATAAAGTGTATTGCGTATACCTGGCTCCCGATGAGGAAACGGTGCGCGAACACGCACGCCGCGGGGGTTTTCCGGCGAACCGGATCTCGGCAGTACGGCGCCTGATCGGTCCTGATACCGCTAACTGAACCGCACACGCGGTCTTACCCGCGGGGGCCTGGCTCAGCCTCGGAATCCAGAGCTTCCTGTATGGCTTGCTCGACCGGCATTTCCCACCCTTCCATCCATGCCTTCACACCCGCCGCACTCCCCAGCGTGCGGCGCGCGAATTCCAGTGCCTTCTCCAGCCTCGGTTGCTCCGCGGGCGTGAGGGGAGCGCCCAGTCGCTGACGAAGTGCAGCGGCGGTGCCAGCCAGGTGCAATGACTGTTCGGCGTTGGACTGCGCCGCGGCGCTGGCGGCCAAAAACTCCAGGGCTCGGGCAATGCCGCGTTTGTGGCCCAGTTCCTGAAACATCTTGATGCTTTCGCCGTACAGGCGACGCGCCTCCGCATCGTTGCCCTGGTCGCAGCTCAGGCCGGCCAAGTCAGAGAGCGTGCTGGCAATTCCCCATCCGTCGCGCAGCTGACGAAACGCCGCCAGGCTCTGTTCGCAATACGATCTGGCGCTATCGAAGTCGGCCCTTTCGCGGGCGACATCACCCTGGTAGTTCAGCGTCCACGCTACCCCGGCGCCATCCCCGGCTTTGCGAAACATCGTCAGGCACTCGTCATAAAGCGAAGACGCGCGCGCGTACTCACGCTGCAACTTCATGACATTGGCAAGATTGCTGAGGGCCCGGGCCATATCGGCGGAATCGCCCAGATCCTTCCAGATCGCGACACAGCGCTCGAGCAGGATCGTCGCCTGGCCAAGATCGCCATGATCGCGTGCGTTCACCGCCAAGGCATTGAGCGCGACGGCCACGCCGCGGCTGTCGCTGAGCTCGAGGCAGGTGCTGAGACTCTCTTCATACAATGGCCGCGAAGAGACGTAGTCGCCTTGCTCAGTGGCCAGGACCGCGGCAGCAAAGAGCAGGCGTGCCCGCAGCTTGGGACGCGCCGTGCTTCCTTCCAACGCGAGCAGTCTCGCCATGGCGTCACGGCCCTCCCTGAGGTGTTCGCGAGTCTCCCAGAAGCGAAATAACGCGGCACCAAGGCGGAGACCCCAATCCGCATCGTTGGTCTTGATTAAATAATCAAGAGCCATACGGAAGTTGTCGTGCTCGGTTTCAAACCGGTCGAGCCATTCGGGATGATCGACTACATCTTCGGCGCCTTCTTCGGCGAGCACAAGATAATACGCCGCATGAGCACGGCGAGTGGCGGCATCGTCATCGCTTTCGGCCAATCGTTCGAGAGCGTATTCTCGAATCGTAGAGAGCATCACGAATCGCGTTTCGGCATCGACCTGCTCCACCTGTTGCGCCAGGCTCTTGTCCACCATCGAAGCCATGCCGTCCAATATGTCGAGGCTTAAATCGCCCTTGGTGTCGCAGACGGCCTCGATGCCTTCCAGCGTACAGCCACCGGTGAATACGGAAAGCCTGCGGAATAAAGTTTGCTCCGCAGGATTGAGGAGCCCGTAGCTCCAGTCCACGGTGCTGCGAAGAGTTTGTTGCCGGGTCGGCAAATCGCGGGCCCCGCCGGTCAGCAGACTTAAGCGGCTTTCGAGTCGCGACAGCATCGCAGACGGCGACAGCAGCTTGATGCGCGCCGCCGCAAGTTCAATGGCAAGCGGCAGGCCATCGAGGCGCGCGCAGATCTCCGCTACCGCCGGGGCGTTTTCCCGGGTCAATGCGAATTCGCGCTTCACGGCTTGCGCGCGCTCCACAAACAGCGCGATTGCGGGAAGACGCGAAAGAACTTCCAGCGGCGGAATGGCTTTCAGGTCCGGTAGCGCCAGCGGAAGAACAGGAAACTCATGTTCGCCATAAACGTGCAGCGGGGCCTGGCTGGTAATCAGGAATTTCAACTTCATCCCAATCGTCAGCAGTTGCGCGATGACCGACGCCGCGCCGGCGAGGTGCTCGAAGTTGTCTAGCAACAAAAGCATCGGCTGATCCAGACCGCTTACATATTCATTCAAAGATTCCTGCGGCGACTTGCTGCCGGTTTCGCGCACTCCCACGGCCTGCGCGATGCTAGAAGCGACCAAAGCAGCGTCCGCCACTGCGGCGAGCGGTACGAAGCAAATGCCTCCCGGAAAAGCTCCAGCAAGTTCGCCCGCCACGTGCAGGGCCAGTCGCGTCTTTCCGATGCCTCCGGGCCCGGTGAGAGTAATGAGCCGTGCTTCCTCGCGGCCCAATAACTGGCGGAGTGCGTCAGCCTCCTGTTCGCGCCCAATGAAAGCCGTGCGCTGTACCGGAAGATTGTTGGCAAGAGGTTCCGAATGGTGAAGTGGGGCCTCGGCGAGGCGGTCTCGCACTGCGGCGAGATCCCGCGCCAAATACCGGCTGGAGTCATACCGTTGCTTCGGATCCTTGGCGAGGCATCTCTCCACAATCCAAAGAAACGGCGGAGGCACCTGCTGCTGCCCTTTGGCACCGATCCGTTCTGGCTCATCGCGAAGAATAGCGGCCAATGTCTCAGCGTGCGTCTTCTTGCGGAATGCCGGAGTACCGGTCACCATTTCATAGAGCACCGATCCGAAGGAAAACTGGTCGGAACGAAAATCGACGTCTGCCCCAAGCGCCTGCTCTGGAGACATATAGCCCACAGTGCCCATCACTGTTCCCTGCTCAGTGATGGTCGTGCTCCTTGAAGCATCCGAACCGGGGGTGCCGTTCCCTGCCCGCAATTTCGCCAACCCGAAATCCAAAACCTTGGCGATGGTCTCGCGGGAAACCATCAGGTTCTCGGGCTTTAAATCGCGATGAATAATTCCAACTTCGTGCGCTTTCGCGAGAGCATCCGCAACTTGCGCCGCAATTCCAACCGCTTTGCGGAACGGGATTGGGCCGGCAACGAGCATCTCTCGCACGGTCTCTCCATTCACCAGTTCCATGGCGATATAGCGCGTTCCGCTCACGTGCCCGAGTTCGTAAATCGTAACGATATTGGGATGGCTGAGTGCGCTGGCGGAACGGGCCTCCTGCTCGAATCGCGACAAAGCTTCGGGTTGCGAGCAGCGCTCCAGGGAAAGAGTCTTGATGGCGACTTCGCGTTCGAGCCGGGTATCTCTGGCGCGGTACACCTCGCCCATCCCACCGGCCCCCAGACGCTCGAGAATTTCGTAACTCCCGAAAGTCGTGCCCGGCGACAACGTGGATGAGTTGGATTCTGGATGATCCGGAAGGCTCATGGATTCGACGACGCAGCACACGACCGATGACATTGATTCCTCAACGCTGCGTCATTCCTCAGATTTCGAATTTGCCGTCGCCGGGGGCGTCGCGGCGGCTCCCGTGAATCCGTTTATAATACCCCAGAATTCAGGGGAGGATTCATGGATGTTCGATCCCTACAGCGTCCGCTCAAAGACCGCTATCGGCAGGATCCAGCCAGTTCTCGCATCACACTGACCGCCCGCGGCAGTCAAACCGATGCCCCGGTCTCCTGCTCCATCGACCTCGGCCGAGCCATTTACGACGCGCAGGCCCACAAAGGCGTTGGCGGAGCCGGAACGGGAGCCTGTTCCGGAGATCTCCTGTTGGGCGCTCTTGCCGCCTGCGCGCAGATCACGTGCCAGATGGTAGCCGCAGCCATGGCGATCCCGACCGACAGCATCGAGGTTATCGTGGAGGGCGATCTGGACCTGCAAGGCACCCTTGGAATTTCCAAGGAGGCGCCTGTCGGTTTTCAAAACATCCGAGTGATCTTCGATGTCCGCGCACCGCAGGCGACGAAGGAACAACTGAGCGCACTACAAGCCAAGACCGAGCAGTATTGCGTGGTGATGCAAACCTTGCAGCATCCACCGGCTATTGAGCATAAGTGGCAATAAAGCCTCAGGACATCCGGGGGTTGCGGTTTCAAGTTTGCGGTTTGTCAGTCTCGAACAGCTTCTTCACAAGTTTGCGCGCGGAAGATTTAAAACCCTGCCTCCTCTCTTGGTGTAAAATAGGCCCAATCTCTACAAGCCCTTCGTCGTAGTTCTTTCCGAGGTCTAGCTTTATGAGCGACTCCCCTGAACGGCCTTTGGTTCCTCCGTACCGTTGCCGCGATTGTGGTAGCGAGGTTGGCTTCCGCTCGCGCCGTCGGACCTTGAGCGAACGTTTTATTCTGCCACTGTTCTTGCTCCAGCCAGTACGATGCGGGGAATGTTTTCGGCGGGATTACCGGTCGATTTTTGTCTCGGTGCGCGACCGTTTGTCGGACACACCGAAGATCATTCCGGGAAAGCACCCGGCTGCGTCGAATCGCAACGTTGCTTAGCTGCGGTCGTCGTCGCTATACTGCTGTTGTAGGAACGTAGGGCTTGGCGGTTTTGTGTCCGCCGTTTGATGAGGAGGCCGTCTTCAGCAGTAGTGAGGACCGAATCCGGGCTGGTAATACCACTATCGCAGTAGTTGGGCCTTCTATTGTTTCCCGGGACACTTCGTCCAACGCCGGACGACTTCAGTTTTACCGAACTTGGGTTCGCAGCGCCGCTGAGGGCCTCTTCTCCGTCTTGTTTCCGTCCGATTGCCGAATCTGCGGCGAGCCTCTGCTGAACATCTCCCGGCTGCCGGTCTGCCTCGATTGCGTCTCCGGTATCAAACCAATCCATGGCAAGATCTGCTCCGTCTGCGGCGAGCGCGTGCTTTCGTCCTTTGCGGGACTCGACTCTGATGGAGTACGGCGATGTCCCGTTTGCCGCCGCATCGAGCGTCCTTTTGACGGGGCAGTGGCCTATGGCAGTTATGACGGCGGCCTGCGGGAACTGATTCATCTACTGAAGTTCACCGGGGTGCGCCCGGCAGCCAACGTGTTGGGACGAATGCTGGCGGAAGCAATTGTTGCTTTGGAGTCTTCTTTTGATGAGGCAGGCCTTTTCGACCAAGGCTCGATCGCCGTCATCCCGGTGCCGCTCTACAAGGCCAAGCGCCGGCAACGAGGCTTTAATCAGGCGGAACTGATCGCCGCAGCCGCACTCAAGGTTTATCCCGCGCGCGAACGTTTGCAACTGATGCCCGACCTGTTGCTACGCACGCGCGACACGCATTCGCAAATCGGCCTGACGAGCCAACAGCGGCGAGCCAATCTGCGCGGGGCCTTTGCGGTGACGCGTCCGGCGGAAGTCACTGGCCGACAGGTTCTTCTCGTGGATGATGTTTACACGACGGGCACTACGGCAACTGAATGCGCCCGGGTGCTGCGTCGCGCCGGAGCCCGTCAGGTCTGGGTCGCAACCGTAGCGCGTACCCTGAAATTGGCATCTAACTATGCTGAATTCCGCGTTAGCGACGGGGACGCTGGGGAAATCCAGAAAGAGGATGCTGCGATAGCAACTGCGGCCGGTAGCTAGGGTTCTGATGAGGTGGCTTTGATTTTGGGCGGCGCAGCTCTTTAGTGCTGCGCTCAACAGGCAATAGCGATTTGGGCTTCAGCCCCTGAGGGCGGGAAGTTATGTCACTAAGGAATCACGATGCAGGATCGCGGCATGCCGCCGGCCTGTTCTCGCCGGTGGCCGCGCACCGGCCCGGGGACGGCCATGCTCTGCTCGCCCCTGTCCTTGTGCTCAATGCTTCCTACGAGCCCATCAACGTCTGTGCTGCGCGACGCGCTCTGGTCCTGGTGCTCAAGGGCGTCGCCATGACCGAAGAAGAGAACGGACACTTCCTGCACTCGGCCCGTGTGGCGATGCGCCTGCCCTCGGTGATCCGGCTGCTCGAATACCGCCGCATTCCGCACCAAAGCCGGGCGCTATCTCGAAAGAACATCCTGCTGCGCGATCGTAACACCTGTCAGTATTGCGCCACTGTTCTGCCGTCAAGCGAGCTCACTCTGGACCACGTGATCCCGCGCTCCCGCGGAGGCTCATCGACCTGGGAAAACCTGGTTGCCTGCTGTCACACCTGCAACCGCCGCAAGGGCAATCAGTATCCTCCGGAGGCCGGCATGAAGTTGATGCGCGAACCCCGCGCCTTCAACTTACACACCAGCCGCCACATCATGCGTTTGATGGGTCGGTCGGACGATAAGTGGCGGAAGTATCTCTTCTATTGATCGACAAAAAGCGGGGGAGCCTCGCGGCTCCCCTTCTTTTTCGCACCGTTGAAAATGAACTACTGATGCACCGCAACCCCTTGCAGGAAGTTATTGGGATCGGTCATATCCACCAGGCTGAACGTCGAGCGATCCGGCGATACCTGAATCGTGAAGGTAAACCCGCATCCCACGCCGCAAGTGAGGCCAGCGGTTCCACTGCCATTGGCCGCGATCGAAGTGATCGTGAAAGTGTTGCCCGTCGTGGTGACATCCCCGCAACCCACCGAATGCGATTTCGATGTAGCGGTTCCCACTCCGGCAGTATTCAAGGTGAAGTTGGCTTGGGTGGTTCCTACGCCGCATCCACCCTGCCCGTAAAGCGTTACTTGCCAAGGACCGGACAAGTCTCCCTTGTTGATCGTGCCTGTGGCTGAACTCAGCTTCGCGAGTGAGATTGCCACCACCAAACCAAGAAAAGCCAATCCTGCGATCCGCGCTGTGTGCTTCATATGTGATTCTCCATTTGAGGGTTACTTTTTGCCCCAGACATTCCTTCCCCCACTGCTGGCAAATGTGTCTCGAAGCAAGCCCCTACTTGTACATGTGAGAACGGAGGTCAGATTGGCTCGAAGGCCGTGATTTATTTTTTGGGGAAGATTGAAGAGCTATCAGATTCGATAGTCATAGGCTGCCAGGTAATGCATGCAAAACGAACGCGCTCCATTCGTGATGGAGCGCGCTCGGTTACAAACCGCCTTGCCTTTAGCTGAAAGCTGACAGTCGAGAGCTGACAGCTATTTCTGCGGTGCGTTTGGATCGTCCGGTTTCTTCTGATCCGGTTTCTGGTCCGGCGTCTTCTGTCCCTTGGGAATCTCCTTGCCCTCGTACAGAATCTTCACGTTCGAACCGAACCGCCTGTAGTCCTGATACTTGATGATCTCGCGGATATGCACATCTTGCATTTTGAAATGCAGTACGTCATCGGCGCGGGTGTAGACCGGGAACCAGTACAATCCGTCAATCTGCTGGCGCCAGGTGGTGAACTTGGGATATAGATTTTCTTCGTTGCCGTGCTTCTTGCGGACGTCAGGCACGGACTTGCCATACGTCTTCACAATCTGGAAGTCATGGTCGTCGACCCAGATGCGTCCCTGAAAGTAGCGCTTCTTCCCTTCGATCTGCTTGGGCGCAATATCGAAGACGTAGCAATTCAGCTGGTCTTCCTGCTGTTGGCCGACGTAGAGGATGTTGTATTCCGGCAGATCTTCATTGGTGAGCACAAACGGCATGCGGTGCCGAATGTCTTCGAAGTCGCCCTGGTCCATCGAGAGTCCACCTTGCTCGAGCGACGATTGGGGTGCGAATACGACATTCTCAATCCGCTTCCCCTGGTCGTTAAAAACCACGTCGAACACTTCGTGATACTCGCCGGTGACCGTCTCGCCGTCGAGCGTCTGAACCTTCACATCCTGACGATAGGTGTATTGGTCGCGTGCCTTGGCAAATTCTGTTTCCTTGGCCGCAAAGCGCTTGATGATGTCTTCGGGCGTTGAATCTTTGGGCGGCGTGTTTTCGAGCGGACCTTCCTGGGCGCGCGCGGGCAGAGTTGCCAGTCCGCAGGCCAGCAGGGTCAGGTAAAACAGCAGGCGACCGACTACTGATTTCATATTGTCTATTTTATAGGATGGGGGGCTTCGAAGAGACGTTGCTTGCAACGTCTGGGGCCGCGCCCAGAAAAGGAGCGGCATTCCAACGCAGCGAGCAGAGAACAGACGTAGCAGGCTACGTCTCTGCGGAAGCTTACCGCGGCGACCCCACCCTCCAACCCCTCTCCGCTCAGTGAGGCCGGAGGGAAGGGGTGCTGCAGTTCTGCCACTCACTTGGATGCTTCTTCGGAAAAGAGGTTGGTTGTGAAATCTCTGTGCAAACTAGTTCGCGATGTTAGAAAAGAACCATGTTTATGATTCATGAATCTCCGGATGGGGTGCGGTTTGCAGTCCGCGTGCATCCGCGGGCGAAGAAAAACGCCATCACCGGGGAGTTCGGGGAAGCCCTGAAATTATCCCTCACTACGCCTCCAGTCGAAGGCCGAGCCAACGAGGCCTGCATTGAATTCTTCGTAAAACTTTTGAAGGTGCCGCGCTCTTCCGTTACCATTGCGTCCGGCCAGACCAGCCGGAATAAAGTCATTCGAGTGGCGGGCGTGACCGCTAGATACGTGCATGATCGTTTGCAGAATGAACTCATGGGTTAAGGCGTCACAAGTCAGAATGCTGGTTCGATTTGATGCAGGGTAGAAGTGCAGGTGGTTTCTAATCCTGCAATCTGACTTCTTCAATCTGCAATTTCGGCTGAGGAGCCACTTTGACCTTCTCTCAACGCTTCGAGGAAATCCGCACCGGGTTCGAGCGACCATTTTGGATTGCGAATATCACCGAGATTTTCGAGCGCCTGGCATACTACGGGGCGTTCGCTTCCCTGGCGTTGTACCTCCAGGAAAAACTGGACTTCTCGACCGAGCAGACTGGCACGCTGACCGGCATCTTCGGCGGCATGGTGTGGTTCCTGGCAATCTTCGGCGGGGCCGCCGCTGACCGGCTCGGCTTTCGGCGCGCCCTCTCGGTGGCGTATCTCATTCTCGCCGCCTCCTACTTCCTGATCGGTTCGATTGGAGCCTCGTGGCTGGCGCCCGTGCGCAATGCCGTGCCCCTTGGGCTGTTTGTAGGATTCATTCTCATCCTTCCTGCGCTGGGAGTATCGCTGGTTAAACCCTGTGTAGTGGGCACTACGGCCCGAGCCTCGAAAGAAAATGTTCGATCGATCGGCTACTCGATTTATTACACGATGGTCAACATCGGTGGAGCGGCCGGACCTTTCTTTGCCTCCTGGGCGCACCGCCACCTGGGCGTTGAAAATGTTTACCGGGTCGTCGCCCTTGGGGTTTTTGCGATGTTCTTCGTAGTGCTTCTGTTCTTCCGCGAGCCCCGCAAGGCCGGTGACGCTCCACCGCCCTCGATCGCAACCGTGGCACGCAATTTCTGTGTGGTGCTAGGGAACTACCGACTGGTCTTGCCGGTGCTGGCCGTTGCCTTATTGCTGCGGATCGCGCTTTGGACAAAGCCGGAGTGGAGCGTTCCCTGGTGGATCTGGATCGCATTCCTGGTCGCAATGCTTGCCGGCATCAGCCGCTTCATGTGGTTCCTCGTGATCTTCACCGGTTATTGGATCGTGTTCTGGCAGCAGTACATCAGTCTCCCCGGTTTTATTCACGGTTACATCAACTCCAGCGCCGACGTCGAAATGATTCTGGTCGTCGACGGCCTGACTGTGATCTGCCTGACTCTGGCGATGAACTTCCTCACTCGCAAAATTCCGGCGTTCCCGGCCGTCATTCTGGGCACGGTAATCACCTCGCTTTCGTGGCTGATCCTTGCCTTGCGGCCAACGATCTGGGGAGCAGTCTTCTCGCTGTTCTTCCTCGCGATTGGAGAAATCATCCAGGCACCCCGCTATTACGAATACATCTCGCGGCTTGCTCCTCCGAATCAACAGGGGACGTACATGGGATTCGCGTTCGTGCCCATCGGTATCGGATCGCTCATCGGCGGCCCATTTGGCGGATTCCTGCTACATCACTTCGGAGAGGTCCAACACCAGCCGGCAATGATCTGGTTTTGGATTACGGGCATTGGTTTGGTGACCGCGGCGGCGCTGTGGATCTATGACAGGTTTGTGAGGACCGCGGGAACTACAACCTAATGCGGCAAAGAAAAGAAACTTCGTCCGCAGTAGCGGCGCAGATCCGGAAAGCTCTCAAAGACGGAGGCTCAGCCGAGCATGCCTCTGGAGTGCAGTGGTTTTTCAAGGAAGAGATCAAGTCGCACGGCTGGTATACGGGCAACCTGCGGCGTGCGGTGCGCCGCTTGCGGCGAGACATCTTGCGGGAGCACGATTTCGCGTTTCTGGTGAGTGTGGCTGACAAGCTCTTCTCCGGCCGGGTGCTGGAAGAAAAAGTTGCCGCCGTGTTCTTGCTGGAGAAGATGGATGCGCAATTTGGCGATCGCGAGTTCAGGATTTTCGAGTCGTGGCTCGACCGCATCGGCTGTTGGGCCGATCACGATGGCTTGGTGCACTATCTGATCGCGCCGATGATGGTGTCGAAACCGTCGCGCGTGAAAGATGCTTTCCGCTGGGCGAAGTCCCCAGACCGCTGGCACCGGCGCGCAGCTTGCGTAGCGTTGATCCGCGGAGCTCGGGCGAAGATGTTCTTCGCTGAAATCGTGAGGATGTCCGACTTGCTGCTCGCCGACGCGGACGACATGGTGCAAAAAGGCCTCGGCTGGCTGCTCCGCGAAACCGCCAAGTTCGATGCGAAGCGCACCGTGCCATATCTAATGAGGATTCGCGAGCGCGCTCCGCGGCTTGTATTGCGTACGGCGTGCGAGACATTGCCGGAGTCGGCAAGAATAGCCGTCCTTGGAGCAGTTTCAAGGAGAAGAGCATGAACCACGAAGGACACGAAGTATCACGAAGGATTTTTTCTTTAAGAATCTCCTTTGTGTGACTTCGTGTCTTTCGTGGTAAAGACTGTTTGAGCCGGTACCGCGTAGCCGTGATTCGCCCAAATCCTTGCTCTTGTTTACAATAGAGGTTTGCCCATGGACCTTGCCGCCATCCAGTCTGTACTGCGCGAACGTAATATTGACGCGTGGCTTTTCTACGACCATCACCATCGCGATCCCATCGCTTATCGCGTGCTTGGCTTGCCGACGAGTCTGATGGTGACGCGCCGTTGGTTTTACCTGATTCCAGCCGAGGGGGAGCCGGTAAAACTGGTACACAAGATTGAAGCCGGACACCTCGATTCCCTTCCGGGCAAGAAGCACCAATACTCTGGCTGGCAGGAGCTGTTTGATCAGCTGAAGTCCATTTTGGCGAAGCATCGCGATCTGGCGATGCAGTACTCGCCGAACAATAGCGTCTTCACGATCTCTCTGGTGGATGGCGGCACTATCGATCTGTTGCGCGGCTTGGGCAAGAACATTGTCAGTTCCGCTGATCTGGTGGCGCAGTTCGAATCTACCTGGACCGACGCCCAGATCGAGACGCACTTCGCGGCGCGCAACAGCATCGATTCCATTGTTGCTGCTTCGTTCCAGGAGATCGGCAAGCGGGTGCGCAACGGCGGGACGAAGGAGCACGAGATCCAGCAGTGGTTCATGGAAGCCTTCGCGCGCGAGAATCTCTCCACCGACGATCCGCCAATCGTCGCGGTCAATGCCAACGCAGGCAATCCGCACTACGAACCGCATGCCAGCCATCCCGTGCCGATTCGGGAGGGTGATCTCGTCCTGCTCGACGTTTGGGGCAAGAAAAACACGCCCGGCGCGGTCTACTACGACATTACTTGGATGGGCTTCGTGGGTGCCGCTCCTTCCGGACGCATGCAGGAAGTTTTCCAGATTGTGCGTGACGCGCGCGACGCCGGAGTGAAGACCGTCATCGACGCTATCAACGGTGGACGCCGCATCGCTGGATGGGAAGTCGATCGCGCCACCCGCGGACACATCAAGAAAGCCGGCTACGGCGAATATTTTATTCATCGCACCGGACATTCCATCGGCACTGACGTCCATTCCAATGGGGCGAACATGGACGATCTTGAAATTCACGACGAGCGGCAGATTCTTCCCAACTCCTGCTTCTCGATCGAGCCCGGCATCTACCTTCCCGAGTTTGGCGTGCGCAGCGAGGTGAACGTTCTGGTGCGCGCGAAATCTGCCGAAGTAACCGGGAAAATCCAACGCGAGATTGTGAACATCTGAATGGCAAATTCCACGACAGATAAGTCCCGGACCGCACAGCAGGAACCGGTCAGCATGATGTCCGTTGTCGCTCCCGCTGTGGGCTGGCTGATTCCAGGCGCGGGACACATGATCCAGAAGCGCTGGATCCGCGGTCTGCTGCTGTTCGTTTCGATTGCAACCCTCTTCCTGCTGGGTCTCGCGATGCAAGGCCGCATTTACAAGGCCAACGGCGGCGATATTCTCGATATTCTCGGGTTCATCGGTGACGTGGGGGCCGGGGGCTTCTACATTGTGACGATGGCCATGGACTGGGGTCAGGGCGCAATCGCTTTTGCTACCGCCGATTACGGAACGAAATTCATGATCGTGGCCGGCTTGTTGAACTTCATTGCGATCGCCGACGCCTATCACATTGCCATCGGGAAGAAACAATGATGCAGACCTCGGCGATCAGCCATCAGCTATCGGCGAAGACCTTTTCTTGGAGACGGGCGCAGTGACCATCACACTCAACCATTTCAGTGCGGCGGCGGTGTTCGCGCTGTTTGCCTCCATCGTATTCGGAATCACTCACCGGGAGACGACCCGCGAGATGGTGAAATACGGACTCTATTGCTTCGCCATGTTTCTGGGCGGGGTGCTGGCGGCCGGCTGGGCCATGTGGATTTTGAGAAGGTAGCTGCGGGCTTTGGGCTCTCAGCTTTTGTCTTGAACAAGAATATTTCTGTGGCCTCGCACCATTAAGCCAAAGGCTAAAGCTAACAGCTCAAGGCCGTCATCCTTCCCAAACAAACGCATCAAACACTCGCTTCGACTCGAATTTCAGACGCCGGTACAGCGCTACCGCTCGCGCGTTTGCCTCCGTAACCGTAAGCGACAGTAATGCGAAATTACGCTTCCGCAGATTGCCCTCGGTGGCCGCCAGCAATGACTTGCCAATTCCATGCGAGCGGTATTCCGGAAGAACGCAGACTTGCGTAACATGCCCTACGTCCTTGCGAACGCGTGAGCACAAGATCAGTCCAATCAGATTCTTGGCTCTGCGATCCAGGGCCACGAACGACGACTCCGCGTCAAACACGCCGCATCCGGGAAACCGCACGATGTTGTTGAGGAAGCGCAACGACCCGCTCAGCGTGTGGTACTGATCATTGATCTGGGCGTCGACGTGGCCGCGATAGGCCGCAGTAATAACCGCCGCGGAAGGCTGGTAATCACCTTCCGCCCAAGGACGGATCTCAATATCGGGATGGGTTGAGACTTTTTCCGCTCCCGACTTCCCCAGCAATAGCGTCATGAACAATCGCGGGTGCCGCTGGAATCCTGTTTCCAGAAACGGACGCGACACCGCGTTGGTTTCATGGGCCAGCAGTTGTGCCTCCACACGATGAATGCCGGGAGACTGCTGCAACGTCTCAATCACGTGGGTGAGTAGCTTCAATTCGACTTCGCGCGCGTTCGGAAGCCGGTTGCCGTTGGTGACATACAGGTCGCCAATCACTCCCTTGCTGCCTTCGTAGACGAAGAACGAATATCCGAAGACGCGGCCGCGATCGACCGCGGCATAACCGGGTAGGATCTTCGCATCCACGTACCGGAGAATCATCTCCGCCGAACCGGAATAATCCCACGACAAAAGCCGTGACCAGACCAGCGTTTCGTCTTCGAGCAGCGGACGCAGGTCCACGGAAGAAAAATGTCTGAGGTCGAGGATCTCCAAAGGGCTCCCGCAGCGGATTCGTTCGCAGCAAGAATCCGAGTGTAGTGCGTTCCTCGGGCGGAGGCAAACCGGGCGAACACGGGGCGGCAACAGGCGGACAGTCCTCTTCCTGAAAGACTGCCAGTGCGTCGGCCGCGTCGAATTCCTTAAACAATTCCGGCTTCCATTCCCTCGAACCGCTCCGGAAAGTGACACGTTGATGACAACTTCCGTCTGATTTTCAACTATATTTCATGGCTGCACTTTGGCTTTGCCTGGTGCGCCGGGACCTCGTCGAACCCGCAAACTTTTCGTGCAAAACGAAACCAGCTCTGTCTGTGAAACCGCGGTCATTATTCCGTGCTACAACGCGGGATCCTGCGTCGCGAGGGCACTCGATAGTGTGCTCGCTCAAACTCATCAGGACTACCGTATCTTTGTAGTCGATGACGGCTCAACGGATGATACGGAACAGGTTTTACGGAACTACGCCGGCCGTGTGGTCGCGGTTCGCCAAGAACACGCGGCCCAAGGTTCCGCCCGCAATCGCGCGATTCGATTGTCCAGAAGTTCCTATGTAGCTTTCCTTGACGCAGATGATGAATGGCTGCCCACGAAGCTCGAGCGTCAGATCGAGATCCTGCGCCGAGACTCCAGCATTGGACTGGTTTACTCGGACTGCTCCACCAGCGGCACTGGCCCTTTCGCGGGTTCGCACTTCGCGCGCGTGGGAACGCCCAACGGCGGCAGAGTTTTCGAGCAATTGCTCGATAGCTGCAGCATCTTCACCCCAACAGCCGTGGTTCGCCGCGAATGCCTGGAGGAGGTGGGCCTGTTCAACGAATCGCTCCCCGTCGGCGAAGACTTCAACCTTTGGCTACGGATCGCCGCCCGCTGGGCAGTCGCTGTCGTTCCCGAGGTGCTCGCGGTTCGCCATTACCGGCCCGGTGGCCTGTCGCTGACTACCGCCCCAGACACGGCTTTGAGGAGCAGCGTTGCGGCTTTCGAGCACGTGCTGCAATCCTCCACAGCGCATTTGCTTCCCGACCAGCGTAAGGCCTTGTTGCGGGCGATCGCGCAGCGGCACTACGATTACGGAACTTACCTGCTCATCCACGGTCATTGCGCCCGGTCGAGAGATCAGATGTTCCAGGCCTTTCGCGGCGGGCCGCTCGACTGGCGCGTGCCGGCGAAGATCGCCCTGAGTTTTCTTCCTCACCGGGCGTTCCTCTCTTTGCGAGAACTCCAGCGGAGATTTAAGAGCGCACCCGCAGGCAGCCATGTTACCGCTGCCGAATGACGATTCGATCGTCTAACGACAGACCGCACTGAGGTGAACAGTGGCGCTCGAATTTACTCGTCCTTTGATTTTCGTGGCCCATCCCGACGACGAAACCCTCGCCTGCGGAGGGCTTCTGCAACGCATGACCTCATCCGCCGTTGTATTCGCCACAGACGGCGCTGCTCCTCACTACGGTTTCGAGCGCAAATTCGGCACTCTCAAAGAATATTCGGAGGCTCGTTTTCAGGAGGCCGCCCAAGCGCTGGCTCATGTGCCGAACTGTTCGTTCCAGCGACTGACGAAGCCCGATGGCTCCCACTTCGTCGATGAGCATTTGTTTCATAACCTTCGTGACGCGGTCCATTCCCTCTGCGCGATTGCTCGCGCATGGTCTCCGGATGCTCTACTTTCGCACGCGTATGAGGGGGGACACATCGATCACGACGCTTGCAGTTTCATCGCGAGGCACGCCGCGGCTGCCTTATCGATACCCTGTTTCGAATTTCCGCTTTACTACGATGGTCCGGATGGAAAGAGCATCTTTCAGAAATTTCGCGATGCTGGACCAGCCCCCTTGGAATGGCATCTGACGGAGGTGGAAATCGCGTGCAGAAGAAAGATGCTTGCTGCTTACAAGACCCAGCCCGGGCTAGACGCCATATTTCAGCTGGCTACCGAGCGCATTCGGCCCGCTGATCACGCCAACTTCTCTGTCGCGCCATGTCGCAAGTATCCGTACGAGAACCGGTGGCGGCGACTCCCTTCACGGGCCCTATTAAAGAAATTCGCAGAGTTCACGGGTTAGACAAACTCCGGTGGATGGCGGGATGCACTCGCCTGAATTCTGTTTCATCTGCACAGCAAGTTCACCGCAACCATGCCGTGAGGTCACGATCCAACAAGCGCTCCAGGTTTCGGATGTCATTTTGATAGTAGCTGAGCAGAAGTTCCCTCTCTCGGCTCCCCACGGCCAGGTCTTTTCGCGGCCGCACCGCAAGTCTGTGGAGGAATGAACGGATGGGAGAGGGACTTATCTGCGCTACGTACCGCCACAGGCCCCACTTCTTGAGAACGTAGCCGAGTGCCAAAGACCGTGGCACCCGCGGACGCAGTTGGCGCTCTCGAGTGTCTGGTGTGAAAGCCGGGTCAACGCCCAGGAATCGGAACGTCGCGGCCAAGACTTGCGACTGCTGTTTTTGATAGTCCTCGTAAAACACGATGTGAATGTTCTCACGGGGAAAAAGATCCAGATAACGTTGTATGCCGTCGGAATACTCGCCAAATTCCAGGCAAAAGCGGAATTCGCCAAGCTGGCCATTTCGCTGGCTCAGGCAAGTCTCAACATAGCTGCGGAAAGAGTCCCGAGTACGGCCCCCGGTTAACGATTGCAGGTATTGTGAGAAAGCCCTGTCGACCGGATCTCGCAAGACCATGATGATCTTCGCATTCGGAATTCTTGCGTGGATATTCTGGGCGGCGGTTTTCGACCAAAGATAGCAGACACTCGCTTCTCCGATGGCCGTCTCTTTTTTTACATCGCGAAACAGTTTCAGGTAATCACCCCACTCGGTGATGACTCCTCCAAAACGCTTTTCGGCCATGGAGCCCGCCAAATATTCCCGCAAGGCACGCAGGTCAGACTCAGTCCCGCCCCGCAATTCTTTGAAGTTTTCGGGCCTGATCTCCTCGGCGAAGTAGTTCGGTTCTTTCACCGGGCTCATATAGATGTCCGGATGCTGGTCCAGATAGTGATACAGAGACGTTGTGCCGGCTTTCGGCGCGCCCACGATGAAAAAGTTGGGCATGGGAGGGGAGGGTGACATAAGAATTCGATGCGGCGATCGCGGTTCGATCTTTTCGAGCGCTAGTCTACCTCACAGCGACATCCCGTTCGAAGGCTGGTACGCGTGTCTGGCCTCACGTCCGCAGGTGATTTCTGTCACTCGCCGCTTGTCATGGCGCCGAAATTCACCGTTGGCGTGATTGCCTCCGCCGCACCTAAATCGCCTGTCTTCAACATCTTACTGTGGATTTTCTTCCGGCGTCCCTCGTGCTTGGCCTCACCGCATTCTGTGACGTTGGTCACACCAAGCGCCGCGCGTTCGCCCGATAATCACATCCTGCGTTATTGAATTCCCGGAGTGATCGTCACTCTTTGGCTGGGGGATCTCGTGGCAAAAGGACGTGTTTCGATCGTTGTGGAGCGCTGCAAAGCCTGCGGCTTCTGTGTGGAATTTTGTCCCACGCACGTGCTGGCGCTCTCTTCCGCCTTCAACTCCAAGGGCTACCATCCGCCGCATGTGGTGCATCCAGAAAAATGCAGCGGCTGCGATCTCTGCGGAATGTATTGCCCCGACTTCGCGATCAACGGAACCAAGATTCCGCAGGACAAAGCGAAGCAGGCCACTGGAGGTGAGAAATGAAAGCTGACCCACACGGAGTTTTGACAGGCACGCACTTCCTCGATGGCGACCATGCCTGCTGTGAAGGCGCATTGGCGGCCGGAGCCAGGTTCGCGGCGGGATATCCTATTACCCCTTCGACGGAGATTGTCGAGCGTTTCGCGGCACGCGTACCCACAGTCGGTGGAACCTTCATTCAGATGGAAGACGAACTCGCCGCCTCGATCGCGTTACAAGGTGGCGTGTGGGGCGGAGCCAAGGCCTTCACAGTCACCTCCGGCCCGGGCTTCTCGCTGATGATGGAGCACATCGGGTATGCCGCAATGACCGAAACTCCCTGCGTCTTCGTTGACGTGCAGCGCGGCGGCCCGTCCACCGGGCTTCCCACGCTCCCTGCGCAGGCCGACATGATGCAGGCGCGCTGGGGATCGCACGGAGATTACGAGATCATCGCGCTCTGCCCTAACTCGCCGCAGGAATGCTTTGATCTCACTATCAAAGCGTTCAACCTCGCGGAAGAGTTTCGCGTCCCGGTGATGTTCATGATGGACGAGGTCGTCGGGCACATGACGGAAAAAGTCGTGATCCCTCTCGCCGACCAAATCGAGGTCACGCCGCGCAAGCATACCCACAAATCCGTCGAAGAATATCTACCCTACGCGACCAATGGCGACATGGTTCCGGAGATGGCGCACGCGGGCGATGGCTACAAGTTCCACGTGACTGGGCTGACCCACGACGAGCGGGGCTATCCCAACATGACGCCGCAGGTTCAGGACAAGCTGGTACGGCGCCTGCAGAACAAGATTCGCGCCGCTGCCGACCGCATCTGCCTGTTTGAAGAAGACCGGCTCGAGGATGCAGACGTGGTTGTAGTTTCATACGGCATCACGTCGCGGGTAGCGCAGCGCGCGATCGACTCAGCCCGCGAGCTCGGACTGAGAGTCGGCAAGCTCCGCCTCATTACAGCATGGCCGTTTCCCGAAAAGAAAATTGCCGAGTTGGCCACCCACGTTCGCGCCTTCGTCGTGCCGGAACTTAATCTCGGGCAGATGGTGCACGAGGTAAAGCGCGCCGCCGACGGCAAAGCAAGAACCTTCGCCGTTTCGCACGCAGGTGGAGGAGTTCACAATCCTGACGAAATCCTGAACACTATCGTGGAGGCAAGCCGATGCTGAACGTACTGAATGACGAGACGGTCAATCCCGTAGAGCAGTTTCTGCGCAGCGATCGCATGCCGCATATCTGGTGTCCGGGCTGCGGCATCGGAACCACGGTCAACTCGTTCGCCCATGCGCTGATCGAATCGAGGATTGATCTCCAGTCGCTGGCTCTGGTTTCGGGCATTGGCTGCACCGGGCGCGTGGCCGGATATGTGAAACTCGATTCATTCCACACCACGCACGGGCGCGCCATCCCGTTTGCGACCGGGCTCAAGCTGGCGAACCCTAAGCTGAATGTGGTCGTCTATTCCGGCGATGGCGACCTCTCGGCGATTGGCGGCAATCACCTGATTCATGCCGCGCGGCGCAACATCGACCTCAAAGTCATCTGCGTGAACAATCTGATCTATGCCATGACCGGAGGCCAGACCGCGCCGACTACCCCCGGTCACGCGACGACTTCGACGAATCCCTACGGGACGTTTGAGCCTTCCTTCAACCTGCCACACCTGGTCGAAGCGGCGGGCGCAGTCTACGTGGCACGCTGGACAACGTTTCACGTTCGTCAACTGGCACGCTCCATCAGCGAGGCGTTCAACAAAAAAGGATTCTCGTTTATCGAAGTCATCTCCCCCTGCCCCACGCTCTACCAGCGCCGCAACAAAATGGGAGACGGTCTCGACACCATGAAGCACTACAAAGAAAAGAGCAAAGTGAAAAACGGCGCGCCCACCAGCGAAGTGGGACTCACCCTCAACGGCGAGATCGCAGTCGGCAAGTTTGTGGACCGCGACCGTCCGGACTATCAATCGATGATGCGCGCGCAATATGTGGAATCGCTGGGCGAACGCTACATCGAAGAGCCAGAAATGGAGTGCGTATGCGGCTAACCGAGATTCGGATTGCAGGTTTCGGTGGCCAGGGAGTCATCCTCTCGGCCATACTGCTGGGCAAAGCGGCGTCAATTTATGAAAACGGCTTCGCGACGATGACGCAGAACTTCGGCCCGGAAGCGCGCGGCGGCGCGTGCAGCGCACAGCTCGTTCTTTCCGACTCGCCGGTCCTTTATCCATACGTAACGCGGCCCGACATCATGGTCGTCATGTCGCAGGAAGCCTACAATCGCTTTGCTCCCGAACTGAAACCCGAGGGCATCCTGATCGTGGAAGAGGATCTGGTCCGCGTTTCCAATGTCAATGTCGACAAGAAGGTCTACAGCATTCCGGCAACGCGCATCGCCGAAGAACTCGGCAAGAGGATGGTGCTCAATTCCGTGATGGTGGGGTTCTTCACCGCAGTCACGAACCTTCTGACAGCGGATGCGGTCCGCAAAGCCGTCGCCGACTCGGTCCCGCCGAGTTTCCGTGAACTGAATCTCAAGGCATTCGAAAGAGGATTCGAGTACGGCACGAACACCTTGGCTGGCGTCCGCCCCAAAGCAGACCTGGAAGAACTGGAGTATTCGAAGGAATAATCGATCCCTTCATGTAGCTGATGTTCCTAGAGCCAACGCCGCACGCGCGCTCGGTACTCTTCGTACTCGTTATGGAAGGCTTCTACAAGCCTTCCTTCTTCTACCGGAATCACGGTCCAGTGAAGATAGGCAACCGTGAAAGGCAGCACAACCACGGGCCAGACCTGCTTCAACAACGCTGCCTCTCCAAGGTAGGCCAAGACTAGGCCTACGTACATAGGGTTGCGAGTGAAGCGGTAGGGCCCCGATTTCACGAGCTTTGCCGACAATTTGCCGGGAACAGTCGTGGTTCTAGCTCTACGAAAGAGGACCAGGCCCCAGCCCGCGATTACCGTTCCGACAGCAAATAGAACACCGCCCGCGATCGTAGTTACCTGCGCCGCTCTTGGAGAGATGGTGCCGTGACGCACCCTCTCCAAGGCCACACCAAGCAAATATGACAGAACGAAAACCCATAGAACGGGCACATGCATCAGGAACCGAACTGGATTCTTCATACCCACTCACCTCTAGTCTGTCTGGGAGGTGGCACAAAACCAGCACATGAATCCCTCTGCCCGTCTCCCCACCTAAGAGCACCCGAAACTCCCAACCGTGCGGCGGGCGCAGAGCAGCTACGGTTTGGAGCCTGCGGCTCCCACCCAGTAGTAGTCCACATTCTGCGGCGCATAATATCCTAGAAGTAGCACACGCCGGCCTGAAGTCTCCTTTGCCACGTTCACCTTCCAGGTGGCGGGAGCTACTAACAGATGCTCTCCCGCCGGAACGCTCTCCCGCTCATAACGCAAGATCGTCTGGTTGCGATAGAACGCGAGCCCGTACTCGATCTCGCGAGGCACACCGTAAACTGCGAGCGGTATGGGACGCGTCGCCGCTCCGGCCAGTTCCACTGCGAGCGGCCGCGTGGAAAACTTCTGATCGATCGAAACCGCCCCTAGTTTCAGCACGGCCGCAACCGAAAGCACCACCGGAACGAGCGTCACGAAGCGCAACATGCGTAAGCGCATCCGGCTCACCAGCGTCAAAGCTATGGCTGCACAGAGCACGAACGCAATGGCCAGCGTAGTCAGCATGGGCCGTCCCGCAGGCAACCGGTGCTCCGTGATTACATATGCGATCAGCACAGATGGAATGATTGGCGCCGCAGCCACCAGGGCGTGCAGGACCACTAGCACCTTGGAGGAAGATTCGTTCTCGTTTATCAGATGACCGCGCAGGTAGACGGCCAACAACACTGCTCCTGCTGGAATCGCCGGAAGAATATAGCCGGGAAGCTTGGACTGTGAGATGGAGAAAAACAGCACCGGGAGTATCAACCAACAGCTCGCAAACACGCTGAACTGCCATTCCAGATCGGGTTCAGGCAACACGTCCCAGCGTTGCGTCCACCATAATCGCAGCGATTCCACAAATGCCGTGATCAAGTAAACGGTCCATGGCATCAGGGCCAACAGTGTGACCGGAAGGTAATACCAGAACGGCTGGCGGTGGTGATAGAGATTGCTGGAGAAGCGCGCCAGATTGTGTTCGAGAACGAATTCTCGAAAGAATTGCGGATTCCTCATCTGCGCCAGGAAATACCAGGGCAGCGCAATCGCGCAAAAGAGAAAAACCCCGGGGAGCCAGCCAGTTCGGATCGCGATGCGAAATTCGCGAGTCGCCAGCGTGAAGAGGATGATCACGGCTGCCGCCAGAAACGGTGCAACCGGCCCTTTCGCCAGCATACCCAAAGCCATGCAGATGTAGAAAAGTGCCAGAAATATCTTCTTGCCGCCCTCGCGCCAGGCCCACCACGACAGCATGCCGATGGAAAATGTAGCAGCCAACGCCATGTCCATCGACGCCGCGCGAGCGTAGCCGATCACCCCCGCGCAGGAAGCTGTGATGAGCGCCGCATCGGCTTCGACCCCGCTTCGAAACTTGCGAAAAAAGAGATAGACGCCGATCACCAGCAATGTGGCATCAAGGGCAGAAGGAATTCGCGCGGCGACGTCACTCACGCCGAACAACGAGTAGGCCAGCATCGCCTGCCAGTAATACAACGGAGGCTTCTCGAGCCACGGCTGGCCGCCCAGCACAGGCGTGACCCAGTCGTGGCGTTCCAGCATCTCGCGGGCTACCTGCGCGTAACGAGGCTCGTCCGCACCGATCAGCCCGAACTGTCCGATGCCGTAGAAAAACAGAAATGCGCAGAAGCCTGCGATCAACAAGACGTCTGTGCGCGTGCGAGTGGTCATAGCGATTGAGTTAACGGCTCTAACCACAAGGGCACTAAGGTTCACGAAGGAAATCTCGATCGATACAAAAGATGCGGGATCTTTTCGGTTTTCTTAGTGTGCCTTCGTGTGCTTAGTGGTTATTCAGACGTCATTGTACGGAAGGACCGCGGCGAAGCTGGAATAAAACCTGGCGCACAGCTTCGGCGAGTGGACCATCGAGCGAGCAACCGCTGGCGCATTCGTGGCCTCCGCCGCCGAAACTTTCGGCCACGTGAGCGACATCGAGCTTACCCTTGCTGCGCAGGCTGACGCGGTATCTTCCATCGGGCATCTCGCGGAAGAATGCTGCGACCTCGACTCCGCCGATGGAGAGAACGTAATTTACCAGACCTTCACAATCTTCTTCGATCGCGCCACAGCGCTCCATCTGCTTCTGAGTCACCCACGCGTAGCCGATGTGACCTTCCACATTCAGGTTACGCAACGCCTCACCGAGCAGCCGAATCTTGCCGACCGAATGCGCGAAATAAATACCGCGCGCACAGTGCGCCGGATCCGCTCCCGCCAACACCAATTCGCGCGCCAGCGCAAACGTGTTTTCATTCGTGCCCTGGAACATGAACGATCCAGTGTCGGTCATCAACGCTGTGTACAGGCAGGTGGCAATCTCAGGAGAGAACGTCACACCGGCCTCGCGTGCCAGGCGAAACACCATTTCTGCGGTAGCCACCGCGTGCGGATCGATCCAGTTCACGTGGGCAAACGGACGCCCGCTAACGTGATGGTCAATGCTGATCAGAACACGGTTTTCCAAACCTTCGAGACGTGTCCGGTGGATGCTGTCGCATTCGAGAATGATTGCCGCTTCGTAGCTACCCGCGATGCGACTGGATTGCACCACCTGATCGGCAAAGGGAAGCGAACGGTAGATGCGGGGAACACCGTCGTGCAAAACAACGTCGGCCTGCTTGCCCATGGCGCGTAGAACCTGGCAGCAGGCGAGCGCCGACCCCACGGCATCGCCGTCGGGCCGGGCGTGCGAAGTCAGCACGAATCGCTCGTGCTGTCCGATCTGCCGGAGCACATCCTCAACGTCGCTATGCCTTTTTTGCACCGAGATCCTTGCTCCCCTTGCTTCTCTTCTTAGCCCTTGCCAGCAGCTCTTCCACTCGCGCCTTCTCCACTTCAGCGCGGTCCAGCCGGAAATATAATTCGGGCGCACGCCTCAGGCGCAAACGCTCGACCAACTCATGACGAATATATTCGCGCGCAGCTTCCAGGCCTTCCAGACTTTGGTCCGCATCGGCGTCATCGCCTTCCACATTGACCCATACCTGCGCCGACCGCCCGTCGTCAGCGATATGGACAGCGGTCACACTCACCAGTCCAATCCTCGGATCAGCCAGTTCGCCTTCGACCAGCGTCTCAATCTCTTCGCGCAGAGCCTCACCCACCCGTCCACGATGATATTTCAGCCCACGCTTTTCCACGGCCACTCACCTCATCAGGTAAAACGCATGAGAATATCAGAAAACCGGAGGAAAGTGTTGCTCTAGCTGTGCTATTGTTGCGCGCTTTCGCCGTACCGAGATAAGTACGGAGGTAACAATGTGTTAGGGAGTGTTGCGGAAATCAACAATCGTTGGTGATCGCCAACGAGCGGTGATCTTGCGTTGGCCGCCGTTGGCGGGTGTCCCCAAATTAGTGGTTGCTAGCAATACTCCACGAACGCATCCGCAACGTCCGCGCCATGATTGTTGGCGATGCGCGTGGCGGCACGCTCCACATTCTTCATCAGCCCATCAAGATAATCTTTCGAGCTGGAGATGCTAACCACGCCGATGGTTGCGCGGTTCCACAGTTCCGCCGCATCGAGTTCGGCGACCGAAACGTTAAAACTGGTGCGCAGTCGGTCTTTCAAGCTGCGCACAACCTGGCGCCGATCTTTGATCGACTGTGCCGCTTCGATGTGGAGTTCGAGGGTGAGAAAAGCGATCATGCCGTTTCGAGTTTCAGGTTTCAAGTTTCGGGTGAGCAGGAACGCCCACCCGCACCGAGTTCACTAGAAACCTGAAACTGGAAACTCGAAACTTCTTACGCCATTGCTTCCGCGGCAATCCGCTCGGTAGCGAACGCCTCGATTACGTCGCGCGCCTTGATGTCGCCATAGTTCGCGATCGAGATGCCGCACTCCATGCCATTGGTGACTTCCTTGGCATCGTCTTTGAAGCGACGCAGCGACCCGACTTTGCCCTTGAATACGACCACGTTGTCGCGTAACAGGCGCACTTCGGAGTTGTTCTTGATCACGCCATCGGTCACGCGGCAACCAGCAATCGTTCCCACCTTCGGAATGCGGAAGGTTTCGAGCACCTCGGCGCGTCCCTGGTACGTTTCCTTGATCGTCGGTTCAAGCAGGCCAGTCATGGCGCGCTTGATCTCGTCCTGCAGTTCGTAAATGATCGAGTGCAGACGGATGTCGACTTCTTCCTGCTCAGCCAGTTCCTGCGCTTTGCGCTCCGGCCGCACGTTGAAGCCGATGATGATCGCGTTCGATGCCGACGCCAAAAGCACGTCGGTTTCGGTAATCGCGCCCACGCCGGAACGCAGCAAGCGCAGGCGAACCTTTTCGTTCGAAAGCCGCGACAGCAGATCGCTCAGCACTTCCACCGAGCCCTGCACATCGCCCTTCAGGATGATGTTCAGTTCCTTGGTACCCGCGGTCTTGATCTGCTCCGCCAATCCTTCCAGCGATACGCGCGAACTCTTGGCCAGCGCAGCTTCACGCGCCTTCTGCTCGCGGTATTCGGAGATGCCTCGCGCCTTATCGCGATCAGCGACAACGACGAATTGATCTCCCGCCTGCGGCAATCCTTCCATGCCCAGAATTTCCACCGGCGTCGACGGAGGCGCAGACTGCAATGCCGCCCCGCGATCATCAAACATGGCACGGATTTTGCCGTAGACGTTACCCACTACAAAATTGTCGCCGGCCACAAGGGTGCCGTTCTGCACCAGCACTGTGGCTACAGGTCCGCGGCCGCGATCGAGTTTCGCTTCCAGCACCACGCCAGTCGCGGCGCGCTCTGGAGTCGCCTTGAGTTCCGCCAGATCCGCAACCAGGCAGATCATTTCCATCAGCAGGTTTAGGTTCGTTTTCTTCTTCGCCGAAACGTCGACGAACACCGTCTTGCCGCCCCACTCTTCCGGGACCAGTCCGCGATCGGCGAGTTGCTTCTTCACGCGGTCGGGAAGCGCGTCGGGCTTGTCGATCTTGTTTACGGCGACGATGATGGGAACCTCAGCGGCGTGCGCGTGATCGATGGCTTCGACCGTCTGCGGCATGACGCCGTCGTCGGCTGCCACAACCAGCACTACGATATCCGTGGCCTTCGCTCCGCGCGATCGCATGCGTGTAAACGCTTCGTGGCCGGGCGTATCCAGGAACACGATCTCCCGGCCGAACGCCGGCGAAGCCTTATCGGTAATTCGAACTTTGTAGGCACCGATGTGCTGCGTGATCCCGCCCGCTTCGCCCTCGGCAACGCTGGTCTCGCGAATCGAGTCGAGCAGCGTGGTCTTGCCATGGTCGACGTGACCCATGATCGTGACCACCGGCGGACGTGGGGTGACTTCGACTGCAGACTCTTCTCCACTCGCCGCAGCTGCATCAATGTCTTTCGAAGCCTGCTCTTCGAACGTGATCACGTTCGTCTCGGCTCCGAAGAAGCGCGCCATCTCGCTCGCCAGTTCGGCGTCGAGCGTCTGGTTGATGGTGGCGAAAACGCCGCGACCCAGCAGGCGCGAGATTAGGTCTTTCGCGCGAATGTCGAGCTTCTCTGCCAGATCTTTTACGCTGATGCCTTCTGTGATCGTGATATTGCGCGTGATCGGCATCGGCTCATTCGACACCACCATGCGCGGTGGCGGCGTGTAGCCCTTCATGGGGCCTTCTTTTACGCCGCGCGGAACATAGCGCTGGCCGGGCCGTCGCGCAGGAGCACCGGGACGAGCACCCGGACGAGCTGGTCCCGGAGGCGGGAGCCCCGGACCAACACCGAGAGGACGTGCACCCGCCGGCGTCGAGCGCGTCGGATGCATTGGACGACGCTCACCCGGACGCAATGGACGCGGCGGACCTCCGCCGGGCACCATTGGACGCGGGCGCTGGAAAATTGGCTGGCCCGGCACTGGACGCCCGGGCGCGGGACGCATGGTCCCGGCAGCAGGCGCACCCGTCTGTGCGGTCGGTGCGACCGGGCGCGGCGGTGGAGCTTTGTACACCGGACGCGGTCCGGTCTGTGGAACAATCATGCGCGGAGCAGGCGGCTTCGGCGGCCCCGGAACTACTGAGGCTGCGGGGCGCGGAGCAACCGCTGGAGGCTGCACCCCTGCAGAGGCCGTAACCGAGGGCCATGCGGGTGCTGGCGGCGGCGGCGGAACCACAGGGGCCGCAGGTGGCGTGGCCGGACGAGGAGCGACCGCTACCGGAGGCGTTGGCGGCGCTGCCGCTGGAGTCACAGTTGAAGCAACGGGCGCTGCCGGCTTTTCAGCCGCAGGCGCAACCACTTCGGGACGCGCAGCTGGAGCAGGCGCCGGAGGCTTCGCTGCCGGCGTCGCAGGGGCTGCCGGAGTATGCGCTGCCGGAGGCGGCGGAACAGGGGATGCTGTCGGTCTTGCCGGCGGCGGCGCTGGAGCAACCGCAGGTTTAGCTGCTAATGGCGGCGCTGCGGGCCGCGCGGGCGCAACCGCTTCCTTCTGCTGCGTAATCGCCTTCAGCACATCACCTGGCCGGGAGATGTGCGACAAATCGATCTTGGTCTTGATTTCTTCTTCGCCGCGCAGCGGGCGCGCAGAACGGGCAGACGGCGCCTGCGCTTCGGACGAGCCGCGGAGGTGGACCCTCACTTTTTCGGCTTCATGTTCCTCGAGCGAACTGGAATGGGTCTTCTTCTCCGTCACTCCGACGAGCGGTAGCGCGTCGAGAATGGCTTTGCTTTTAACTTCCAGCTCCCTTGCGAGATCGTTGATTCGAACCTTGCTCATCCGGCCTTTCTTGTACCCCGCGTTATGCTTAGGTCTTCATTGCGGCCTCACGGAGTCAGCGTCCTGCACTCGCACGTCATCGCAGATGTTCGCGCGTGCCATGACTATTATTCAGTTGTTTCGGGAGCGGAGCCATCTTTCGGCTTCTGCTCTTCGTTTTCGTCTGAGGCGGCTTCGGCTTCCGCCGTCGCCTCAGGAGCCGCCGCTTCTTCATCGGCGACAATATCGCTGGCTAGCTGCTCGGCGGCAACTTCCGGCGCACCTTCTTCCGTTACCGCCTCACCTTCCGCAGTAACGCCCTCTGCCGGGACTTCGCCTTCAACGGTGCCCGCTTCCAGGCTCGCAAAGTAATTATTCACTGCGAGACTGATTTTTTCCACCGTTTTAGGACCAATGCCTTCGATGGCCTCGAGCTGCTCCGGAGTCATATCGGCCAGCGCTTCGACGGTGGTCACACCCGCGGCACTGAGCTTCTCCACCAAGCCTTCGCCCAGGCCAGTAACGTTCTCGAGCGGCGTGGTGGCTTGCGGAGCCATCGCGGCCATCTGCAATTCCACTTCCTGCCGCTTCTCTTCTTCGCTCTTGATGTCGATCTTCCAACCAAGCAGCTTCGCGGCCAAGCGGACGTTCTGCCCCTTCTTGCCAATCGCAAGGGACAGTTGGCTGTCGTCGACCACCACTTCCAGATGCTTCTCGCCGCTGTCCACAATGGTGACGCGACTTACCTTCGCAGGCTGCAGCGCCTTTTCGGCGAAGGTCACAGCGTCCTCGTGATATTCAATGATGTCGATCTTCTCTCCGCGTAGTTCGCGAATAATCGACTGCACCCGCATGCCCTTCATGCCGACGCACGCGCCGACCGCGTCGACGTCCTTGTCCTTGGACATGACGGCGATCTTGGTGCGCTCTCCAGCTTCGCGCGCAATGGCGCGAATCACGACCGTGCCGTCGTAAATTTCCGGAACTTCCGTTTGGAACAAGTGCTGCACCAACTCTGGCGCCGCTCGTGAAACCACAACGCCGGGTCCCTTGGAGGCTCGTTCCACTCGCGCAATGACCACGCGCACACGTTCGCCGATGGCAAACGATTCCAGCCGCGACTGCTCCTTGCGCGGCATACGCGCTTCCGCTTTCCCGATGTCGAAAATCACATCGGGACCTTCCACGCGCTTCACGGTCGCGTTGACGATTTCCTGCACTCGCCCGATGTATTCGTTGTAAACCGTGTCGCGTTCCGCTTCGCGCACCTTCTGGAAGATCACCTGCTTCGCCAGTTGCGCCGCAATGCGTCCGAGGATTCCCTCAGTCACCTTCGGAATCAGCAACTCGCCGCCGACTTCCAGTGCGGGATCGACCTTGCGCGCATCTTCCACCGTGATCTGCAGGTTCGGATCCTCCACCTGCTCGGGTGTTTCCACTACGGTTTTCACCGCGAAGGCATTGATCTTGCCGGTGTCCTTGTCGAGTTTGGCCCGCAGATTTTCCTGCGACTTGTAGTACTTGCGCGTGGCCATAACAATGGCGTCTTCCACCGCGCTGACCACAATCTGCGGATCAATGCCCTTTTCCCGGCTGAGTGCGTCGATCGTGTTGTAAAGCTCGCTTGCCATAAATATTCCGTTATCAAGTCGGCTTCCGGCGTTCGCTGCCGGCTTCCGGAAAAAACCCACTCTCGAGTGCCCGAAGGCGGAAGCCGAAAGGCGGCTCTTAAATTTCCGGCACCAAGTTCGCCTTCTCTACATTGGCGAATTCAATTTCAATCGTCTCGCCGGCCACCGCGCCCATTTTCTTGCGCGACTTGTGGCTGGCCACACTCAAGTCCAGCGTCAGCTTTCCGTCTTTGAAATTTTCGAGCCGTCCTTCAAAGTGACGGTTATTATCGACCGGTTGCCGCGTCGTCAATTTCATGCGACTGCCGGTAAAGCGCGTAAAGTCCGCAGCCTTGATTAATTTTCGATCCAGCCCCGGCGACGAAACTTCCAGCGTGTACGACCCCGGCACCACATCTTCAACATCGAGAATCGTGCCAAATTCCCGGCTGAAGTTCGCGCAGTCTTCGTGCGTGACCCCGGCCAGTGGATCAGTTCCGGCCGAAGCCTTATCCAAAAACACTCGCAGCATGCGCGCTTTGCCGCCGCCGAGGATCTCGACTTCCACCACTTCGAGACCGCTGGAGGCTGCTACCCGCTCCGCAATTTCCCGCACACGTTCAACGTCAAGCGCCATGAATCCAGTAACTTACAGGCGATGGCTGCAACACCCGAAGGGGCCCAAATTAAAATGTGGGCTTGCGCCCACTGGTGTGCTTCGCCAATTGCCGGTACACAGCAGTTCTCAGTCTCCTAATATACGCCCGTGGTGATTAAAAGACAAACTGGCACTCCCAACCCAGAAGTGTAAAATCCTTGAGCGAATAATCGCGGAGGGCGTGTGACTTATCGAACGTGGTTGTCGGCGACCCTTCATCTAGCCCTCTTGTTTTCGTTACTTCATGCTGCGGCCATCGCTCAGCAAGAACCTACCGCTGCGGACAAAGTTGTCACCAAATACCTGGAGGCGGTTGGAGCAAGCCACTTCTCGTCTGTGACGACACTCATGGAAATAGGCGATCGCGACTGGGCGGGTTCCGAATCGCCGATGCAAGCTCAAAACCGGCACGGAACATTCGAGTATTACTTCAAGAGTCCAAATCTGCGATTCAGTTCGCACGTTAGTCAAAACAAGGTCATTGCATTGTATGGCTGTGACGGGAGGGTGGCCTGGCAGATCGATGCGAATTTGAACCGCACCGAAACTCCACCTAAACCCGGAAGTGCCTCCGAGTGCGAAGCAGGATTTAAACCAGCGCTGTCCGGCCTCCTTGAGTCGAAACCAAAGATGCGACTTCTCAAGGAGAAAGCGGTTGAGGGGAGCATGGCATGGGAGATTAAGATCGATGATCCCAAGTCGCCGGAGAAGCTCTACTTCGACACTAAGACATTTCTCCTTCTTCGCAGTCAAAGACCCGAATCGAGCGTAACCTACTCGGATTATCGTGATGTTGGCGGAATCAAGATCCCGTTCAAAGTCACTCTGGCTTTTATGAATTCCAAGCTCGTTACAACAGTGCGCGAGCTGAAGATCAACACCCCTATCGATGACGCCCGGTTTGTGGAACCGAAGGTGAAGGACAGGATAATCACCTTTGGCGAAGTGGCCTCTACCAAGAACAACAGCACTCCGGTCGAAGGTCGCGCCTCAACAACAGCAACAACAGCAACAGACGCCGACGTCCCTGCCGTACCTCCGTCAAAAGTGGCGGCAAAATCAGACGCTACCAGCGTAGTAGAGATAAATTTCCCGAACTTCACGTCCTGTGCAATTAAAGAATTGCAATTGACGGTCCCCGAACTCAAAGGTCTCAAAGCGGCTGACAATCAAGAGGGACTGGCCACGCTGCTAGACAAAATTGGGGCCAAGACGCTGGACATCGCACGGAACACCCCGAACTTGATTGCTCGCGAGACCGTTGTCCAGTCCGGGCAAGGAGTACGCGAAACGCAACGCGACTACGATTATCTAATTTTGCCTCGTATCACAGAGAAGCTGGTAGGTCTCGATGAGTTTCGCGTTGATCTGAAAAGCGGCGAGAAGTTTGAAACGGAAGCAACGAGAAAAGAATCGTCGACACGGACTGACCTGGAACCTGCCAGCCATGACCTAACACAGCCGCAAGCCGGGCGGCCACCAGCGTCTCAGGGATTCGCCACCTCCTGGGTATATTTCTATCCATCCAATAGGTCGCAAGCCATATTTCGCTACCTGGGAGAGGAGAAGGTGGATGGCCGCCGCACCCATGTTCTTGCTTTCGCACAAAAACCAGAATCAGTAGTATCGCCAGCAATGGTTCAATATCAGGGCAGGCTCGTTCCCATGTTCTTGCAAGGCGTGGCGTGGGTCGATCCCTCCGACTTTCGGATTTTGCGTTTACGGACCGATCTGCTTGCGCCCGTGCCGGAGGTCTCCCTGCACCGGTTAACCGCAGATATTCAGTTTGGTCTTATGCGAATCGAGAGGGTATCTTCGCCGTTATCGCTGCCGCACGAGGTGGCGGTCACATCGGAGATCGGTGGCTCGAATGTGCGGGAAACTCACAAGTACTCCGGATATCGTCTTTTCCGTGCTCAATCCAAAATTGTGCTAAACCCGTAGGCCCAATTTCGCTCGCGGAGTCTGGGCTGTCTCATCACGTTTGGAGTTTGGAAGAACTAGTTGCTTTGCTCTAACCTGTTCCGTCCGGCCCTTCCGTGTATTCAGGTTCTTTCATATGGGAATACTCATCGCTTACCTGTTAGGTATTCTGACAACATCGAACTCCAAAAACCACCACGCTGGTCACCGTAGCAATTCCTCCGACGCCACACAAGAACAATCCCCATCCGACAGGCCATTGTCCGTGGTGTGCATACCACCAACCGAATCCATAGAAGAAAAAGCCAAAAAAGAAAAGAAGGACAGACGCGAAACAGTAGCGGTTGTGGCGGAAATAGTCAGCGCCGCTATTCTGCTCCTCTACTTCGGAGTAACTATCTTGATTTGGAGCGCGAATAAGAAAGCAGCGGATATCGCGTCGAGACAACTTACCAACCCAGCGGGATTGTGGCTGGAATCGAATACACTTGGTCCCCGCTCCTTCCCGAGCCAGGTGTCTTTGTAAACACCGAATTTGATACTAAGAATTTTGGCAGTATCCCAGCGCTTAACCAATCCGAAACAATCAGCATAGTCCCCATTCCAGACCACGGAACCGCTATTCCATCTCTGAGAAAGGCGTGCAATATAGATGCCTAGCGAAGCGGGAACGTCACACTCGAAGGAGACGTTGGAAAGGCGGTACTCCCGGGAGCGGGAGAGCATATCAGTCGAGGCGTTAATATCGCCGTCCCTATTCCTAGAGACTTGAGAAGAGTGTGGGTCACGGTATGTATTACCTATCGAGACAATGGGAACGAATGGCATTTCTCGGGATACAGGTACATGAGCACTTCTGGTAATGCCACTCCGGTCACTTTTCCATCTCACGCTGGATGGTCTTATCTTCCAATCAATGGTGCTGGTCTCATAGCTTCCGATGCCGATTAAAATCGCAGTCACGGCAATTGCCAACAACAAAATCCCAAATTGAGCCACTACCCATCTCTTGCATCCATTTGCCTCAATCCCCCGCCCTCTCTAGAATGAAGGATTACCCCATACGGCTGGGAGAGTGCCTGAGACAATTTATGATTCATTTTCCCGTTCCTGAGGCTCTTACTTTCGACGACGTCCTTCTGCTGCCCGCTCGCTCCGAAGTGATTCCCGCAGAGGCTGTCACCCAGACGCAACTCACGCGCAACATCAGTCTGAACATTCCGATCGTAAGCGCCGCCATGGACACCGTCACCGAGTCGCACATGGCGATCGCGCTCGCCCAGCAGGGCGGCCTCGGCATTATTCACCGCAATCTGACCATCGAGCAGCAGGCCAACGAAGTCGATAAGGTAAAGCGTTCGGAAAGCGGCATGATCGTCGACCCGGTCACCATGTCTCCCACGGATCGGGTCAGCGACGCTCTCGAGGTGATGCGCAAGTACAAGATCTCCGGGGTGCCCATCACCGAGCACGGAAAGCTGGTCGGGATTCTCACCAACCGCGACCTGCGCTTTGAAACCCGCTTCGACATTCCCATCGATAAAGTGATGACCAAGAAAAACCTCATCACGGTGCCCGTGGGAACTACGCTCGAAGAAGCGGAAAAAATTCTTCACCAGCATCGCGTCGAGAAACTTCTTGTCGTCGACGACAAATACAACCTCAAAGGCCTGATCACGGTCAAAGATATTCAGAAGAAGCTAAAGTATCCCAACGCCGCCAAGGATCCCCAGGGCCGCCTGCGCGTGGGCGCAGCCATTGGAGCGACCGGAGATTTTCTGGAGCGCGCGCAGGAACTCGCCGAGGCTAAGGTTGACGTTCTCGCTATCGATAGCGCGCATGGTCACCAAACGAAAGTTCTGGACGCAGTGAAGCTGGTGAAATCGAAACTGCCCGGTGTAGAACTGTTGGCCGGAAATGTGGCCACGTTCGACGGCGCTTGCGAGTTGGCGCGCGCCGGAGCCGACGGCATCAAGGTCGGCATCGGACCCGGCTCCATTTGCACCACGCGCATCGTCAC
>Ga0070713_100000131_pt1 | contig 49396 bp, 44 predicted proteins | sample LARL82metaG_FD_65465 | JGI IMG/M metagenome (GOLD analysis project Ga0070713, IMG submission 65465) | Corn, switchgrass and miscanthus rhizosphere microbial communities from Kellogg Biological Station, Michigan, USA - LAR L8-2 metaG | ecosystem: Host-associated > Plants > Roots > Rhizosphere ... | reverse complement strand
AGGCCGTCGATGCGGGCGCGCTTGAAGCGGATACTGCCATGCGGCGCGACTTCGCCCATGATGGTCTTGATCGTGGTGGAGCGCCCGGCGCCGTTTCGCCCGAGGAGGCTCACGATCTCGCCTTCGGCCACGCGAAACGACACGCCCTGCAGGATGTGGCTCTTGCCGTAGTAGGCGTGCAGGTCGTCGACTTCAAGCATGCGCGGGCGTGCCCAGGTACGCGCTTTGCACCGCGGCGTTTTCGTGCACGCGTAACGGCACGTCGGTGGCGATGATCTCGCCATACACCACGACCGAGATGCGATCGGCGAGGTCGAATACGACGCTCATGTCGTGCTCGACCATGAGCAGCGTACGCCCCTGGCTCACGCTACGGATGAGCTCGACCGCGCGCTCGGTCTCGGCGCGGCTCATGCCGGCCGTCGGCTCGTCGAGCAGGATGACCCTGGCGTCGCCGGCGATGGTGATGCCGATCTCCAGCGCACGCTGCTCCGCGTAGGTGAGCACGCCGGCGGCGACATCGCGACGCGATGCGAGCCCGATGCGCTCGAGGACGGCGGCGCTGCGCTCGGCGACATCGCGCAGCGCCGCCACGCTGCGCCAGAAGTTGTAGCGGTGCCCCAGGGCCCACAGCGCGCCGCAGCGAATGTTCTCGTACACGCTCATGCGCGGAAAAATGTTGGTGACCTGGAAGCTTCGCGCGAGACCGCGCCGATAGATCCGCGACGGCTTCTGACCCGCGATATCCTCACCGTCGAGCCGGATCGATCCTCGGGTCGGCGCGAAACGGCCGCTGATGAGGTTGAACAGCGTCGACTTGCCGGCGCCATTGGGGCCGATAATCGCGTGCCGCTCCCCGCGGGTCACGTCCAGGCTTACGCCGCGAATCACCTCGGTCGCGCCGAAGCGCTTGCGCACTTCCTGGAGCACGAGAACGGCATCGGCTCGCCGCGGCGAGCCGCTGGATGCGGTGTCGTCCATGCACTCGCTCACGACGCCGGCTTCGAACCTTGGGCCGCGCGTTCATCGCGGGCGCGCTGCCACGCTGCGTCGACGAGCGGGCGCGTTCGCCGGAACAGCAGCCACCCGATGACCGCGAGCATGCCCGCGATGAGCCAGGGCCATGGGGTCGCCGTGTCGACGAGCGCGCCGAGGATCTTCATCCGCGACCCGGCCTCGGGTTGCGTGGAAAGCCGGTAGTTCATCTCGAGCAGCACGACGACGCCGGCCAGCGATGCCAGCGCGGGAAACGCCGCGATCGCATAGCTGCGCAGGACTCCGGCAAACGCGCGCGTGCGGGCGATGGGAACGTGCATCATCATGAGACCGGTCAATCCGCCGGGCGCGTAGAGGACGATGGCCATGAAAAAGAGCCCGAGGTAGAGCTGCCACGCGGTGGTGTAATCGGACAAGCTCACCTGCAGCCAGGTGATGACGATCGCGCCCACGATCGCGCCGAGGAACTGCCCTTCGCCACCGATGTAAACCATCAGCAGAACGCTTCCCGACCGCGCGGCGCCCAGCGCGTCGACGCCGACGATCTCGTAGTTGATCGCGTGCAGCCCGCCGGCCAGTCCGGCGAACATCGCCGCCACCGAGAACACGATGAAGCGAACGCCTTGAGTGCTGTAGCCGACGAAGGACGCGCGCTCGGGGTTGTCGCGCACCGCGTTGCACATGCGCCCGGCCGGGGTGTGCGTGAAGCCGACCATGAGAAGCGCCGCCAGCAGGGTCCAGAAGGCGACGATGTAATACACCTGCAGCTGCGACGCGAAGTCGAGCCCGAACGGATGCGGTCCCAGCGCGCGGTTGGCGGTAATGCCGCCTTCCCCTCCTGAGATCCCCTGCAGCATGCCGGCCGCGGCATGGATCAATTCGCCGACGCCGAGCGAAATCAGCGCAAACACTACGCCCGAGCGCCGCGTGGTCAACGCGCCGAACACCAGGCCGAAAGCAAGTCCCGCAGCAGCGCCCACCAGCGGAACCAACGGCATCGGAACGCCGAGGCCCGCGTTGACCGCGCGCATGAAATGGATCGCCGCGAACCCGCCGACGCCGAAGTAAACCGCGTGACCGAAGGACAACAGGCCGGTCTGTCCGAGCAGCAGGTTGTATGAGAGTGCGAACACCGCGGCAATACCCATCTGGCTCAACAGCGAGCGCGCGCCGCTACTCTGCAGCCCCGGCAGATGCGGCAGCAGCACCAGCGCCACTGCCGCGACGATCCACGGCGCGGCCGTGCGCAGCGCAGAGCTTCCCGCATCGAGGTCGACGCCGGCCGCGCTCGCTGCCTGGTTTGCGCTCATGTCTCGCGAGTGCCCAGCAGCCCGCGCGGACGCAGCAGCAGCATCAGGACCAGCAGCAGATACGGAATGAGCGGCGCCGCCTGCGCGATGCGGATCGAATAAACATCGCGCAGCGACGCTTGCGGCGACACCGCGACGCCGAGGGCGGAGAAAAGATCGAGCAGCGAGTAGTCGAGCGCGACCGCGAAGGTTTGCACGATGCCGATGAGCATCGATGCGATCAGCGCTCCGGGAATCGAGCCCAGCCCGCCGACAACGACGACGACGAACACGATCGGTCCGAGCGCCGCCGCCATGTTGGGCTCGGTCAGCAACGCGAAGCCGCCGATCACGCCGGCCAGCCCCGCCAGCGCGCTTCCCACGCCGAACACCAGGACGAAGATGCGCGGCACGTCGTGGCCGAGCGCGCTGACCATGCGCGGGTGGGTCAGCGAGGCCTGGATGACAAGCCCGACGCGCGTGCGCTTGAACGCGATATAGAGAAACGCGAACATGCTCACCGAGATCGCCATCATCAGCACCTTGTAGAACGGGTAGCGCGTGCCGAACAGGACGAATGCGGGAAAGTCGATCACCGCGGGGACCTTGTTTTCGATCGGGTTCCTGCCCCACAGCATCACCACGATCTCGGCGATCAGGTAAGCAAGTCCGAAGGTGAACAGGATCTCCGCGACGTGACCGTAGCGGTGCACCCGGCGCAGACCATAGCGCTCGACCAGCGCGCCGAGCACGCCCACCAGCAGGGGCGCGACCAGCAGCGCCGGCCAGAAACCGATGTATTTCGCGATCTGGTAGGAGAAGTACGCGCCGAGCATGAACATGCTGGCGTGCGCGAAGTTGAGCACGCCCATCATGCTCCAGATCAGCGTCAGCCCGCTCGAGAGCATGAACAGCAGCAGCCCGTAGACCACGCCGTTGAGCAGCGAGAACGTGACGAGCTCGAGCATCTAGACGCTGGCGGGTAGGCAGGTGCGGTCCACAGCGCGCTGTCGCCGTCGGGAAATCCTGTTGTCGCGCCGGGCCGGCCCGTCGATCACCGGCACCGGCGTCGCGCGTGCATCAGCTCGGCCGCTGCATCTTGCACGTCGTCGGCAGTGCCATGTCCTTGCCGTTGATCTTGACGTCGGTCTTGAATCCGACGCCGCTTTTCTCGACGTCGTATTTCACGCTGTCGGACAGCGTCGAAACGAACATCGGCATCAGGATCTGGTGGTTGTCCGCACGCATCTCTGCTTCTCCAACCGTCGTCATCACCTTGATGCCCTCGAGCGCTTTCGCGACCTTGACCGGATCGTTCGATTTGGCCTTGGCGGCGGCGGCGGCGAACATGTCGAAGGTCGTCTTCAGGCGGTAGTAACCGAACTCGTCGTCCTTGCCGGTGAAACGCTTGCGAAACGCCACCGCATCCGGGTCCGGTTCGGGCAGCGCGTTGCTGTGATACTCGCTGATCTGCTTGACGACGCCGACGCCATCCTTGCCGATGGCGCTGGGTGCACCGAGTGCGCCGCCGTAGTAGGTGTACCAGTTCACCTTAAGTCCGGCGTCCTTGCCCGCCTTGATCAGCAGCAGCATGTCGTTGCTCCAGTTGCCGGTGATCACGGTATCCGCCCCCGACGCCTTGATCTTGGCGACATAGGGCGAGAAGTCCTGCACCTTCTGCAGCGGATGCAGCTCGTCGCCGACGATCTTGATGTCGGGACGCTTCTCGGCGAGCATCTTCTTCGCCGCCGCCGCCACGGCGCGGCCGAAGGAATAGTCCTGGTTGATCAGGTACACCGCCTTGATCCGCGGGTCCTTTGCGATCGCATCGGTGAGCGCACCCATTTTCATGTCGGCGTCGGCATCGAAGCGGAAATGCCAGAAATTGCACTTCTCGTTGGTCAACGCTGGATCGACCGCGGCGTAGTTGAAGTAAAGCACTTCCTTGCCGGGATTGCGCTCGTTGTACTTGAGCACCGCGTCGGTGATCGCCAGCGCCACACCGCTGCCGTTACCCTGGAAAATGTAGCGGGCGCCTTCGTCGAGGGCCTTTTTCAGCGCGATCAGCGATTCCTGCGGATCGACCTTGTTGTCGAAGGAGATGAGCTCGAGCTTCTCGCCGTTGAAACCGCCCGCGGCGTTGGCTCGATCGATCATGTAGATGAAGTGTTTTTGCGCGTTGATTCCCGCGCTGGCGGCCCCGCCCGAAAGCGGATCGATGTAGGCGATCTTGAGCTGGGCCGCGGCAGGTAGGCACCAGGCCAGCGCCGCCAGCGAAAGCGAACAGAGGACGGGAATACAGGGGATGCGGCGCATGTTCGTCTCCTCGGGCGGTCGTGCGCCGGAGCCTGTGCGTCTACGCCGCCCCGGTCGCGAGCCAGTCCGATGCTACCGGGCGCAACTGGCGCTGACAAGCGACGAAAAGCTTTGGCGAACTCGCGCGTTCCGATACTCTCGGGGTGCAATGACCGATCATAAGGAGGAACAATGAACAGCTCCGCGATGCAGACCGCGCTCCGGGTGTTGATGGTGGCGGCGATGACTGCCGCCTCGGGCCAGGCCCTGGCGCAGTCGTCAAACATGTCGTTTTTCGTGACCAGCGCCGGCTCCGACAAGGGCGCTGATCTGGGCGGGCTGGCCGGTGCCGATAGGCTTTGCCAAAGCCTCGCCACGGCCGTCGGCGCCGGCGGCAAGACCTGGCACGCCTATCTGTCTACGACCGCTTCGGGCGGCAGTCCCGCCGTGAATGCCCGCGACCGTATCGGCAAGGGTCCGTGGCAAAACGTCAAGGGCGTGGTCATCGCCAAGGATGTCGCCGAGCTGCACGGCAAGAACAACATCAACAAGCAGACGGGCCTCACCGAGAAGGGCGCTACCGTCAACGGTTTCGGCGATACGCCCAACCAGCATGACATCCTTACCGGGTCGCAGGCCGACGGCATCGCGTTTACGGGCGCGGAGGACAAGACGTGCGGAAACTGGACCAAGAGCGGCGAAGGCTCGGCGATCGTCGGCCACCTCGACCGCACTGGCACCAATCCCGATCCGGTCGCGAACGCGTCGTGGAACTCCTCGCACGCCACCGCCGGCTGCAGCGTTGACTTGCTCAAGAAGACCGGCAGCGCGGGCTATCTGTACTGCTTCGCGTCCAATTAGGAAAGCAGCCCGCAAGCGTGTTCGCGCGCACAGTCGTTTCGCAAGCTACGACCAGAGCTGGCGGCGACCTTTCGGCTCGTCGGGAGCGAGGTTCATCGGCTTCGTCTCGGGAGGCTCTCCACGTCCGATCCGCTCGTACTCGGCGATGACCTGCGCGCCGAAGAGAAAGAATATTGCGCCGATCTCGACGCTGAGCAGCACCGCGATCGACGTAGCGAGCGATCCGTAGACGACCCTTACCTGAGAGATCGTTCCGTAGTACCAAACCAGCACATGGCGTGTGAGCTCCCATAACAGCGCCGCGCTCGCACCACCGATCAGCGCCTCGCGGAAGGCCAGCCGCCCGACCGGCATCACGAGGTAGATCGCGGTGAGTATGAGCACCTCCCCGACAACACCGAGCAGGTACAGCAGGTAATCGGAAAGCTGCTCCAGCGAGTGCGGCACCCCGAAAACGGTCACGTCGCGCGTCGCGAGCACCGCGAGCTTTCCCGCGACCACCGTCACCACCAACAGCCCGATCGCCAGGAAAACGATGAATACGTAGGGCATCAGAGCCGACACGATCATGCGCCGGCGCACCGCTACCCGATGGAAAAAGATCACCGACATCGCATTCTCTAGGACGGTGAACGCCAGCGCGCTAAAAAAGACCATGGTGACCAGCAGCACCCCGCCGATCGCCTGGCGATGCGCGAGGAACTTCTTGAGCTCGTCGACCAGCGCCTCCCCCTGCCCTGGCGCGATGAATTGCAGATACTCGGCCATCGTCGCCAGCAGTCGCTGCTCGTCGACAAAATGCGACAGGGCGATGAGCATCAGGATGAGCAACGGAATCAGCGACAACAGTGTGTAGTACGCAACCGCACCTGCCAGCAGCAGGCCCTGATTGGCGCGAAAGCTCTTGAGCACGCAGGCGAGAAACGCCCAGGGACGCGCTACAATCGCACGCGTGCGGTAGCCACGGCTCGCAGCTTGCGAAGTCATGGAGTCGAGGGGTCGAGGGGTCGTACGCTGCAAAGCAGCATGATCCGCCGCCGATCGGCGTCTTCTTGGCGGAACGCGAGCCACGGAGTAGCCTTGCGCGGCTGCCTTTTTGCCATCGACGCCCATGGACTATGCGCTTTCACTGCTCTTGCTCGCCGGCCTCGCGCTCATGCTGATGGGGGCCAGGCGCGCGGCGCGCAACCGCCGAAAAAAACTGGCGGAAGAACGTGAGCGCGCACGGCGCAAGCGGCCCAAGTACAAACCACGCCCCATGTCGAGCAGGGGCGAGATGCGTGCCTATGACGACCCGAGCACGCTCGCGGGCGAGATCACCACTCGCGGCTCGCCTACGACCACTCAAAACCCGATCGCGACCGCGGCCGCCAATTCCCGCCCCTCCGACGCCAGCACACGCATCCGTGGCGCGCAAGCTTCGTCGCGCTCTAGTAGCACGCGGTCCCCGGCGGGCGGAAAACCTGACGCGTAATCGCCTTGGTCTGATCGACGCCGAACAGATCGTAGGTAAACGCCGCATGGTTTCCATCGCTGAACGCGAGGGCGGCCGATCCCACCGCCATGCGCGTCACATTGTCCGGATCGAAAGGAACGTTGTAAAACGCAGGCCCGGCCGTGCGATATAGCGTTCCAAAGTAATTGCCCGGCGTCGCCGTTGGCGTCGCGGTGAAAGACAGCCACAACGGCAACCCGGATTCGTCGTAGGTGAACCAGGTGGCGAAGATCGTGTCTCCTTCCTGCGCGAAGTTGATGCCCCATCCCGATTCCGCCGGATTCCACCATATGTCGGTGTGATTGGTGTCGAGGCTCAAGTCCTGCGCCGCGGGCCAGGTGCAGGTCGGAAGGGGGCCAAAGACCTGACGGGTGATCGGCTTGGTCTGGGTGATGCCGTTCATCGTATAGTTGAAAAATCCGTTGTTCAGGTCGAAGAAGGTGAGGTTGCCCGCCCCCACTGCGACCCGGGTCACCGCGGCCGGATCGAAAACCGCGGCGCTGAACGGGGGTCCCGTGGTGCGATAGATCGTGCCGCTGTAATTGCCGTCACTGACTTTGAACGCTGTCATCGACACCCACAGCGCAGTGCCGGTGTCTCCGTAAGTGAACCACGTGAGAAAGATCACGTCTCCCTGGTGGGCCACGTTGATACCCCATCCGGATTCGGACTCGGCGGGCGAGCGCCACCATAGGCCGCTATAGTTGGGTGTCGGCGGCAATTGCTGGACGGCGATGACGGCATGATCGTCCCCGCCCCCGCTCACCGCGGCCATCTGCGCGAGCTTTGCAGAGGCCGCTGCGTCGTGGCGCACCTCCGCATCGAGAAAGGTGATCGTCCAGGTGAAGATATCGTTGGTCGACGCGACGTCGAATCCGTGCGTCACACCCGTCAACGTCACGAGCTCGCGCGAGCCTTGCAGATGCTCGATGCCCTGCGTCGTGGACACGAGTGGCGCCGTGGTGTCCGCCGTCCCCGCGATCGCCAGAAACGGCAGCGTGACGTCGTCGAGCCCATGCTGGTCACGACCGAACGCGGGAAAGACTGGCTGACCGAAATAAGGCACGTAACCCACCGCCGCCTTCAGCCGGGGATCGGTGTCGATCTTGGTCCACGACTGACCGATGGAACTAGTCATTCCCGCGCCCGCCATAAGCAGCAGCGATTCACCGCCAAGGCTCGCTCCGAAGCCGCCGACGCGGGAGGCGTCGATGCGGTCCTTCCATTGCGGGTGCGAAAGCATCAGATCGAGCGTGGCTGAAAGCTCGAGCGGGCGCAGCGATTGCAGCGCCAGGAAGTTCGCCAGATGGCTGACGAGGTACGTCAAATCGCCCACGCTTTCCAGCTGGAACTGCGCGATCCGTGCGTCGCCGTGAAAGGGCGCCGCGACGACGTAACCGTAGCTCGCGAGCACGCTCATCGCGTCCAGATAGTCATTCGAAAGCGGACTGCCCAGGTAGCCATGCGAGAAAAGAATCAGTGGATATGCGGCCGTCCGATCGGCGAGTATCGGAGCGTCATCTGAACGCTGCATGTGCGGCACGACCTTGCCGTTGGGCAGCGGGAAGTCCGCCCGGCTGTTGCTCGCCAAGGTCGGGTAGCAAACGAGGACCACGACAGGAACCCTCGCGCCGGCGAATGAGCCGTAGATCGACGCATCGGAGGGGACCGCGAGCGAGAACGAGAGCGTATTGGCCGGGTCGGAGAGCAGGTCGGTTATATAGCGGGCGGAATTGTTGGCTCTGGGCACGCCCTCCCAGTACGCCTGTACGTCTTCTCCGGGCGCCATGCGGCTGAAATCCTGTGCGACGTTGCTGCACGCCACCGGATACGGCCCGGGGAGCGCTAGAGGCGGCACGACCGTTGCCGGTTGCGCCAGCGAAGCCGCGGCAAAAATCAGGGTGGCGAGCGCTGCGAGCGAAGCAGCGATGATTGATCCCAGCTTGCCCATCGTCATTCCACTGAGGCGATGCTGAAGTATCGGGTAGGCCCACCGCTTGCCGGTATAGGCGAAGGGCTGATTGCCACGTAGGACAGGCGCCTTCACCGTGTGGGCAGTCGGCCGAGCTGGCCTACTTCAGCGCGGTGGCCGCATCCATTACGTCTCCTGTCGCGTACATCGGAGGGCGGGGCTCGGCGTAGCCGCACGCTGACAAGGCTGCGGGCTGCGCGCGCGGCACCCTGTCACGTAATTGGAGAGCGGCACGTCGATGAAAGCGGCAAATCCATGCACCGTTCTCGCGCGGATACGCGGAGTCCGTGGAAGCGCGCTGATCGCCGGCGCGCTATTCGCGGTTGCGGTCCATGCGGCGCCTTTCGTTCCTGCCGAAGACTCGCAGATACTCGAGCGCCTCCCGACCCGGACGACGCCGCAATTCCGGGAATTGAAAGCGCTTCGCGAGGCGGCGCGACAGCATCCCGGCGACGTTTCGGCAGCGAGCGCGCTAGCGCTCGCTTACGTTCGCGCGTCGCGTGTCGAAGGCGACCCGCGCTTTCTCGGCTACGCGCAGGCGGCGCTCGCCCCATGGTGGAAGGATGCGCAGGCGCCCACCAGCGTCCTGGTGCTGCGCGCGACCATCCTGCAAAGCAGCCATCAGTTCGACGCTGCGCTCGTCAGCCTTGCAACGGTGCTCGCGCGCGAGCCGGGCAACGCGCAGGCACGATTGACGCGCGCGACGGTGCTGACCGTGCAGGGACGCTACGCCGCGGCACGCGAGGACTGCGGGAGCCTCGCCGGGGCGGTGCCAACGGTCTACCGCGTGATCTGCCTCGCCGCGATCGACAGCGTGACCGGCCGATCCGCGCGGGCCTACGCAGCGCTGCAATACGCGCTGCAGTACTCGACGCACGTCGACGACTCCGCGCGGATGTGGGGACAAACGCTGCTCGGTGAGATCGCACACCGGCAAGGCGATCCTGACGCCGAGAAGCATTTCCGTGCCGCCCTCGGCGTCGGGGATCGCGACGCCTACCTCCTCGGTGCATACGCCGACTGGCTGCTCGACCAGCGCCGCGACGCCGAGGTGGTCGCGCTGCTGCAGGGAGAGACGCGCGTCGACACGCTGTTGCTGCGCCTGGCGCTGGCGCAGCAGGCGTTGCGCGCGCCCGAGGGGCCAGCGTCGATCGCGCTGCTCGCGGCGCGCTTCGATGCGAGTCACGCGCGCGGCGACACCGTGCATGCCCGCGAGAACGCGCGTTTCGAACTGGCGCTGCGCAACGACGCGAACGCGGCGCTCAGCTACGCGCTGGAAAGCTGGAAGGTGCAGCGCGAGCCGGCGGACCTCTGGATCCTCGCCGCCAGCGCCAACGCAAGCGGCGATAGTGCCGCGCTCGACACCGTGCGGACATGGATGACGCAAAGCGGAATCGAGCACCCGCAGGTGGCAGCGATGCTGGCGCCCAAGGCAAAACCGTGACGCGGCTCATGGGCGCGTTGAAGATGCTGGCCGTGCTCGCGCTGACGGCACACGCTGCCGCCGCCCTCGCCCACAAGCCATCCGACAGCTACCTCACGCTTGCTGTGGACGACGCGCACGTCGCCGGCCAATGGGATATCGCGCTGCGCGACCTCGATTTCGTTCTCGGGCTCGACGCCGATCAGGACGATCAGATCACGTGGGGCGAGGTGCGCGCGCGACGCACCGACATCGCAGCGTACGCGCTGTCGCGGCTTCGCATCGGCCCGTCCGGGGCACCTTGCCCACTCGAGGCGCGGGATCTCCTCATCGACAATCACAGCGACGGCGCGTACGCGGTGCTGCGCTTCAGCGCGGCGTGCGCCGCGGCGCCGCGCACGCTCGTCGTCGGCTACAGCCTGCTGTTCGACGTCGATCCCCAGCACCGCGGCCTGGTGCGCATCGACTATCACGGCGCGACGCGCGCCGGCGTGCTCAGCGCGGACGCTTCCGAGCAGCGCTTCGCGCTGGCCACGCTGTCGCCGTGGGAAGCATTCCTCGACTACGGGAATGAAGGCGTCTGGCACATCTGGACCGGTTTCGACCACATCCTTTTCCTGCTCTCGCTGCTGCTGCCCGCGGTGCTGGTGCGATCGCGCGTGGCGGGGGAACGCTGGCAGCCGGCGGCGGATTTCCGCTCCGCACTGATCGACGTGGTCAAGGTCGTCACCGCATTCACGCTCGCGCATTCGATCACGCTGTCGCTGGCCGCGCTCGGTGTAGTCAGCCTGCCTTCGCGGCTGGTCGAATCGGCGATCGCACTCTCGGTGGTGCTCGCTGCGCTCAACAACGTGTGGCCGGTCGTGTACGAGAGGCGCTGGGTCATCGCCTTCTGCTTCGGACTCATCCACGGATTCGGCTTCGCATCGGTGCTGGCCGACCTCGGGTTGCCGCAGGGTGCGCTGCTGATCGCGCTGGTGGCATTCAACCTCGGCGTCGAGGTCGGACAGCTTGCGATCGTCGGCGTGTTCCTGCCGCTTGCCTCCGCGCTGCGGAGGACGCCGCTCTACCGGCGCGTGATCTTCGTCGGCGGCTCGATCGTCATCGCTCTGGTCGCGCTGGCATGGCTCCTCCAGCGCGCGTTCGATCTCAAGTTGATCGCCGGCTAGGATCGACGCATCGCGAGTCCTCCCGGGAATGACAGTATGGTCGAGGCATTATAGGGCCGACGGCCGCATGAACGAATAAAGCGCTCGTCCTTGGTCGCGTCTGAAATAGAATCGCTCGACGTCCGATCGCCTCGCGCCTCCAAACCTACACGCTCATGGATTCCGCCTTCGCCCACTCCAACGTCGCCTTCGGTCCCTGGAACCCCGGTATCCGCGCGCAGGTGCCGCGCGAGCTGCTGCACCTGGCGACGATATTCAGGGAAGAGAACGTGTTCACCCGCGTCGCCGACGCCGAGGAATGGCGCGACCTGAGCGGGTTCGAGCTGGCGGACCTCACCGCGTTCCGGCCCCAGCGCCTCGCGCTGCACGAACTTCTGGTTCGGGTCACCGCCAATTTTTCGGTTCCCGATGGCTCGCGCATCGAGGATCTCGGCATCAACTTCCGACGCATCACCACGACGCTGCTCGAACACTGCGTGACGCCGGCGATGCCTTCCATCGTCGCGGCCTTCGAGTCGACGCGTGCGCGCACGCGGACGTTCGTCGATGTCGAACTGCGGCGTCTGTTCGATGGCGAAGTTGCGCCGGTGGCACCGGCGGGCAAGGGCTGGCTTGCGTTCCTGCGCCGCAAGCCGCACCCCGAGTCCTCATCGCCGGAGTCCGATGGCGAACGCGAGCAGCGGATCGTGAAGGCATGGGAACTGCAGGCCGCAGTCAGCGCCGATCCCTTCGAGAAGGCGGCGTATCACGCGCTCGCGCGCGTCGTTTCTGCGCTGCTGGTCCGGCACGGGCACGCCTGGGGTGGACGCGAGCTCGTCGCGTCGCTGGTCACGAGCCAGACCTGCAACGATTTCGCGAGCGAAGAAATCGGGCGGCTGCTCGATCCGCTGCTCGCACGCGTGGCGCAGCACGAGGGTTACGCGCTGCTACCGCGGCAGGACCAGCCCGTTGTGATGAACACCAAGGGGGCGTCGGCGTCGGGCAAGAGTACGTTGCGGCCCCTGCAAAAGGCTCTCGCCGGCCAGATCGGCGTGCACTGGAGCGAGTTCGCGTTGATCAGTCCCGACATCTGGCGCAAGCAGCTGCTCGACTACGCATCGCTGGGCAGCATCTACAAATACGGTGGCGCCTTTACCGGAGACGAGGTGCGCATCATCGACCAGAAGCTTGATCGCTACATGGCGAGCAAGGCTGCGCGCGGCGAAATGTCCCATCTGCTGATCGACCGCTTTCGCTTCGACAGCTTCGCGCCCGATTCGAACGAGGCGGGAAGCAACCTGCTCACCCGTTTCGGACACGTGGTATACCTATTTTTCATGATCACGCCGCCTGAGTTGCTGGTCGAGCGTGCCTGGTCGCGGGGGCTCGAAGTCGGTCGTTACAAGGCGGTGGACGATACGCTAGCGCACTGCGTCGACGCCTACGCAGGCATTCCGGAGCTGTTTTTCACGTGGATCAGGCGCGGCGACAAGCGCCTTCGCTTCGAGTTCCTGGACAACAGCGTCGCGCAAGGCGAGCGTCCGCGCACCGTGGCGTTCGGCGACAACGATGTGCTTAATGTGCTCGACGTGGGTCGTATGCTCGACGTCGAGCGTTTTCGCAAGGTCAGCATCGATGCGAGTTCGCCGTCGATGCTGTTCGCCGACGCCGCCCTCCTCGACGCCGCGCGCAACACGACATTTCTGGCGCACTGCGTAGCGCTGTTTCGAGAAGTCAATTTTGCGACGCAGGCCAGCGCGAATGTCTACTTGCGATTGCGTCGAAACGAGGCGCCGCTGATCGACCGCGCGGGCCTGGCGCTTGCTGCTGCCAACGCCGACACGCGCGCCGGTCTGCTTGCGATCGGGATCGACACCGACGCTATGGCTCGCGACGCGGCGTTCACCGACGCGCCCTTACGCCTGCATGAAGGGAGCGCCGGCGCGCGCGCGCAAACCCTCGGTGCATGGGCGCAGTCCGCAGGCGCCGAAGCCTGATCGCGTCGCCTCAGCCGGGCCCCAGTTCGTCGCCGCGTCCGAGCCCGGCACCTCGCGTCAACGGCACGCGCGCAAACTGCGCAGATTGCGAAAACTCGTCGATCATCGCGCGATTGAACGCGGGGATATCCTCCGGCTTGCGGCTGGTGACGAGATTGTGATCCACCACCACTGGCTCGTCGGTCCAGCGCGCTCCGGCGTTGCGCACATCGGTCTGCAGCGACGGCCACGACGTGATGCTGCGACCGCGCAGCGCATTGGTTTCGATGAGCATGACCGGGCCGTGGCAGATCGCGGCGATGGGCTTGCGCTCCTCGACGAACGCGTAGACGAACGAAATCGCCAGCTTGTTCGTGCGCAGCTGGTCGGGATTGAGCGCTCCGCCAGGCAGCAGCAACGCGTCGAACTCCAGCGGATCGGCGCGTTCCAGCGTCAGATCGACTGAGACGCTGTCCGCCCACTGGCCGTTCTCCCAACCGCGAATCGATCCGGACTTCGGCGCGACCACGAACGTGCGCGCACCCGCGGCATCGAGCGCACTGCGGGGCTGTGTCAGCTCGGAATGTTCGAAGCCGTCGGTGGCCAGTACTGCGATGCGCATTCCAGCAAGACGCAGGTCTGCGCTCTCGATTGATCCATTCATCGATGCTCCTCCATGAGCTCGTTCAGTTGTGAGCGCGAGAATACTGCGGATGCCGCCAGAACGCTGTAGGACGTGTGCCTACGTCGTGCCGCGTTCAATTTACGATGTGCTCTAGCAAAAGATTCCGGAAAGAATTTCGTTTTTTGTGTGTTCGCAGCCCACTGGACATGTACATGACAGCGAAACTTCTTTCGGCATGATGTTTGCGACCATGCGCTCCGCAGTTGAGTCGATCGATCGAACGTATTTACTACGCAGAGGAGTTTTTTCTATGGCAAATCGAAGCCAGCAGTCCCGCAACGCGCAGCAAGGCGGATATCGCGGTCAGCGCCAAGGCGGGTCCGACGATAATTATCGCAACGACATGCAAGGTCAGAACCAGCAATCCGGTTTCGGTCAGTCTTCGGAGTACAGACAGCAAGGAGGCTATCAGGGCGGTTCGCAAGGATCGGGCGGTCAGTACGGTGGTTCGTATGGTTCGTCCGGCGGCAACTTCGGCGGGGGGAGTTACGAGGACCGCGACGATGCCAACTTCGATCCCCAGGGCGATCGCGCCCAGCAATACAGCAATCGGGATTTCGGGCAGGGCCGCTATAGCGACCAAGGGCAACGCGGTCAAGGCAGCTGGGGCCAGGGCCGTTCGGGCGGATGGAGCGGCCGAGGCGGCTACGGTCCAGGTCAAGGCGGCTACGACCAGGGCGGCTACGGCCAGGGCGGGTACGGTCAAGGTCAAGGCGGCTATGGTCAAGGTGGTTACGGACAAAGTGGCCAAGGCGGCTACGGCCAGGGTGGTTACGGCCCAGGCGGATGGAGCCAGGGTGGCTATGGGCAGAGCGGGTATGGCGGCCAGAACGAGTGGTCCGGCCACTACGGCGCCGAAAGTGATTGGCAGGGCCAGGGATCGGGTATGCAAGGCGATTACGGGCAACGCGGTGGTTCGGGAAGCTTCGGCTCCCGTAGCCAAGGGGGCAGCCCTTACAGCACGTACGGCGGCGGTGGCCAGGGCAGCTCGCAGTATGGACAGTTCGGCCTGCAGAGCAGTCAGCAAGGTGGCCGGCAAGGACGGTCGTCTGAGTACGGCCAGCAGGGGGGCGCGACGGGCCAGCAAGGCTATGGACGCAGCTCCGGTACGTACGGACGCGGCGGTTCGCGCGGCCCCAAGGGGTGGCAGCGCTCCGACGAACGCCTGAAGGAGGACATCTGCGAACGCCTGTACCACGACCAGAGCATCGATTCGAGCGAAGTCACCGTTGAAGTCTCGCAGGGCAAGGTGACGCTGGAAGGATCTGTCGATGACCGCAACGTGAAGCACGCGATCGAGGATCTGGTCGATAGCGTGCCCGGCGTGAAGGATATCGAGAACCGCGTCCGCGTCGGCGGCGACTGGTCGCAGAACGAGTCGGGCAGCTCGTCGGGATCGTCGGGCCTGTACGGCTCCGGGTCGTCGGGGTCGGGCAGTTCGGGCATGTCCGGATCGAGCGGTTCGGGCACGCCCGAATCGAGCGGCTCGAGCACTTCAGGATCCGGCAGCTCGGGATCCTCGAGCTTGGGCACGTCAGGCAGTGGGCCGTCCGCCTACGGCACTGGCAGCGGCACCTCGCGGAGTCGCAAAGAGTAAACGGCTGTCGTCGCGCGGGCCACGCTAAAAGGGCGTGGCCCGCCACAAAGACAGTCATTTTCCGTCGCGGGGCGGCGCTCGACGCCGCCGCCTTTTTTTGAACGGCATGTAGGAGCCCGCCTACACCAATTCGAGCACACGTCCTCTGGCAATCGTGGCCGGTTCCGCGACAATTTGCCTATCGCTCTAACCTTCAGACGAGGTCGTGATGCCCCAGGCCTTGGTCGCTCACCGCGACTCGCCCACGCTGATGCTCCTGCTGGACATGCTCGAGCAGCGCGGATTTTCCACGCGCGCCGCGACGTCCGCCACGCAGGCGGTCGCGGACCTTGAGTCGTCGCCCGCCCTCTCCTTATGCATCTGTGACCTTGCGCTCGACGACGCCATGCGCATCGTGCAGGCTGCCTATGCGGCCAGCGTCGACGTGGTGGTGGTGACGTCGGATCCGGAGTCGGAGACCACCGCCGAGGCAGTCGCGATCGGTGCCCACGATTGCATAGCGGAGCCGCTCACCCGGTTCAAGATCGACCGCGCGCTCGCGCGTGTCGCATCGGCGTCGAAGGCCGCCCCGCAGGCCGCCGAGTCGCCGATCATCGGCGAGTCTCCCTCGATGCAGCGGCTTGCGCAGACCATCGAGCGCATCGGGTCGAGCGACGTCACCGTCCTGATCATCGGCGAAAGTGGCACCGGCAAGGAGCTGGTGGCGAGCCGCCTGCATGCGCTCAGTGCACGCGCGCGCGGCCCCTATCTCGCGCTCAATTGCGGCGCCGTGACGTCGACGCTGATCGAGAGCGAGCTCTTCGGTCATGAAAGGGGCAGCTTCACCGGAGCGTCGCGCCAGCACGCGGGATATTTCGAACGAGCGCACGGAGGCACGCTGTTCCTCGACGAAGTCACGGAGATGCCGCTGGAGCTGCAGGTGCGCCTGTTACGGGTGCTGGAAACGCGCTGCGTGTCGAGGGTGGGGTCGTCGGACCTGATACCCGTCGACGTGCGCGTCATCGCGGCGACCAATCGGGATCCACACGATGCGGTTCGCCAAGGCAAATTGCGCGAGGACCTGCTGTATCGGCTGCAGGTCGTTCCGCTGCACGTTCCGCCGTTGCGCGCGCGCGCGGGGGATGTAAGGCTGCTGGCCAGCTATTTCCTGTCGCAGCTGAACGAAACCGGACGCACCTCCAAAACCTTCAGCGAATCGGCGCTCGCACGCCTCGAGAGTTACCCTTGGCCGGGCAACGTTCGCGAGCTCTACAACATGGTGCAGCGCGCCTACATCCTGAGCGAGGGACGCGTGATCACCCATCCCGGCGTGCACCGCGACGTTCTGCCGACGGCGTCTGCGTCCGCCGTCGCCGAAAACGGGTCGATTCGCATCCAGATCGGCGAGTCGCTCGCCAACGTGGAGCAGCGGCTGATTCTGCAAACGCTGCTGCACTGCCGAACCAAGGATGAGGCGGCGCGCCTGCTGGGCGTCAGCACCAAGACCCTGTACAACAAGTTGCGCCGCTATCAGTCCGAAGAGCGCGGCCGAAGCGCAAAAACGATGCCGGCAGCCACTGCGCAGCCGCAAGGCGGTGACGCGCGGATCGCTTGATGCCGCTGGCGACAGCCGCGCGGCCAGCGTGCCACGACGGGTATGGTGAATGCGCGTACACCCGGTGCGCTGCCGCGCAGACAGCGCAGCGACCCGCAATCTGCCGCGAACGGCGAGAAGGACGAGGCCGCGTGGCCGACCAAGCGCGCGGTCGACGAATGCCGTCGCTGCCCGCTTTGGGAACGCGCCACGCAGGGGGTCGCCGGCGAAGGTCCGCCCAGCGCGCGCCTGGTGCTTGTCGGCGAGCAGCCGGGCGACGAGGAGGACCTCGCCGGCCGTCCGTTCGTGGGTCCCGCGGGACGGATGCTGCGCGGACTGCTCGACGAACTCGACATCGATCACGCCAGCGTCTACATCACTAACGCGGTCAAGCATTTCAGCTGGGAACCGCGTGGCAAGCGACGGTTGCACAAGACACCGGCACAGCGTGAAATGGAAGCCTGCCACATCTGGCTGGAGGGTGAGCTCGAGACCCTCAAGCCGCGCGTGATCGTCGCGCTCGGCGCCACCGCGCTCGCCGCGCTGATGCGCCGTCGCATCAAGGTCGGTGAAGCGCGGGAAAGCGTGCTGCACCTGCCCGAAGGCATTCGTGTGATGGCGACCTTTCATCCCTCGGCCGTCCTGCGCGCGCCCGATCCCGAACGCAAGGACGAGCTGATGCGCCTGTTGCGCGACGATCTCGAGGCTGCGGCCCGGCTCGCTGGCCTCATCAAGTGAGCGAGTGGCAGGTCAATGCCATCGGATGGTCGAGCGTGCTTCTTTTGTTCGCGACCATGGCCGGACAGGCATGGAAGCAATGGAGCGAACGCACCACCAGGGCATCGGACGCTGGTTCTTCGCCGGACAGACTGCTGCGTCGAGCGGATTCATCGCCTACAGCGCACTGCAGGGTGACGCGGTGTTTGTCGCCGGTAACAGCCTGGTGCTGCTGGCCGCCGTCGCGGGCGGCGTGATTCTGTGGTGGAACCGGTCGCATCGCAGCCCTCCTGCAACCACTGACAACCGCTGAAGCGCTCTCCCACGCGCCGCAGTGGGCGATGCGCACCGCGCGTGACCGAAGCGAAGCTGCGCCTCGGAAGGTTCGCCCGACGAGCATCGCGGCACGCCGTCGAGGGCGCTGCCGGCGCCCGTTTGCGCGCTGCCTGGCAATCGTGTACGTTGATGGCGGGGGTGTGCAGGACCCCCGGGACGATCCCTCCAAGACGGTGCCCCGTCCACCTCCTGCCGTACGCAGACCGACGCGGGCAGCATCATCTCTACGCTCGAGACATCGCCGGACATCCGACGCCTGTTCGTGGTACGCGCGCTGCGCGCATTCGCGGACGGATATGTCAGCCTCCTGCTGCCCCTGTACCTGATCGCGCTGGGCCTTACGCCTTTGCAAGTGGGTGTGATCGCCACCGCCACCCTGCTGGGATCGGGGATGCTCACCCTGTGGATAGGCCACCATGCATTTCGCTTTCGCTATCGCACGCTGCTGCTGGCGGCGACGGCGCTGATGGCAGCGACCGGTTTCGCCTTCGCGATCGTGCGCGATTTCTGGCCGCTGCTGCTGATAGCGACCATCGGCACGCTCAATCCATCGAGCGGCGACGTCAGCATCTTCCTGCCGCTGGAGCAAGCACTCCTCGCACGCCTTGCCAGCGCCCGTGCGCGCACATCGATATTCGCACGCTACAGCCTGGTCGGCGCGCTTGCGGGCGCGTGCGGCGCGCTGTTCGCAGGATTTCCGGAGATGCTGCACGATGTCGCGCACATCGAAACGCTGACGGCGCTCAAGGGAATGTTCGCGTTTTACGGCGCGCTCGGCCTCGTTGCGGCGCTGGTCTATCGCAGGTTGCCGCCCGCCGCCGGCGTCGAGACCGAAGCTCAGAGCGCGCCCCTGCATCGCTCCAAGCGCATCGTATATACGCTGGCAGCATTGTTCAGCCTGGATTCGTTCGGCAGCGGGTTCATCGTGCAATCGCTGCTCGCACTGTGGCTGTTCCAGCGCTTTCAGCTCTCGATCGCGGTCGCCGGGACTATCTTTTTCTGGACGGGCACCGTCTCGGCGCTCTCGTATCTGGCCGCCGTTCGCATCGCCAACCGTTTCGGACTGATCAACACGATGGTGTTCACGCATCTGCCATCCAGTGCGCTACTCATCGCGGTGGCGTTTGCGCCGGATCTGGGCTGGGCGATCGTCCTGCTGCTGCTGCGCAGCGCCTTGTCGCAGATGGACGTGCCCACCCGCAATTCTTATGTGATGGCCGTGGTATCTCCGGGCGAGCGCGCGGCTGCAGCGAGCGTCACTGCCGTCGCCAAGAGTCTTTCGTCGTCGATCGGTCCGCTGTTCGCGGGCTACCTGCTGGGCGCGTCGACCTTCGGATGGCCGCTGGTCATCGGTGGGAGCATCAAGATCGTCTATGACCTGCTGCTGCTGGCGACCTTTCGATCGGTTCGTCCTCCGGAAGAAGCTCCGGTTCGATCCGAGCGCTGACTCGTGTAACCTACAAATCGCGTTCTGGGAGCTCGTCTCGCGTCCGTAGTCCCTCGATGCATCCCCTTGTCTCGCCTCACCTACTCGTGAATCAGGCGTTGTCCGATAGCCCCCCGAGCAGCGTCTGTTGAAAATGGTGCATCCGTCGGCGAAACATTCGCCGGCTCGCGTTATCAACACGACGAGGAGATCTGGCATGACGTCCCCGACCAACTCCCTTGAAGTCACCCGCCGCGTAGTCGTGGTCGGCGCGGCTTGCGCGCTTGCAGTCGCCCTTCCATTCGGCGCTTCTGCAGCGAACGCCGACGCTTCGAAAGCGACCGCTGCTCAGACGCCGACTGCTGCTCAGACGCGCACGAGTGCGGCAAAGTCTGCGTCGAGGACTAATTCGACATCGCACGCCGACCGCGTAGAAACGCGAATACGCGATCTGCACTCGAAGCTCGGCATCACCCCGGCTCAGGAAGATCGCTGGAACTCAGTCGCCCAGGTGATGCGCGAGAACGCGCAAAACCTGGATTCGATCGAGCAGACGCGCCTAGACAATGCGTCAAGGATGACCGCAGTCGAGGACGTCAGGTCATACAGCGAGCTTGCCGATGCGCATGCGCAGGGCTTGAAGAACTTCGTGCCCGCGTTCCAGGCGCTTTATGACAGTTTGTCGCCGGCTCAGCAAAAGAATGCCGATCAGATGTTCCGCGGACGCATGCAGGCGCAGGCCGCTACCCGCGGCTCGACGAAGGGCAGCTGAGGCTGCGAGCGACACCATCCTGACTCGGGTATCCAAAGGAGATCGAGATGAATCGGAACTTATGCACGCACAAGCGGGCGCGTGGAAGTATCAGGGCGGCGCTGGCCGCAGCGCTCGCCGCGGCCGGCTTCACCGGCGCGGCGATCGCCGCGGACGGCGACCGCTACGTGCATCGCGAGGGCCACTACACTCACCACGCGCCGGTGGTCCGCTATCACGCGGCACCCCGTTACGCCTACCGAAACTATAACTACCCTCGGGGCTACTACGGCTATCGCTATCATGATCCGTACTACGCGTACGGTCCGCCTCCGGTAGTCTACGACCCGGCGCCCTCGCCAGGCATCAGCTTGTTCTTTGGCTTTTGAGCGTTGGCAGACCTCAAAGGCCGGAACAAGGGGGACGGCGCACTGCGCCGTCCTTTTTTTAGCCTCGATGGTGCACGTTCTTCTTCGCGCGGTTGAAGTAGGCGTCGAACGATGCCATCAGCTGATCCAGGTGCTTCGGGGTGTCCGATCCACTGAGCTCGTGCTCGGAAGCGCCGTTGTCGCTGCACCAGACCCTGCTTCCGCTGGGTGTGGTTCCTCCCTTTCGGGCCGCCTGCAGGTCCTCCAGATAGATGTAGCAGCGCACAAATGGCTCGGGTTTCTCCCAATCGTCGATGGTCGCTTTTTCATCGAGATGGAATCCGCGCTTCTCGAGCGCGGCGAGCGTGTCCAGAAAACGGTGAAAAGCGCGGTCGTCATATTTCGCATCGTTGCGCCAGAATTGTGTCGACACCAGCACCTTGTCGCTGCCCGCGTTGGTCAGGTACACGTACGAGCGTACGACGCGGTTGGTATCCGTCGCGCTGGGCTGCGCGCCCGCGTGCGGCGCGCAACCCAGGCAAAACGCCAGGGCCAGAGCAGCGCGAACAGAGGTGCCTTTGGGGGTCGGCATGTGAGCTCCTTTGGGTTCTTGGTTGGAGTGCACGTTGGACCGCGTCCCCGCGCGTAAATTCAGGCTACAGCGGCTTCCATTCGCCCACTGCCTGGCGTGCAGCATCATTCAAGGGACGCGCGAGCAGCCCGCTTTGTGAAACGAAGACCTGGTAGCGAGCGCTGTCGCTCATGGGAAGATAAACCGCAGTGCCGTACAAAGCATCGACTCCCGGAACATAGCGGTGCCACAAGCGCAGCGCACGCCAGGTGTCGAAGCGCTCGGGAGGATTGAGAGCCTGCACCGTGCGTACCGCGGTGCGGTCGCGCTCGACGTCCGCGTAGCGGCCGCTGATGCGCTCGAGCCGATACGCCGCGTCAAAACCAAGCATGTTGGCGAAAGCAGTCCACTTGATAATGCGCGCATCGATCTGCCATTCGTCGCCGCGCAGCGCCACGCGTTGACTCGTGCCCGTCGGATAGTCAAGGACGGCATCGAACCGTTGCTCTCCTGTCGCGTTGAAAGCGATCTCCGCCGCTGGTTGCTCGTGAGTCAGGCGATCGTAGGTGAGCAGGTCGAGGCCGATAAGCGCGACCGCGACGGCGACGAGGAGCGCGACCAACGACGCCATGCCGTGCATTGCCGATGCGCCGTAGCGCCTTCCGCGCAGGCAACGCGCCGACAGCCGCGTGAAAAGCAAGGCGAGGATCACGCACGCGCCCGCGACGCCGCCGACGACGAGCCGCGGATCGCCCACGTCAGCGCATCACGGAATCAAACCATCGAGCCGGCATCGCCTCGCCCGCGCGCCGGTTCAACCCGACTCGAATGTCCACCCGTTGAGCGGATGTCCGCCATTTTGGATCTGGACACGAGTGTCGAGTAGGAGCTTTTTAAGGTTCGCGGGCGTGCGCAGATCCTCCATCACGTTGCCTTCGAAGGTGCCGATGATCACATCGTGGTCGCCATAGACGCGAAAGCCGAGTTCCCGGTGGTAATCCTGGAGCTCAGCGACCACATGAAAGGGCGCAAAGGCCCTGCGCACTTTCTCGAGGACATCTTCGCTGGTGAGTCTGATGCTCATCGTACCTCCTTCATCGACTGTCCAACGGTGGCGGAGGCGTTCGCGGTCGTTGTCCCCGACCCGCTCAGCGCACCCAGTGGCCGGGACGGAATACCCAGCGGCCATTCACCGCGACCCACTCGTCCGGCACGTAATGATAGCCGTGACGGGCGACGATCCAATGGCCCTGCACCCAGACATGGTGAGCGCCGTTCCAGCGCCAGTAGCCGGGTGCCCACACGTATCCGCCGCGCGGCGGTGGCACCGGCTCCACGAGCACGGCTGGAGGCGGGGTGCCGATGTAGACGGTTGCGGCATGGACGGGCACGACGGCCGTCCCCACCATAGTGCTTGCGACCAGCGCGGCCGCGATCGAAGCCTTCAATTTCATCCTCGTTCTCCTGAACAGGTCCTCAGCTGCGATAACGCCGAGCGACGGGCGGCGGCTGACATCGCGTGGTCATGCGAAGGCTGGCGCGAGCGCTGCTCCGGCGAGCCATGCCTTGCCGCGCGCATAGAGCTCGTCGACCTCGGGGCCGGTCAGTTGCGGCATGTCGCGCTTCACCACGTAGCCGAGTTGCGTCTGGATGTACGCGAGGTGTCGATATCCCGGGGGAAAGCCTGCGAGCACGGCCTGATCGATGACCAGGCGCGCCGACGGATCGACCGGGTCGACGCGATCTTTTTCGTAGATCGGCTGGCGCAGCACAACACCCCAGCGACCATCGCGTTTCTCGACGAAGTCGTAAAAGCGTCCCGTGCACACCACGTCGCAGAGCACGCCCTGCACGTCGCCGCGTTGCGAAATCGTCATCTTGGTTTGAGCGATCGCGCGCGATCCCTCCAGATCGATCGAGGTCCCGCCCAGAAAATGCAGAATGCTCACGCCCCTGGCCCAACCTTCGCGCGTCACCCGGATGAATTCGTCCGCCGGGCCCTGGAACCACGTCGCCATCATGACGCCGTCGTCATGCCATACCGTGCGAAAGCGCTCCCAGTCGCCGGCATCGCGCCATAGCGCCCAGTTCTCGATCAGGTCGCGGATTGCCAGGCGCTCGATGATGTCGCTGTCCATGCGGGATCCCCTTGGCACTCGTCGCGCGCACGTCGATTCACGGCGAAATCATACGCGAGCGCGCAACACCAACGCACCTGACGTCAACGCAGATACGCGAGCAGCGGAGAGCCGGCCAGGCGCTTCACCAGCACATCCTCGGCGGCGCGCATCTCAGCGGACGTCAGCGATTCGAGCCATGCGATCTCACCGCCGACCAGCGTCGCGATCGCCACGCCGTCTCGATAGAGAACGCGATTGCTAAGCAGTGCCGGCACCTTCGCGCCTGGCGTGATCACGCCGACCAGATTCAGCGGATCGGCGCCGCTCACCGACACCAGTACCTGTGCGTCGACGGCACGGCGCGCATCGCGCAGCGCCGTCACCGCCTCGGGCAGCGCAAACTGCTCGCCGGAGACGCCGGCCACGAAGCGGCCGCCGCGAATGTCGCCGCGCGCCTCGAGTCGGCGCAGCACGCGCAGCATGTCGCGCCACGCGGGCAGCCACGCTGCTTCGCGCTGCAGCAAGCGCCAGAACACGACGCCGTAGCGCCTCAGTAGCGCCAAGACGATGTGCTCGACCATGTCGTGATCGGGCTCGTAGTACGCGCGCTTCGGCGCCTCGCCCGCGACGGGCCGCTTGACCAGCGACCACCGCCCGGCGTCCTCGATGCCGAACAGCGGCGCCCGGCGATGGCGTCGGGTCGCGCCGAGGGGCTTGCGCTTTTCCGACGGCGTCAGTAGCGCGCGCAGGCCGGCGAAGCTGTCCGAGGCAACCCATCCTGCAACCACCAGCTCGGCGAGGGCATCCTCGACCTGCGTGCGCAACAGCCCGGTGACGGCGACGATCTCGTCGTAGAACGAGGCTCCCTGCGCGCCCAGCAGCTCGACGACGGCTTGCGCGCGCGAGCTCAGCGCTTCTTTCGCCAACGCGGGTGGAGGCGCGGCGCGCGTCCACGGTGCGGCGCTGCGCCGCGGCAACAGCGTGACCGGTGTCGTGCGTATCGGGCCGCGGCCGCTGGGTCCGCGTCCGCCCGCGCCCGCGTTCGCTGTGTGGCTCAGCCGCGTCCAGATGACGCGTCCGGAAAGACACAGATCGTCCAGCCAGGTGAATTCGTAATCCTCCAGCCGCGCCGGAAGGATGTCCGATTCCCACGACGCGGCCGGCGCCTCGAATCCCTGCAGCTGCGTGATGATCGCATCGAGTGCGTCGGGCCCCTGCCGCTGCTCGCCCGGCGTCAGATGCTGCCAGCGAAACAGGAAGCGCATGAAATCCTTGCTCGATACCGGCTCGATCTCCTGGCGCAACCGCTTGACCGTATAGCGATGGATGCGCGCGAGCAGCGCGCGATCGCACCATTCGGTTTGCGCCGCGCCCGGGATGAACAGTCCGCTCATGACCACGCCTTCGCCGGCGAGCCTCGCCAGCACGGCATCGACTTCGCTCGCCGAAACGTTCATCGACAGCGCGATCGCGTCGGCCGTCACCGGTCCGAGCCCTTCCATGCGCCCGCGCACGATCTCGAGCAACGCATCGTCGCGCAACCATGTCTTCAGCGCGAATTCGGCGGGCGCCTCGATCGGCGGCTCGAGGCGGGCGTCCGGATACACGGCGGCGAACTGGGGCAGACGCTCCGCGGGTACCCACAGCGCGAGTTCGCTACTCCGCTCACCGTCCACGCGATGCGGATCGTCGCCGCGGGGCGCGAGGTGCGTCACCCGACGCTGCTTCGCGAGATCGGCCAGCAGTCCTTCCCACGCTGGTTGCTTCGCGAGCTCGTCGCGCGTGATGAAGCCCAGTCCCAGCAGCGCGTCGTGCAGCTCGTCCGCGCTCTCGGCTTCGGGCCACGCCTCGGTGCGCACGCGCTCGATCGCCGCGATGTCGAGACGGCCGATATCGGCCGCGCTGGCGTCGTCGAGCCAGCGCCGGCTCATCACCGCCTGCGCGCGGCGCTCCTCGAGCGGCGCATCGTCGAGATAGGCATACGGACGCGCGGTGAGAATCTCCAGCGCCAGAGGCGAAGGTTCGGTGAGATCGCGCGCCACCACCTTGATGTTCCCGTTTTCGATATCGGCAAGCAGGTGCTCCAGCCCGTCGATATCCATCGCCTCGTAGAGGCAGTCGTGAACCGCCTGCGCAACCAGCGGATGATCCGGAATCTCGCGATCGCCGACGAGATTCTCCGCGCACGCGATCTGGTCCGGGAATACCGCCGCCATCAGGTCTTCGGCACGCATGCGCTGCAGCGGCGCCGGAACCTTCTTGCCGCCGCGAAAGCGCGGCAGCGCGAGCGAGGTGCCGGCGATCCAGCGCCAGCGCACGCCGAACATCGGTGCGACCAGCATCGCCTGGACGAGGAGCGGCCGAACCGTCTTCGCGTTCAGGTAGCGGGCGACACTGTCGAGGGGAAAGCTGTGGCTGGTGGACAACGAGAGCACGATGGCGTCCTCGGTGGCCGCCGCCTGCAGTTCGAAGTTGAACTTCACGCAAAAGCGCTTGCGTAGCGCGAGCCCCCATGCGCGGTTGATGCGGCTGCCGAAGGGTGAGTGGACCACCAGTTGCATGCCGCCCGACTCGTCGAAAAAACGCTCGAACACGATGACCTGCTGCGTGGGCAGCACGCCGAGCGCCGCCTTGGCAGTGGCCAGGTAGTCGATCACCTGGCTGGCGACGGGCGATGACAGCCCGACGTCGTGCATCAGCTGTTCGAACGCGCCCTGCTTGCCCGCCGGCTGGTCGAGCCTATAAGAGGTTTCGTCGCGAAGTCGCGACACCGCGTGCGATAGCTCAGCTGTTCGCGCAGGCGCTTCGCCGAGCCAGAACGGAATCGTCGGCGGCTGCCCATGCGCATCGTCGACGCGCACCCTGCCCGCCTCGACGCGAAGAATGCGATACGAACTGTTGCCAAGCTGAAAAATGTCGCCGGCAAGGCTTTCCACCGCGAAGTCCTCGTTGACGGTGCCGACGAGCTGGCCGGCGGGCTCGAGCACCACGTCGTAGTCGGCGCTGTCGGGAATCGCCCCACCCGAGGTGAGCGCGGTGAGCCGTGCTCCGCGGCGCGCACGCAGCACGCCGTTGACCGCATCGCGATGCACGTAGGCGGCGCGATGTCCGTGCCGTGTGCTGAAGCCCTCGGCGAGCGAGCGCACGACGCTGAGGAACTCGTCGCGGGTGAGATCTCTGTAGGAATACGCCCGACGCACGAGATCGAACAGCGCGTCTTCGGTCCAGTCCTGCGCCGCGACCTCGGCGACGATCTGCTGCGAGAGCACGTCGAGCGGCTTGGGCGGAATCATCAACCGGTCGAGCTCGCCGCGGCGCACGGCGTCGAGCAGCGCGGTGCATTCGACCAGTTCGTCGCGCGATAGCGGAAAGATGCGTGCTTTGGGCACGCCGCCGACCTGGTGGCTGGCGCGCCCAGCGCGCTGCAGGAAGGTCGCGATCGAGCGCGGTGATCCGAGCTGGCACACCAGCTCGACATCGCCGATGTCGATGCCGAGCTCCAGTGACGCCGTCGCGACCAGCACCTTGAGCTCGCCTGACTTGAGGCGTTGCTCGGCCTTGAGACGAAGCTCCTTCGCCATGCTGCCGTGATGCGCGGTGACGTGCTCGGGGCCAAGCCGATCTGACAGGTGCCGGGCGGCGCGCTCCGCCATGCGCCTCGTATTGACGAAGACCAGCGTCGTGCGATGGCTGAGCGCAAGCTCGGCCAGTCGAGCGTAGACCTCGTCCCAGACCTCGTGCGACATCACTGCCTGCAGCGGCGACGACGGCACCTCGATCGCGAGATCGCGCGCGCGGACGTGACCTGCATCGACAATCACGCAGTCGGACGGCGTGGTCGGCTGATCTCCGGCGCGCTCGCCTACCAGGAAGCGCGCGATGTCCTCGATGGGCTTTTGCGTCGCCGACAACCCGATGCGCACTGGCGGCTTAGGCGTCAGTGCCGCCAGTCGCTCCAGCGACAGCGCGAGATGGCTGCCGCGCTTGTTGCCGGCCAGCGCATGGATTTCGTCGACGATGACGGTGCGCGTCGTGGCCAGCATCGTTCTGCCCGATTGGGAGCCGAGCAGCACGTAAAGCGACTCCGGCGTCGTGACCACGATGTGCGGAGGGCGCTTGCGCATCCCCGCGCGCTCGGATTGCGGCGTATCGCCGGTGCGAACCAGCGTGCGGATCTCGACATCGGGCAGTCCCATCGCAGCGAGCTCCTCGCGGATGCCAGCGATGGGCGCGGAGAGATTTTTCTGGATGTCGTTGGACAGCGCCTTGAGCGGCGAGACGTAGACCACGTGCGTCTCATCCGGCAGCGGCGTCTCGAGCCCGCTGCGGACGAGGTGGTCGATGGCTGCCAGAAACGCCGCCAGCGTCTTGCCGGACCCGGTCGGCGCGGCCACCAGCACGTTGCGTCCGGCCTGGATCGCCGGCCAGGCGCGCGCCTGCGGCTCCGTGGGCGCGGCGAATTGCTTGCGGAACCAGTGTTCGACGGCGGGGTGGAAGGTGGTGTCGGAGGTCATGCGGCCACGGGGGGAACAGCGTTATTAGATAGGGTACGTGCCGGAAAGTGCAAGCGGCGGCCGAATTTTGTACAGCCGTGCAAATTTAGCGGAGTCCTTGCGCGATATCAAAGCGTCGCCGGAGGTCGGGGGTAAGCTCCCTGCGTCCAGCTCTACGGCTAGGGAATGCAGAAAGTCAGCGACATTATGACGGCGGAAGTCATTTCGGTCCGCCCCTCGGATACTATCGCCCAGGCGATCCAGCTCATGCTGCAGAACCGTATCAGTGGGCTCCCGGTCATGGACGACGCTGGCGAGCTGTGCGGAATCGTTTCCGAGGGCGATCTGCTGCGCCGCGCCGAGACCAGCACCGCGAGACGCCGCGCGCGTTGGCTCGAACTCCTGCTGCCCCCGGGCCGGCTCGCGGACGAATACGTGCATACCCACGGGCGGCGCATCGACGAAGTCATGACCGACAAAGTGGCGACGGTGACGGAAGACGTCGCTGTCGAGACCGTGGTGACGATGATGGAGCAATCCGGCATCAAGCGCGTCCCCGTCGTGCGCGGCGGCAAGGTCGTTGGCATAGTGACCAGGGCCAATCTGCTCAGCGCCCCCGAGGAGTCGCGGTCCGCAAGACGCTTGAGGCTGGGCGGTTGACACACGTCAACGCGACGGTCGTCGAAACGACGCAGCATTTGACCATCGGCCGGCCATGGGTTCGATCCCGTCGCTGATAAACCTCTACTTTCATCGCACCCTCTCGACCCGAAACGGAGCAACGACCATGTTCAAGCGAATCCTCGTGGCAACCGACGGCAGCCCGACATCGAACCGCGGCCTCAAGATCGCACTCGCGCTGGCGAAGGAACAGAACTCCACGCTCTACGTCGTGCATGTGGTCGACGACATGGCGATCGCTCTCGGACTCGACGGCGGCGTCTACGTTCCCGCGGACTACGTCGAGGGGCTCGTCGAGCGCCTGCGCAGCGGTGGGCGCAAGGTTCTCGCGGCGGCGCAGAAGCTGGCGCAAAAGGAGGGACAGGCGATCAAGCCGCTGCTGGCCGAGACGCTCGGTCGCAGCGTCGCGCAGGCGATTCTCGCCGAAGTGAAAAAGTCACGCGCCGACCTCATCGTGCTCGGCACGCACGGACGCAGGGGTTTGAGTCGCCTGGTCATGGGAAGCGACGCCGAGGCCGTGCTACGCGAGACGGGCGTCCCGGTGTTGCTGGTGCGATCGGCTTCGAACAAGCGCGCGTCCAGAGCGCGTTAGGCGCTCTCAGACGGTCAGAACGGCGGCACCGCTGATCGCCCCCTCGCGCAGCGCCGCGAGTGCCTCGTTGGCTTGCGCCAGCGGAAAGGGCATGACCGCGGTCCGCACGGGTACGCGCTGCGCGAGCTCGATGAATTCACGGGCATCGCGCCGGGTGAGATTCGCAACCGAGCACACGCGTCGCTCTCCCCACAGGATCTCGTATGGAAACTGTGGGATGTCGCTCATGTGGATGCCAGCGCATACGACGATGCCGCCTTTACACACGTCGCGCAGCGCCTTCGGGACCAGCGCACCCACCGGGGCGAGCAGGATGGCGGCATCGAGCTCCACCGGCGTGGCTTCATCGCTACCGCCGGCCCATGCGGCACCCAGGTCTCGCGCGAACGACTGTGCCGTCGAATCGCCGGCGCGCGTAAAGGCAAAGGTTTCGCGCCCCTCGTGATACGCCAGCTGGGCGATGATGTGTGCGGCTGCACCGAATCCGTAGATCCCCAGACGTCGCGCATCGCCTGTTTTGCGCAGGGCGCGATACCCAATCAATCCTGCGCACATCCATGGCGCGAGCTCGATGTCGGAAAACCCGTCGGGTAGACGAAAGCAATAGCGGCTGTCGGCGACGATCAAGTCGGCGTAGCCGCCATCGACGGTATAGCCCGTGAATTGCGGTGCATCGCAAAGATTCTCCTGCCCCGATCGGCAGTATCGGCACACTGCGCAGGTCGATGCCAGCCATGGAATGCCGATGCGGTCTCCTGGTGCGAACTCATCGACGCCCCCTCCCGCGGAGACCACAGTTCCCACGATTTCGTGTCCGGGGATGACGGGCGAGCGGGCGTGCGGCAATTCGCCATCGACGACGTGAAGATCGGTTCGGCAAACGCCGCAGGCGTGAACGCGAACGACGATTTGCCCGGGGCCGGCCTTGGGGTCGTCGCGCTCGACTGGCATCAGCGGGCTGCGCACGCTTCGAAGTTCCATGGCCCGCATGGCGTCGTTCCGCTATCGGATTCCGGCGTCGGACGCGCGAGCGATGAAAGGCGCGCTGCAGCGTGTCAGGAGCGCCGCGCCTCCGGACCGACGCCGATGGGAGGAGGCGCGAGGTTGACGATGCGCGTGAAAAGCGCATCGAATTGGCGCCCCGATTCCGCGCCCAGCATCGGGTCGGCATGTCCGGCGAATGCCTCGTCGATGGTTTTCCAGTCGTCTTCGGTGAGGTACTGTTGCGCGAGAGGAAGCACCTGCTTTTCCTCGACACGCATGTGTTCCCAGTGGAAGTCGGCATACGCCTCCACCGCGGCGTGAAAATTCGAAAACTCCGCAGGTCCACCCTGCTGGTAGCGCGCCAGCGCCTGCTCGAGCATGCGGATTTTTTCCGCGCCCGCACGATGCTCCACCTCGAGCCCGTCGAGCAGCGGCGCTGCCTCGGGGCGACGTCGCCTCAGTGCACGAAAAAGGTATCGGTCTTCCTTCGGGTGGTGGTAGCGTTCCGGAAACGCGTCGATGTAATAGATCATCGCCCCCAGCACCTCGAAATTCGGCTTGCTGCGGGCATCGCGGATGTCGTGCACGAGGTAGAGCATGCCGTGAAGCACCGCCGCCAGCGACCGGTGCTCGTCGAGAATCGTGCGGACTGCCAGCATGTATGGTCCCCTGCGCGTGGTCGCGGAAGTTCGCGACGGGACGGACGTAGCGCATATTAGCTCGGCACATGCGACGCGCCTTGACCCAAATCAATGGCGCGCGTTACGCGCTCAGAAGTCACGAAGCTATACTGGCCCATCTTCATCACGCAGGCAACCACATGAGCCACTACCATTGCGTCGTCTGGATAGATCACCGCGAAGCGCACGTCATCGAATTCAACCCTGACGACGCCGAAGCTAGTGTGATTCATCCGAAATCGAAGCACGAACACCTGCACCACAAGCAAGGCGTCGTGGGATCCGGCAAAGCTCCGCAGGACCACGCGTACTACCAGGCGGTATGCGACGCTATCCGCGATGCCGGCGAGATACTCATCGTGGGCCCGTCGACTGCGAAGATCGAGCTGTTCAAGCACATGCAGGCACATGCACCGGCTGTCGCCGCTCGCGTCGTCAGCCTCGAGACGGTAGACCATCCGACCGACGGCGAGCTGCTGAAATTCGCGCGGCGCCATTTCGACGCGGACGACCGGATGCGCTCGCAAACTTGAGATCGCCGCGAGTCCGTCGCGTCCAGCGGCCTCATGTCCTCGGCGGCCGGAGTGCGAACCGTAAATGGATGTTCTTTTCCTGCGTGAACGAAAGTAATTCCTCGAGGCATTCCTCGCGTCCCACGCCCGACCGCTTTATGCCCCCGAAGGGTGCGCCCAGGAAATGGCGGCCGACCTCGTTCACCCAGACGTAGCCCGCCTGCGCGGCGCTCGCCGTGCGCAATGCCGCATTGAGGTCGTTGGTCCAGATGGAGCAGGTGAGTCCCATCTCGACCGCGTTGACGTCGCGCATCATGGCGGCTTCGTCGGTCCACTTCAGCACCGAAAGCACCGGCCCGAAGATTTCCTCGCGCGCAATCGTCATCGCCGGCGTGACATCGGCGAAAACCGTCGGATCGATGAACAGCCCGCCTGCCAGCTCGGGCGCCCGCGGTGAGCTGCCGCCGCACACCAGCGTCGCGCCCTCCTTCGTTGCGCTCGCGATGTAGCCGAGGACGCGGTCGTACTGGGCGCGGCTGCTGATCGCGCCCATGGTCGTCTCCCACATATGCGGCCTGCCCGGACGGAATGCGCCGATTCTCGCCTTGAGTTCATTGAGCACCGCGTCGTGGATCGCGCCGTGCAGGAAAACGCGGCTGGTCGATCCGCACGACTGCCCGCACCACGCGAAGTTCATGCCTGCGATCATCGCGTCGGCCACCGTCGCCGGATCGGCGTCGGCGAACGCGATCAGCGCGTTCTTGCCGCCAAGCTCGAGCAGCACCGGCTTGAGGGTATCCGAAGCGCTGCGCATTACTGCGCGTCCGGCGGCGACGCTGCCGATCAGCGCGACCTTGGCGACGCGCGGATGGGCCACCAGTGCCGCGCCGGTTTCTCGCCCCTGACCCGTGACCACGTTGAAGACACCCGGCGGAAAGACGTCGGCGACGAGTTCGGCCAATCGCAGCGCCGAGAGCGGCGCCTGCTCGGGCGGTTTCACGACGATGGTGTTGCCCGCGGCCAGCGGTGCCGCCGACTTGCCTGCAGCGAACATGAATGGATGATTGAAAGGGATGATGCGGGCGACGACGCCGAGCGGCTCGCGAACCGACACGTTCATGCGATCGGGGCCCATCGGAATCGATGCGCCCTTCATCTCGGTGACCAGTCCGGCGAAAAAATCGATTTGCGCCGCCGCGATCTCGGCGTCGCCCAGCATCGCGCGCACCGGGTTGCCGCAATCGATGGCGTCGAGCATCGCCAGCCCGCGCGTGTTGTCGCGAACGATCTCGGCGAAGCGACGCAGCGCCTTGGCGCGCTCTAGCGGCGGCGTGTCCCGCCAGGCGGCAAAGGCTTGGTGCGCGCTGGCGACGGCAGCATCGACGTCGGCGTCTGCGCCGTCAGCCGCCTTGCCCAGCGCCTCGCCGGTGCCCGGGCTCGTGAGCTCGAAATAGCGTCCGGACAGCGGAGCATGCCAGGCGCCGCCGTAGAACAGGTCGCGATGCGACGGAAGAAGCGTGAGGTCTGCCCCCGCAGAAACGTCGGCAGTTGCTTGCGGCGTGTCGAGTTTGCGCATGCCGCATGGTAGTCGACGCCGAGCGCGCGTGAAAGTGGATGCGCTGTCGCGGGCACGGTGCGCGCGACCGCGGCCCGAGCGTGCGTCGCAATGCTGCCGGCGCGCACCCGGATCGCTCTACTCCGCTAGCACCTCGCCCGAGCCGCCCATTTCCTTCGGCAGGTCCTTCATCTTGGGGAGGCCGTCCTTCATTCGCAGCACGGTTTCGCCGTAGTTCACGTGAACCTTCGGGTCGTGTCGGTAGCTGGGAATCGTCGCCGCGTAAACGTCGACCAGGTTCCACATCGGGTGATCGGTCATGAGGTGACCGCCGCAGGTCTTGCAGAACTTGCGGTGGCTCTTTTCGGTCTTGTAATACGTGCCGATGTTGCCTTCGCCCTTGGTGACCTTCACCGATTCCGGTTTCCAAAGACTGAACGCGTTGACCGGCGCGGCGGCCCAGCTCCGGCACGACGCGCAGTGGCAGTAACCGGCCGCCGCGGGCTCGCCGGTCACGGCGAGTTCGACAGCGCCACAGAAGCAGCTTCCCTTGTAAGTCTCGGCCATGGTTTCTCCGTTGTTCTCAGTTGTCATGTCACGTCCAAGGGGTACGCGCCCCGGCGCGGCTCAACTCTGCGCGCCGGACTTCACGCGCTTCGCGCGTGGGGCTGGCACGTCCGGCATCTCGCACATCGTCGCGACATGCGCATCGTCCTCAGTGGTGGTTGCGTGCTTCCTCGAAGGCAAAACGTTAACCGGATTGGTTTCGGTTGTCACTGCATAGGCCGCCGCAACCAGACTTGGGTCGATGCTTCCCATCTCGAACTCCGCGGGCAGCACGACCAGCGCGGTCAGGGTGAGCGCTGTCATTGCGAACGCCGCCAACCCCAATGCCAAGCGCGGCGTGCTCGGTACGTAGTCATTCATGCTCGATTCCTTGACGTTGACCCGATGTCTGGGTGGACACCGAACTTTAGCCAGGGAATGCAACAGCACGACGTCAGCCGATACTGCCTTTTGTATCGTATGTTTCGAGCATCCCAGGTGTCCTTACTCCCGAGCCGGCGGCTTGCCCGATATCGAAGCCAGCTCGGAGACGACGCGCCGAACCTCGCCCGGCAGAAACGGCTTTTCGATCACGGGGCGGCCGCTTTCGGAGACGAACTCGCGTAAGTTCGACGCCAGCGTGTCGCCCGTCACGAACACGACGCGGCCGCCGTGGCCGGGCCAGCGCTGCTCGATTTCGTGATATAGCGCGCGTCCATCGAGATCGGGCATGCGCATGTCGGTGAGGATCACGTCGAAGCTCTCGCTCGCCAACCGGGCCAGCGCCTCGCGTCCCGACGCCACCGTCACCACGCGATGACGCGCACCGGTCAGGATTTCCGCAAGCGTCTCGCGGATCTCCGTCTCGTCGTCGATGATGAGCACCGAGCGTCGACCGCTGCTCAGCCTGGCCTGGGGTGGCTCGTCAGCTACGACGGTCCCCACCTTGCCAACCGGCAGTGAGACCACGAACACCGCGCCACCCTCGGGAGGACACGTCACCTTCAGCGTTCCACCATGCGCTTCGACGATGCCCAGGCTTACGGCGAGTCCGACGCCGAGGCCGATCCCGGTCGGTTTGGTGGTGAAATACGGATCGAACACGCGTGCGCGAAGATGCGCCGGGATGCCGGGTCCGTTGTCGGCCACGGTGATGCAGATCTGGTCAGTACGCGCGTCGAAGCGGCTGCTCACGCGTATGCGGCGCGGCGGGGGCTGGTCCTGCAGCGACTGTTGCGCGTTGATGATGAGATTGAGCATGACCTGGTGCAGCTGGTCGGCATCGGCGAGGATCGGTGGAATGTCGCCGGCAAGGTCCTGAGTCACCTCGATGCTGCTGGTGCGGATGGCGTAGCCGGCGATGTCGAGCGCGGCGGTCACCACCTCGTTCACGGCCACCTGCCCGCGCGCCGGTTGCTGCTGCCGCGCCATCGCGAGAAAGGTGCGCACGATGCGCGCGCAACGCTCGGCTGCGGTGCGTATCTTGAGTGCCGCCGCCTGCGTCGCAGGGCCGCCCTGTTCCTCGAGCAGCACCGCGCGCGCGACTACCACCGAGAGCGGGTTGTTGAGCTCGTGCGAGACGCCCGCGAGCAGCGAGCCCAGGGCGGCGAGCTTTTCGCGCTGGTACAGCGATTCGCGCTGCCGGGCGAGCTCTTCCGCCGAGCGCTTTTTATCGGTGATGTCCCGCGCGATGGTCAGCACGTGCGGCTTGCCCTGGTATTGCATCGGAATGCCGTGCACTTCGAGCTCGAGCGCGGATCCGTCCTTGCGCAACTCGGTCACCTCGGAATGCAGCGATTCACCGGCGGCGACCGCGCGCAGGAACTCGGGTCGGAACGACGGGCCGGTCCAGCTCCCCGGCATCAGCACCGAGAATTCGCCGTCGCCATAGCCGTACATGCGCCACAGCGCGGGGTTGGTATCCACGATCTCGCCCGCGGCGTTCCACAGCGCCAGCCCGTCGATCGATGCATTGAACATGGCGTGGTACTGCTCCTCGCTCGCGCGCAGCGCCGCCTCGGCGATCTTGCGGCCGGTGATGTCGCGAGCGAGCGCCAGGACGCGATCCTGTCCACCGATCGTCACCCGCCTGACGAACACTTCATGCCAGCGCAGGCTTCCGTCCTTGCTTTTTCCGTGCCATTCCACCCGTAGTTGCTCGCCGTTGAATGCGCGCGCGATGAGCGCCGTCGCGTCCTGCTGGGTGTATGGACGTTCGCCGGTACCCAGCGCGCCGACGTCGATGCGACGGAACTCCTCGCGGGTATAACCGAAGGTCGCGCACGCCCTGCGGTTGACATCGATGATCGCGCCCGTGGTGTCGTGGACGAAAATCGCATCCTCGGCAGCGTCGAATATCTCGCGGTAGCTCGCTTCCGAGAGACGCAATGCCTCCGCTGAGCGCTGGCGCTCGCCGATGTCCGCGGAGATGGCGAGCGCCATGGCATCGAATGCGCGACTCAAACGCCCGAGCTCGTCGTTGCCTCTGAGGTCACTGCGCGCCGCCAGATTTCCCGAGGCAAGCTGCTCGGCGGCATGCACCAGGCGCGCGGTGCGCCGCGTCAGAAGAAAGTGAAACACCAGCCACATCGCGAGCGCCAGAGCGGTGACCCATCCCGCCCAATAAAGCGATTGCTGCAGCACCTGAGCGCGCGCTTCGAGCTTGTAGCGCTTGAGGTCGTAGGCGAGGAACAGGCTGCCGGTTCGCGACGGCCGCAGCTCGTCGCGCGCACCGCCCATCAGGATGCCCGCGTAACCCAGCAGCTCGTCGCCCTGCTTGTCGCTGGCTATGCCGGCGCGGCGCTCGCGGATCGCGCCGGCCGCCTGGTCGAGATCGAACTGCGGCAGGACCTCGTCGATCGGCCGGCCGAGCCACGCGAGGTGCGTCGCCGCGATGACCACGTTACGATCGTCGGTCAGCGCCGCCAGAACGACGTCGTGGTTGTGCGCCAGCACCGAGATCTCATGCTGCGCGCCCGGCTCGTCGCCCTTGAGCAGCAGGTACTCCAGCGTGCTCTGCAGTCGCGACAGCTCCTGCGCGAGACGCTTGCGACTGTCCTCCTCCTCGGCTCGCTCGGCCTGAGGCACGTGATAGAGGATGTTGACCGTGCTCAGCGTCGCGGCAAAGCCCAGCAGGATGAGCGGCACCGTGAACTTCAGCGACACGGGAACTCGTCTGGGCATCGCTTCCGCCAGTGTCAGACGACTGTATCGCGACCGGTGCGCGAGACTTCGCGATTCCTCACTGGCACCGTTGCGAAATTCATGGCGACAAATCCGCCAGCGGCCGTGGTGCCAGCAAGCCGTCGATATCGAGCTCCTTGTGCAGCAGCTTCGCGTCGACCATGAGCGCCATCAGCCGCTGACCCGCGACCGAGAGCTCGGGTGCTGTCCCGCCGAGCATCTTCAGGTTCTCCTCGCGCGACGGGATGTGCAGCCCGCGCAGCGCTTCGAGGAACTGCTCTCCGCTGGTCTGCTGGCGGATGCCCATGCGCCGCGCCGCGTCGGCCGGCTGTACGTTCAGATAATCGATCGCAGCGAACCAGCCCTCGAGCAGCGCGCGCAGGGCCTTCGGGTGCTTGTCGATGACGCCGGCTCGCACTGCCAGCAGGTCGACGATCTCGCCGGGAATCTGCGTGCTGTCGAAAAGCGTCTTCGCGCCCGCTTTCAGGAACTGCGCGCGATACGGATCGAAGGTCACGGCGGCATCGACCAGGCCTTTCTCGAAAGCGCTTGGCTGCTCGTTCGACTCGAGGTGCACGACGTTGACGTCGCTGGCCTGCATGTTGTTGAGGGCCAGCGCGCGGCTCAGCACGAACGCGCCTAGCGCGCTGCTCTCGACGGCGATCGATTTTCCCTTCAGATCGCGCATGCTCCGCATCCCGCGCCGCCCGACCACGACGTCGGCACCGTGCGACACGTCGACCACCAGGATGATCCGCGGTTGAAGCCCGTCGGCGGCAAGTCCGAACAGCTCGTCGAGGCTGATCACCATGCCATCGATGGCCTGATTGCGAAACGCCCGGAGCACCTCGCTGGCCGAAGGATATTCAACGAGCTGAACGGTCGCGGGGTCGAGGCGCCCGAGCTCGCGCGCCAGGTAAAGCGGCTCGCTGCCGATCCAGACGTTGGTGCCGATGCGCAGCGCAGTCTCGGGCTCGCGCCCGCAGCCGAGCGTCAGCAGCACGAGCGCGACAGCGGCGAGCGTGCCCAGCCATTTCATGCGCGCGGTGCGTAGGGATTCGCGCATGTCAGTCGCCGTCCGGCACGAAAATGTAGCCTTCGTTGCGTATGGTCCGGATGAACCTCGGATGCTCTGGATCTGGCTCGATCTTCTTGCGCAGGCGCATGATGCGTAGATCGACGCTGCGGTCGAACGGATCCCAGTCGCGCTTGCGGTTGAGGTTGAGAATCCGCTCGCGTGACAATGGGCGATTGGGATGGTCCGCCAGCGCCTTGAGCAGGTCGTACTCGAGCGGCGAGAGTGGCACCTCGGCGCCTGTCTCGTCGCTCAAGCGGTGCGCGGAAAGGTCGAGCACGCAGCGTCCGATGCGCACACGCTCGGCACCGAGCTCGGCGCGCCCGGACGCCGACGTACGCCGCAGCACGCTCTTGACCCTGGCCACCAGCTCGCGCGGGTCGAAAGGCTTGGCAACGTAGTCGTCGGCGCCCATCTCGAGCCCGACGATGCGGTCGACCACCGTCGAGGCCGACGTCAGCATCACGATGGCGATCGTCGCGTAGCGCTCGCGCAGGTGGCGGGCGAGGCTGAGCCCATCCTCGCCGGGCATATGGATGTCGACCAGCGCCAGGTCGATCGGCCGTTCCGCCGCGGCCGACCGCGCGGCGCTTGCGCTCTCCGCGCCGATCACCTCGTAACCGTGCGTGCCGAAGTACTCCTCGAGCACCTCGCGCACGTCCGGCTCGTCGTCGACGATCAGGATGGTTGCCTTGGCGGTCACGAACGTCGCTCTGCTCCGGGAGAGCTCACGAGGGGACGAATCATGAATCGTACAACGATCGACTCGCAATGGGGAATTCAACGCAGCTCGCTTCGCAATGGGCCGACACCCGCGTGCCGGTTCGACGTGCTAAGAATAAACGCTTCCGCACGCGATGTTGAGGTGGCGGAGCGGTGCTGAAACAAATGAAACAAATCGGCGCCCGCGCTGACGTTTTCCTGGTGGACAGCATGCATAGACTTCATCACGTCGAGGACATCAGGAGAATCAAATGCAGCACGCGTACGAAATCGCAGGCAGTACATCGGCACGCGTCGGGCTTGCCGGCCCCATGTCGGGCGACAGGTGGCAGGCCGTGACCTTCGGGAGCGAAACTCCGTACCGCTCGGCAGCGGCGTTGTTTCGACTCGCCGCGCTCATGCACACCGCCGCCGAACGCGCGCGCGGCGCGGCGAGCTGGCTCGATGCTTGGCTCGACAGACGACGCGTCGCCCGCGCCGCGCTGGATGATCTTGGAACGATGAGCGACCGAGAGCTTCTCGACATCGGCCTGACCCGCGTGGATGTGAACCGCGTCGCGTGGGGTGCGTCCGATCGCGTCTACCTGCAACCGGAGATCTGACCCATGGCGACGATGAACGACGGCGATGAACGGACCCTGCTCGTGAGCGGCCTCTGGCTGCACGGAGGGCTCATCGGCGCGGCAGTCGCCGGCGCCGGGGTGCTCCAATGGTGCACCGGCGATCTGGGCGCGATATCGGCGCTCGGGCTCGTGTTTTCGGGCGCTCTGGTCGCAGCCGCATGCTGGCGCCGAGGCTGGGTCGTTCTGCGCAATACCGTGCGCGACACGATGCCTCACGCGGCGGCAAGCGCGGCCTGCCACCCGGCGAATCGGTCTTGTGCGGGCGCGCGCGAACTCGGCAAGGCCGTCTTCGAACGCGAGGCTGTATGACTCCCTTCGCGGTGCGTTCGGTAGGCGAGGATGAGCGAGCTGCGCTGGTCGTGCATTTTCTCGCCCTGCCGATGCGCGACCGCTGCCTTCGCTTCGGGATGTCGCTGGCGCCGACGGTGATCGCCGCGTATGTCGACCGCATCGACTTTACCCGGGACGCGGTTTTCGGCGTCTGCGACGACCGCTATGCGCTGGTCGGGGCGGCACATCTGGCTCTGGAGAACGGTGTTGTTGCCGAGCTGGCGCTCTCGGTGCTTCCTGAATACCGCGCTCGCGGCATGGGCAGCGCGCTGTTCGAGCACAGCGTTGCGCAGGCAGGCGAACGCGGGACGCAAGAGATCGTGATGCGCTGCCTCACCGGCAATACGCCCGTGGTTCGCATGGCGCGTCGCTTCGGCATGAGCATCGTCACCCTTGACGGACTGTCCGATGCGCGTCTTGCGCTCATGCCAACCAGACGAGTGGGGCCACTCGGCGTCGAACCCTTGGCCGCGGTCGCCTGCGCCGCGATCGAACGCGCGTGCGGGATGGCTAGAATATGAGCGTCGCGCGCAGCGACAGCACCCAGGCGCTGTCGTGAGCGGGCGCCAGCGCCCGGCTCGGGTGTACTGAACGTCAGGGGTGAGCAGCTAGCCTCTCATATTGTCCAGTTCCAGCAGCCTTCGACGATGGTCTCGTTGCGCGCGTCGTGGGCACTGGTAGATGCCGGGACGCTCGCGCCGACGGCAATCCCGACCTGCTCGGTGCTGGCGCTTCAGCGGATTGTTCATCGCCGCCCCGACGGCGAACGACGCGCGGATCGGCGTCACGTACGTTGAGTTGCGCATAGGCGCCAAGACCGGCGACAGGATAGGTCGCGCTGCGATTTTGGCTTAACGCGCGCGATCTTCCGATACAACGTCTCCCGCTGCCCGGCGCGCAGTTTCTCGTGCAAGCGCCCGATTTTTCCAACGGCGGACCACGTCAATCTCGCCAAGCACGGAGTCCGGCCGGGTGGAGTCCTGTGAGCGCCCGGGCACGGCGCGGAGCGAGAAAAGACCCGTCACCGCGACGTATGAAACGAGTCTGTGGGCTCGCAGGCGGGACGGGCAGCTGCGACCGACCTTGCGCGCGTGGCCACTTGAGTGCACGCCTTGCATAGCGCTTTCGGCCGACGACACAAACGATCGCAAAGGCCATACACTTGGCGGCATCAACGTTGCACACAGGTGCGCTCGATGAACGATGTACTCGCGATATGCGAGGGTTTGCCGGAGCTTCGCGTGGCCCAGGGCGATACGCTGATCGCGGAAGGTGTGCGCACCGACCGCCTCTACGTGCTCAAATCCGGCGCGTTCGAAATCGTGCGCAACGGTGTGCGCATCGTCCTGATCAACGAAGCCGGAGCCTTCCTGGGCGAAATCTCGGCGCTGCTGGGATCGTCGCCGACGGCGAACGCGGTGGCGACGGTGGAAAGCGTCGTGCTCGTCATCGATAACGCGTCGGCTGCGGTGAAGACTCGGCCCGAGATTACCTACGTGATCGCACAGCTTCTGGCGCGGCGCCTTTCGGCGGTCACCGCGTACCTCGTCGACATCAAGCGCCAGTACGCCGACACCAATACGCACCTGGCGATGATGGACCAGGTGCTCGGCGAACTGATCGCGGTCCACCCTGGCGCGATCAAGACCGGCTCGGAGCGCGGCGACGTGCCCGACTACTGAAGCGCCTTTTGCTCGACACCGGCGAGCGAAATCCAGCTCGCTTCGCGCGTAGAGAGATCGATTTCGATGCGCGCCGGAATCTCGCCGATCTGATTGCCGGCATTGAACAGCCACGTCTGGTCGAGGCGATCGACCCACGATCCACCCTTCCGGAACGGCGCCTCGTGGATGTGACCGCACAGCACCGCCGTGGGTGAGTAGCGCCGCACGAGATCGGCAAGCACCGCATCGCCGTAATGGCGCTTGCCGGTCCAGCTGAGCGCGCTCTCGGGCGGCGCGTGGTACACCCAGACCCACGCTTCGGGATGCCGCTTCGATGCGGCTTCGAGCATCCGTTCGATGTTCTCGCGCGCGTGCGGGCCGTCCCACCATGGGCAAACCGTGAACAGCGTGCCGCCGATGTCGACACTATCACCGTCCACCGCTAGCGCGTCGCTGCGCAGCACGCCGAGCCAGTCGGCGGTCATTTCGCCGACCGCGTTCCTCGCGTTGAGGTCGTGGTTTCCGGAGCACACCAGGAGGTGGCTTTGTTGCGCCACCGCGACGAAACTCGCGGAAAGTGCCGCGATCTGCACGACGCTGGGCACGGCGAGGAAAGAATCGATGTGATCGCCGGCGATGACCACCGCATCGAAACGCGACGCCGCGCCAATCACCCAGTCGTATTGCCGCAGCCTGTAATGCAGGTCGGACGTAAGCAGGATTCGCATTGCAGCGAAAGGTATCAGGAAACTTTCCTCGAATGGGCTGCTGCACTGGTACTGTGCGATCGCTCTTGTTCGGTGCAACGATCGGTCTCATCATTGCGTCGCGTGCATCCGGTCCGGTTCTGCCCGGTTACCGGGCACAGTTTTCGACCGAGCCGCCTTTTCCACCGCCCGAGACGATCATGGACAACGCTCGCAGCACCTCGAACAATCTTCTGCGCTCGTCGCGTGCGACCATGGTCGACGACGACGAAGTCGAGACGCGCGAATGGCTTGATGCGCTCGAGTCCGTCGTCCGGGTCGCTGGGCACGACCGGGCGCTGGTGTTGCTGCGATTGCTCGAAGAGCAGGCGCAACAGCTCGGGATCGTCGCCAACGTCCCGCCCTATTCCGCCTACTGCAACACGATCCCGCTGGAGCTCGAGGCACCGTACCCGGGTGATCTCGAGTTGGAAGCGCGCATTACGTCGATCGTGCGCTGGAACGCGCTGGCGATGGTGGTGCGCGCGAACCGAGCCTACGGAGAGCTCGGCGGGCACATCGGCAGCTATGCGTCCGCCGCCGAAATCTTCGAGGTCGGCTTCAACCATTTTTTCCGCGGTGACCGGGGCGATGGCGGCGACCTGGTCTATTTCCAGGCGCATTCGGCTCCCGGAGTCTATGCGCGGGCGTACCTCGAAGGCAGACTGACTGAAGCGCAGCTCGCCAACTATCGCCAGGAAGTGGGCCGCAAGGGGCTGTCATCGTATCCGCATCCGTGGCTGATGCCGGATTTCTGGCAGTTCCCGACCGGCTCGATGGGCCTGGGACCGATGAGCGCGATCTATCAGGCCCGGTTCATGCGCTATCTGCAGCATCGCGGCATCGTCGACACATCGTCTCGCCGGGTGTGGGGCGTGTTCGGTGACGGCGAAATGGACGAGCCCGAATCGATCGGCGCGCTCACACTCGCGGCCCGCGAGAACCTGGACAACCTCACCTTCGTCATCAATTGCAATCTGCAGCGGCTCGACGGCCCGGTCCGTGGCAACGGCCAGATAATTCAGGAGCTGGAATCGGTGTTCAGCGGCGCCGGCTGGAACGTCATCAAGGTGCTCTGGGGCTCGGACTGGGACCCGCTGTTCGCGCGCGACAAGACGCACAGCCTGCTGCGTGCATTCGCGGACACCTCCGACGGCGAGTATCAGACGCTGGGCGCGAACGACGGCAAGTACAACTTCGAGCATTTTTTCGGCCGCGCGCCGGAGCTTCGCGAGCTTGTCGGCGACATGACCGAGGCGCAGATCGACGCGCTCAGGCGTGGTGGTCACGATTTCCGCAAGCTGCATGCCGCATTCCGCGCGGCGACGCAGCATCAGGGACGTCCGTCGGTGATCCTCGCCAAGACCAAGAAGGGCTTCGGCATGGGTCGCGCCGGTGAATCGCGCATGACCGTCCATCAGCAGAAAAAATTCGACGACAGCGCACTAATGGAATTCCGCGACCGCTTCGCGCTTCCGTTGAGCGATGCGGACGTCGAAGCGATGAAATTCTATCGCCCGAGCGAGACCAGCCGGGAGCTCGCGTACCTGCGCGCGCGGCGGGCGGCGCTGGGCAGCGCGCTGCCGGTGCGGCGGCGACGATCGGCCACGCTTGCCATTCCCGACCTGCAAAGCTATGCCCGCTTCGCGCTGCACGCCGACGGCAAAGAGATGTCGACGACCATGGCCGGCGTACGGCTGCTCTCGACACTGCTTAAGGACAAGACACTCGGCCCGCGCATGGTTCCGATCGTCGCCGACGAGGCGCGCACCTTCGGCATGGCCAACCTGTTCCGGCAAGTCGGCATCTACAGCTCGATCGGCCAGCGCTACGAGCCCGAGGACGCCGGCTCGATGCTCTACTACCGCGAGGCGCGTGACGGGCAGCTGCTCGAGGAAGGTATCACCGAGGCCGGCGCGCTGTCTTCGTGGACTGCGGCAGCGACGTCGTACAGCGTTCACGACGAGCCGATGCTGCCGTTCTACATTTACTACTCGATGTTCGGTTTCCAGCGCGTGGGCGACCTCATCTGGGCCGCCGCCGACCAGCGCGCCCGCGGATTCCTGCTCGGCGCCACCGCGGGACGCACGACGCTGGGCGGCGAAGGGTTGCAGCACCAGGACGGAAGCAGCCACGTGGTGGCGGCAACAGTGCCGAATTGCAGGGCCTACGATCCTGCTTTCGCGAGCGAGCTGGCGGTGATCGTCGATCACGGCATGAGGCAGATGCTCGAGCGACAGGTCGACGAGTTTTACTACATCACGCTCATGAACGAGAACTACGCACAACCATCGCTGCCCCAGGGTGTCGAGCAGGACATCATCAAGGGTATGTACCGGTTCGGGACCGGGCACGCGTCCGGTGCGAAAGCCAAGGTCCGGCTGCTCGGCAGCGGAGCGATCCTGCGCGAGGTGATCGCCGCGGCCGAGCTGCTGGCGCGCGACTGGAGCATCGACAGCGAGATCTTCAGCGCGACCAGCTTTGCCGAGCTGGCGCGAGATGCGCGTGAGGTCGAGCGCTGGAACCGCCTGCATCCGGCACAAGACCCCAAGCGAAGCCATGTGCAGATGCTGCTCCCAGGCAAAGCGCCGGTGGTCGCCGCCACCGACTACGTGCGAGCGTATCCACAACTCATCGCCAGCTATGTCGATGCGCGCTTCGTCGCGCTGGGAACCGACGGCTTTGGACGAAGTGATACGCGCTCGGCGCTGCGCCAGTTCTTCGAGGTCGACAGGAACCACATCGTCGTCGCCGCGCTCGATGCGCTGGCATGCGAAGGCAGCCTTTCCAGCGTGCTAGTGGCGGCCGCGATCGAAAAGTGCGGTATCGCAGCCGATCGCGACGCACCGTGGAGCCGCTAACCTCGCTGCGCCTGGGTCGCGCCGAGACAGGCACGCAGGTCCGCGCATCCCAGTTTGTAACAGCGGTCTGCAAAGATCGCTGGTTGGCGGTTGCTCCGCCGGAGTCGGTAGTATGATCCGACGGTCATCGGCAGCGAGACATTCCCCATGGATCGGCGAAGTTTTATCGGTGGTATCGCGAGTGGTTTGCTCGCTGTCCCGCTGGCTTCGCACTCACAGCAGGAGACGCGCGTCTACCGCGTCGGTATTCTCGAGTCGACACCCGCCGCTCAGAATGCCGGGAATCTCGACGCGCTTCGCAACGGTCTGCGTGAGCTCGGCTATGCCGAAGGACGCAACCTAGTCATCGAATACCGGTCGTCGGACGGACACGCCGAGCGTTTTCCGGATCTCGCGACAGAACTGGTTCGACTCAGGGTCGATCTGATCGTGACCCGCGGTACGCCGGCCGCGCAGGCCGCCAAGAACGCAACCGCCACCATTCCGGTGGTGATGGCGACCATGGGTGATCCACGCATCGTCGTAGCCGGCTTCGCGCGGCCTGGTGGCAATGTCACGGGCGTGACGACCTTCAGCACCGAGCTGACCGGCAAGCGCATCGAACTGCTGAAGGACATGGTTCCGAATGTCTCGCGGATCGCTCTGCTGCACAACATGGGCAACCCCGCCGCGCCGCCGGAGTGGGAGGAGGCGAGAATCGCCGCGCGATCTCTGGGCGTCCAGGCCGAACTCCTCGACGTACGCAGCCAGGACGACCTGAATCGTGCATTCGAAACCGCCATCCGCCAGCAAGTCAACGCGCTGCTCGTCGGTGCCGACGGCCTGACGCAGATGCATCAGCAAACCATCCTTGCGCTTGTGTTGCGCAGTAAGCTGCCGGCAACGTATCCTTCGCGGGCTTTCGTCGAGGCCGGGGGACTCATGGCGTATGCCGTGAACTATCCCGAGCTTTATGCCCGAGTCGCGCAGTTCGTCGGACAAATTCTCAAGGGCGCCAAGCCGGGTGACCTTCCGGTGCAGCAACCCGCCAAGTTGGAGCTGGTGATCAACCTCAAGACCGCGAAGGCGCTTGGACTCACAATCCCGCAATCGGTGTTGGTGCGAGCGGACGAAGTGATCCAATGAAGACCGCCATGGCCCAGACTATCCCGCGCAACACAGCGGTGGCCCGATGAAGGTACGTTTCTGGGGAACGCGCGGATCGATCGCCTCGCCCGGCCCCGGCACCATCCGTTTCGGCGGCAATACTTCCTGCGTTGAGGTGAACACCGCGAGTGGCGGCTTGCTGGTGCTGGACTGCGGCACCGGCGCGCACCGTCTCGCCGGCCAGTTGATGACGCAAGGCAAGCAAGCGATCGACGTTCACATCCTTCTCGGTCATACGCACTGGGATCACATCCAGGGCTTTCCGTTTTTCACGCCCGCCTTCGTCAAGGGAAATTCCGCCGCGATCTATGGACCCGAAGGCAGCCGCGGTTCGCTGCATCACGTCCTGGCAGGCCAAATGGAGTTCACGTATTTTCCCGTCGAGCTGAGCCAGCTCCCCGCAGCGATCACCTATCATGATCTGACCGAAGGCATCTATACCATCGGTGGAGTGCGGGTGGCAACGCAGTTCCTCCACCACCCCGCGATGACACTGGGGTACCGGTTGGAGGCCGACGGAGTGACAGTCGTGTACCTCGTCGACCACGAGCCTTTTTCCGACATGCTCTGGCGGGCCGATGCGGAGCCCGGGTATATCGACTCGATCCTTCACGAGGGCGACCGTCGCCACGCCAAATTCATGGCGGGCGCCGATCTCGTCATCCACGACGCGCAGTACACGCCCGAGGAGTACGCGTCGAAAAAAACATGGGGACACAGCTCCTACGACTACGTGGTGAACATCGCGGCCGCGGCGGGCGTCCGGCGCGTTGCGCTCACGCACCACGATCCGGATCACGACGACGCCTTCGTCGCCGACATCGAACGCCGGGCTCGCGCCCTGGCGTCGACGCTGGGCACGAAGCTCGACGTGTTCTGCGCTTTCGAAGGGTGCGAGCTATTCCTTGCGTCGCACGCACCGATGGAACCTTTTGTCGGAGATGCGACGTCCCAGGCGTCCGTCGCCCGGCGCCAGTTTCGCATCCTCGCCGTCGACGACCAGGCGGACATGCTCACGATGCTCGTGCGAGCGCTGGAGGCAGATCAGTACGTGGTCAGCACGGCGACCAGCGGGGAGGAGGCGCTGCAGATGATCGGCCAGACGCTGCCCGACCTCGTGGTGCTGGATTACAAGATGACCGGCATCGATGGCCTGGAGGTGGTAAGACTGCTTCGCGCCAAGGCGGAGACACGGTCCCTGCCGGTGCTTATGCTCACCGGGATGACCGATGAGCCGAGCACACGCGCCGGTTTCGAGGCGGGGGTCACCGACTATGTGACCAAGCCTTTTTCGATACCGCAACTCACCTCGCGTGTGCGCGCCTGTCTCGCAAGAAGCCAGCTTGCGTGATCGCGCCTAGGCAGGTGCGATCTCGATCCGATCGAGGTAGGTCGACAACTCGCCCACCCACTTGCGCGACGCCACGGTATCGGCGACGGCGGCCGACTGCTCCAGTGCGGCGCCGATGTCGGTGATCTCCTGGAATCCCCAGCTTCCCCCGGCGCCTTTCATGCCATGGCCCAGGCTTTGCACGGTCGCGTGATCGCGTCGATCCAGCGCATCGAGCAGCGCGATGACATCCTGCCGACGATTTTGCAGGAACACGGGCACCAGGTCCGCCAACTTGGGATCCACGCGCACCGCGATCGTGTCGATCGAAGTGCTGGCCTCGAGAAATGACGTGGGCGCGACGTCGGATAGATCCCGTATCGCCTGCAGCAGCACGTCCTGCTTGATCGGCTTAGTCAAGTACGTCGTGCAGCCCGCGGCGACGAACATCTCCTGATCGCCCTTCAACGCGGACGCGGTTAACGCCATGATCGGCGTCGGGCGTCGACGGTGCGCCACCTCCCAAGCCCGTATGGTGCGGGTGGCGGTGAGACCGTCCATCACTGGCATCTGGCGGTCCATCAGGACGAGGTCGTAGTGGCCGGCGGTAAATTTCTCGCACGCGATCGCTCCATTCTCGGCGATTTCCACCCGATACGGAGTGTCCTGCAGGTACGCCAACGTGATCGTGCGGTTGTCGGTCGAGTCTTCGACCAAAAGGATTTGCAGCGCAGGCAGCGCGGGTGCGAGTCCCGCGCCGACTGCAACGGCAGTCCGCCGCGCCGCCAGCTGGCGGACCTCGAACGGCACGGCGAACGAAAAAACGCTGCCCTTGCCCACCCCGCTTTCGACCCGGATGCATCCTCCCATCAGTTCCACCAGACGCTTCGAAATCGTGAGACCGAGCCCGGAACCTCCATACCTGCGCGTGGTGGATGAATCGGCCTGAGTGAACCGCTCGAACACCGCGCCCAGCTTGTCGTCGGGGATGCCGATGCCGGTGTCGGAGATGGTGAAGCGCAAAGTGGCGTGTATGCCGGCGCCCGCCTCCGGCGAAACGCGCAATGCGACCTCGCCGGATTCAGTGAACTTGATCGCATTGCCGAGCAGGTTCAGCAATACCTGGCGCAAACGTGTGGGGTCGCCCACCAGATCGACGGGCACGGCGGGCGCGACGTCGCACACCAGCGCGAGCCCTTTTTCCTGCGCCCTGATCGCGACCATCTCCTTGACCTTCTCCAGAAGATCGCTCAACGAGAACGCGGTTCGTTCGAGCTCGAGCTGCGACGCCTCGACCTTGGAGAGGTCGAGAATATCGTTGACCAGATGCAGCAGGTTGTCGCCGGCGCGCCGAAAGATCTGCACATACTTGTCCTGCTCGGGCGACAGAGGCGTCTTCGCAAGCAGGTCGGCGATACCGATGATCGCGTTCATCGGCGTACGGATTTCGTGGCTCATACTCGCCAGAAAATCCGATTTGGTCTGGCTCGCGCTCTCGGCGACGGCCTTGGCCTGCTGCAACTCGACCTCCACGCGCTTGCGCTCGGTGACGTCGCGCGCTGCAGCGAATACGCCCTGCAGCGTGCGGTCGCGGTCATAAAAGGTGGTCGCGTTATATGAAACGACCGTCTGCTTGCCGTCCCGCGCGCACGCGGTGAGCTCGTAGTCGGTGACCTTCTTTTCGCTCAGCACGCGCTTGATCCCCGCCTCCGCACGGCCCGGATCGGTGAAATAGTTCTTGAACGGCGCGCCGATCAGTTCGTCGCGGGTACACCCCGTGAGCGCTTCCATCTGCTTGTTGACGTCGGTGATGATGCCCGATGGATCGGTGGTCATCAGCGCGTCGATGTTGGACTCGATCAGCGAGCGAGTATAGAACTGCTGGTCGCGCAGGCGCTGGTCGAGCTTCTTTTGCTCGGCCTCGACCAGCTTGCGCGCGGTGTTGTCGGTGCCGATCAAGAGATAGCCGATGATGGCGTCCTGGGCATCACGCAGCGCCGTGACCGACACCACCGCAGGGAAACGGCTCCCGTCCTTGCGGATGTAGGTCAGCTCGTAGATGTCCTCGATCCC
>Ga0070713_100000130_pt1 | contig 49533 bp, 52 predicted proteins | sample LARL82metaG_FD_65465 | JGI IMG/M metagenome (GOLD analysis project Ga0070713, IMG submission 65465) | Corn, switchgrass and miscanthus rhizosphere microbial communities from Kellogg Biological Station, Michigan, USA - LAR L8-2 metaG | ecosystem: Host-associated > Plants > Roots > Rhizosphere ... | reverse complement strand
AATCCGGTGTCGCTCCCGCCCTGGCAATACCTGGGCGATGGCAGGCCCCACTCGCTAAACCTCAACTGGAATGGCTTCTTGCCCGGCGTGCCCGAAGGGATGCTGCTGTTCGCGGGGCAGCCCGGCGAATTCGGCATGAAGCCAACGGATTCCTCGTTCGGTCCTGACGGACTGGTGATCGAGGACGTCAGCGATTATCAGTTCCGTCGCCCCAATCCGCAGATCCGGATCATCAGCAAGCTCTTCTGGACAGACCAGGGGCAATCCGAGTCGATGATCCCCGTGAAGATCAACGGGCACCCGTACCTCATCAGCACCAACGAGGCGGGCGGCGCGGGCGGCACGACGGGTTGGGCCGGCGCGTGTGCCCGAGGGGTGGGCCCTTTCGGTTTCCCGCAGATCATCGACGTCGCCGACGTGACGCACCCGAAGATCATCTCCAAGCTCAGGCTGGAAGTGAGCGACCCGGCGAATTGCGAGGCGCTCCGCCTCGAAACACCCCCGGATGCTCCCGGAACCGCGCCGGGGACCAATTTGCCGGCCAATTCGGGGACGACCAACTACAGTCAAGAAACATGTGTCCCTGACAATCCCGAGGATACCAAGATGCTCGCTTGCAGTTTTCAGCATGCGCAATTGCGCGTTTTCGACGTAAGCGATCCAACCCATCCGAAGGAGATCGCGTACTGGAAGTCAGGAGCCGTGCGGACGAAGATCCAACCCGCATCAGGAAGCTGGGCGGCGGGCGTGGATCGAACCGTCGATAAGATCGCTCACTGGGTGCGCTGGGTCGTTGTCGGCAAGGGCAACGGGAAGGGCAACGGCAATGGCGTTGGCGGCGGACCCGGCAACTCAGCCGATATCCAACTCTGGACCGTCAGCGATGGCCACGGCTTTCAGGTTCTCCAATTTACGAAAAGCTTCACAGCGCAACACAAGGATCTCTTCGCAAACACGGTGACGACTGAACAAAGCCAGTAGCAAAGCTCGCAAAGCGCAATCTGAAATCAGGGCAATGGGGACCCGCTTCGGCGGGTCCTTTATTTCTAACGCTGCCTTCCGTCGGTTTTTCGAGCAATCAACGGGAAACACTCACGCCGCGCTCAGACTGAAGAATCCGCTCGGGCGCTTCTTTGACCGGCGCCCTAGGGCCAAACAAAATAACGAGCACGCCAAGCTGGGTTGTCACAGGCGGGCGGCTAACAGCCGTGAGTAGTGTCAGTTCGCGCTCGCCGGATGTTGTCCTGTTTTCATTGCGCCGTTGTCTTTTGGGGTCCAAGCGCTTCATCAAAAACATCCTTGTATTGCGCTTTGAAATTGGCCGTGAAACGCAGGACCTGAAAGCCGTTGCCATCGCTGACGGTCCAGAGGTGAAGTTCGTCGCCGACCTTGACGAAGCGCGGTGTGCCAGCTGTCCTGTCGGCGGTTCGATCAGCACCCGGTGCCCATGTGAATGATCCAGGCAGAAAGGCTTTCCGCAAAGCTGGTGGCTTCCAGTACGCGATCTCCTTAGGATGATAAAGATCGCGAATGTCGAAAACTCGCAGACCGGCCTGTTCGAACGAGCAAGCAAGCATTGTCGGATTGTCGGCGCGATCTAGGTTGCATCTTTCAGCACTGTACCCGTCGGGGTACGGTCCTGGGATCGCTGATCCCAAGTCTGGAGGATTGGCAAGGAACACCCGACAGTTCTCGGGCGCGTTCGCCTCAAGCATGACTTTGGCAATAATGTGAGGATTGCGCTCGTCGGTTATATCGATGATTTGCGGGACCCCGAACGGCGACGCTCCGCGGTCACAGGCGGCCGCAAGACCTCCGGCGGCCCCGAAGCCGCCGAACTCGTCGGAGCTGAGGATGTAATGACGCCCGTTCGCCGAGAACGGGAGCATCTGCTCCGCTCCGCTTGAATCACTCCAGAAAAGTTTGCTGACGATTCGGATCTGCGGATTGGGGCGACGGTACTGATAGTCGCTGACATCGAGGATCACCAGCCCGTCGGGAAGCGCGCCGACATCACCGAATTGTCCTGCGAACAGGCGGGTCCCGTCTGCGCTGAGGTTCGCATCGTGCGGCTTCCCATCACCGCGGAACTGCCACGTAGGGAGCTGTTTCAGGTTGGATGGGTCGGAGACGTCCAGGATGTATAAGGGCCCCGGGCCCATTTGGGGATTCTGGGTAAGGTAGTAGGTCATGCCGTCCGGGGCCCAGCCACTCATGTGCGCCGCGCTCCCTGGTAGTTGGATGCTGCTCTTTAAAACCGGGTGGCTGCAGTTGCCGGCCACGTCATAAATGGCAAACCAGGGCCCGTTGTATTGGCCGCCCGCGAGAAGTTTGCGCCGGTCGTTCAGCTTCATCGACTCGTGCGGGTCGAGCATCGCAGGTGCGTCAAGGTACGTGCTTACCCATGGATGCGCGGGGTCCGAGACATCCAGGACGATGGTGCCGCGATGCTCCTGCAGAGGATTGTTGATAGTGGTGTAGTAGGCACAGTGGTCCGACCACGCGAGTGCGCCTTGCGATTTCGTTCCTTCACCCCGGAACTGGCCCACGAGTTCCAGATTGCAGTTGTAGCCATTTTCCGAATCGCCGCTAAGGCGTTCTTGTCGCGTGGTCTCACCCTGCATTCCGCTTTCGCCCCTGTCGCCTGGGCCACACTTCGCTTTGGGGACCGGCGTCGTCCAAGGAACCGGTTCAGGGTTCTCGGCGGATCCGGTTGAGGCGAGTGTCAAATAAGCCAGTAACACGATCGACGGAATTGCAAAGCCTTTCGCTACTTCAATTCTGTTCATGCGACATCCTTAGACGTAACGCATAGCCCGTTCGGTAGACGGCGAGGCGACGAAGTCTTTCAGGTTTTCCTTCAATCCCTAAAACGTCTTCTGGATAGACGCGCAGCGTCCACGTCCATGATCCCGGCTGAACATGAAGGCGATTGTAAGTTAGCTCTGAAGAAGTGGCGACGTGTCGTGATCGATGAATTCGCGCTGAAGCAGATCGACAAAATACGCGGTTCGACAAGGAGTTCCAGAACGAACGACTGTCTCAAAGTGCAAAACGGGTTCCACCAGCGAATTTACAGCAAGCACGAACTTGACCTCCCGCCCATCGCGCTCTAGCATTTGCTGGTGTCACGCCCGGCCGATCGCGAAGACTGCGGCTTGTGCTTTCGTGAATCGAAGGTCGACCCTGCATTGGCATGCTCGTCCCATTCCCCGCATGACTTCCCATCCATCAACACAACCATCGTAGGCGAAGACTCATGCCACTTTCATACCGCAAGCTGAACTTGGCGCTGGTCGCGTTCATCGGCGTCCTGTGCGCGCAATGCAACGTCGCCAACGCAACTGACGTCCCCGCGGGATCTGGTGCGCTGCCCCAAACCTTGACGCAGTTCGAATACTTCGTCCAAGCCCGTTGCATTCCATGCGTACGGGAGTTCTACACCATCGCTACATTGCCTTTTCCCTCCATCAAGACGCCCAACTTTGCTGGTCTCGCTCCACCAAACCCAGCCCCGAACACCCGCGCGGGTGAACTGCGCTTGGAGTTGCTTCGCGCCTATCCGGTTGGACAGCAAAGCCGCCAGCACATGGCAATGCGTGTTGTTCTCTCGGTGTCGGCTGGCTCGGCAAGCACGCTTTACCCTCTTGGGGCCGGATTGCTCGATGAAGACGAAGTGCCTGTGTTAGCGGCTGCGCTGTCGCAAATGGGCAAATCGTCGTCCCTCGCAGGTGGCGATCCATCCATTCAACTCACTGACACGGAATTCCATGCGGACTCGGTCCGGGTGGGCAGTGTGCGCAGCGCAGACGACATTGTTGCCTATGTCCAGGTTGCGCCGGCCGACCCTCAGTTCGCCTTGAAGCAGGTGTGGGAATTACCCGCTATGTATCTGCCTTCGAAGGATATTCCAACGCTCGAGCACGCTGTGCAGCAGGTGAACGCGAAGATTCGGGCCCTTCGCGGGCAATGATCTCACCTGCTGAACTGTTCACGGGGCCTGGTACGCGATTCTCATACTCCAGACGCGCGTTGCTGACCGCTGCGTTGCTCGCAGCTTCGATCGGTAATGCTCATGCGGAAGAGCGCGTTTTCGAACTCGAAATTCATGGCGGACGACCGACCGCCAACCCTCCAGTGCTGACGGTTCGCCAGAACGATCAGGTCGTAGTCCGTTTGAGCTCTGACAAACCACTGCAGGTCCATCTGCATGGCTACGACATCGAAAGCGACGTCGTGCCAAACCTTATTACGTCGTTGCGCTTTACCGCGACGGCGACAGGCCGCTTTCCAATCGAGAGCCATTCCAAGGAACCTCTTGAGCGACGGCCTCTTGCGTACCTGGAAGTTCGACCACGATAGCGGGCGCCTCGCGTTGTCGTTAGGGTTCTCCAGCCCACGCACTGGGCGACTACCCGGCCGCCTCTTGGCCTCGCTACCGGCGCTCTTCTCGATGCGCGCATATGGGCACGGCTTCGGCCTGCGCTACGATCTGCCGCTTCCCCTGGGGCTTTGGATCATCGGCGCCGCCTGCGCGATTGTGTTTTCGTTTGTCGTCGTAGCGATCGCCGTTCGCGCGAATGCCTCCGTCAAAAGTCCTGCGCAACCGAATCTCCGTCGCGGACAATTAGACAACGCCGTTATCAGCCCAAACATCCGCCTTATTGCGCAGCTCTTTGCGGTCGCAGCGCTCATCTTGGTCGTGGTCGCTGGAATGATTGGCGACCAGATACCTACCCGAAATCTTGCCCCGACCGCAATCTGGATCGCGTGGTGGGTTGGCTTTTCCTACCTGTCCGCTTTCGTTGGCAACGTTTGGTCCGTCGTCAATCCGTGGGCGACGATATTCGATTGGTGCGAGCGGATTCTGTCGAAACCGCGGGCGCAACGAAGGGCGAAAGTTAACTGGCCGGAACGCGTCGGAGTTTGGCCGGGAATCGCTTTGTTTATCGTCTTTGCCTGGCTGGAGCTGATCTGGGACGGTCGATCCATTCCGTCGCAGCTCGCGTGGTTGGCCATCGGATTCTCAGTCCTCACCTGGACAGGAATGTTCATTTTCGGCCGCAACACATGGCTGACACATGCCGATCCCTTTGCTCTGGCGTTTAGCGTTCTGTCGAAGTTCGGGCCGATCGACATCTGTATCGAGCGTGGAATCTGCGGCGCGTGTGCAGCAGACAAGAACACCGGGAGAAGCGACCCCGGTGAAGCGTTGGACCGCGGCGACCGCTGCTATCGAGGCGCGGACTCACGGTGGAGATGGATATTGCGACCGCCGGGCGTCGGATTGCTCGACACCGAAAACGTGAGCCGGTCTCTTTCCGTGTTCGTAGTCGTCATGCTTTCCACGGTGACCTTCGACGGCTTGATGGCGACGCCAATTTGGCAGCGCATCGAAAATACGCTGTACACGGCACTGCCGGTCCTGGGCGATGGGCGACTTGCGTTTATCAATACTCTTGGACTCTTTGCCTTTTGTGTCACTTTCCTCGTGGTCTACCGCCTAGTCGCGACCTTGATTGCCTATGCCTCTGGGAATCGCATGACGCCTGATGCAGCTAGTCAGGCGTTTGTCTTGACGTTGGTGCCGATCGCGATCGCCTATCTCGTTGCCCATTACCTGAGTTACTTCTTGGTCCAAGGACAGTTGTTGTTCCGGCTAGCTTCTGATCCGTTCGGATTCGGATGGAACATTCTTGGCACTGCACACTTTCGACCGGACATCGGCATCGTCGGCGCCCGTTTCGTATGGTATACGTCGTTGGCTGCTATCGTGCTCGGCCATGTAGCGGCAGTGTCTTTGGCCCACATTGTCGCGCTCCGTAGTTTTGACGATCCTCGCTTGGCGATACGTAGCCAGATTCCGATGCTCGTGCTCATGGTTGCTTATACCATGATGAGTCTGTGGATCATTGCTCAACCGATCGTCGAATGAGCATCGTCTGTGCGAAGGTCGCGGCACTCGAGTGCTTTGGAGCAATTGGTCACTCCGATTGCCGAGGACGAGTCGCCACTGCGTTGAGTTAATTGATTACGGAGGCGCAGTCTGTGAAAAAGACGTTTTTCTTCATCGCCGGCATCGCGGTCGGTTTATGCACCCCCTTTGTCGCTGGTCAGGGGGCCGGCTCGATCGCAGTACTGGACACACCGGGCGTTTATATCGAGCTCTTAACGCTGGTTCCGGGCCAGGGCTCAGGTCAACACGCTGGCATTCCTGGCGAAGTGGGTATCGTCGCGGAGGGGGAAGTCGTGCTTTCCAGCCCGACTGGCCGCGAATCTCTTAAGGCGGGCAAGGCTTATTGGTTACCGGGACTCACGCCTCACGACATCCGTAATGAAAGCGATCGACCTGCGAAGGTCTACGTAATCGCGATGAAGCGATGCGATTGAAGGCAACGTTGTGTTCGCGCCGATCGTTGATACGCCGGGCGCGTAGTTGTGGGTCTCGCGTTTCGTCGCCGCGCTAGCTAATCAGCCGACGCGGAAGATGAACGGGTACCAGGCGACGAGAACGCCCGTCACGCCGAGTGAAAACGCCAGGAGCGCAAACGCCAGGCGCGATCCAGTAGCCCTGCGTCTCAGCTGGCTGTAAGCGAGCCACAGGCTCCAGGCCGCCCCAGCGCCGAGCAACGCGCAGCGCAGCGTCGGCAACGCATGGACCTGCAGGCCCTCGCCTTTCGCCAGCCCGACGGTCAGCGCCGAGAGCCCGACGAAAAGTCCGATGCCGGCGAGCGGAGTTAGCGAGTAGCTCAGGGCGTAGGCGCGGTGCCGAATTCCGCGCGCGGGTAACGATGCGAGCGCCAGGCAGAGCGCAATGAAGAAGCCGAGGACCAGCGCCGTGCCGCCGATCCAGCCGACGATCAACGCCCCGTCGAGCCAGGTGAAGACGTCGTGCGCATCGGGATAGTGCGTCAGCAGCCACCACGGCGCGTTGTCGGCGAGAAGCCACGCCGGACCGTGCTCGAGAACGTGTTCCGCGATGGCGCTGCGCAGATTTACGAACCATGGCGTGACACTCCACTCGAAAGCGCCGATCGCAAGCCCGATCATGCCGAACACAATCAGCGCTGCATCCCACCCTTGCGCCTCCGCAAGATGGATTTGCGTGATCTCGCGCCCGGGTGCGCGCGCCGCAAGCACGATGGCACCTTGCAAGCCGCTGCAACGCGCGCACATGTGGCATTCGGAGGGCCCTGTCATCCGCCGGATGCGAACCATCGGTGCACAGTTCACCGGGTGTGCGCGGACCCGACCCGCGCTCGCCGACCATGCGTTCGAATCGACGCGGAAATGTAGCGGCGATATTCGGGCGAGGATCGCGAATACGCCATTCACCGGGCAGAAATGACGGCACCAGACGCGCTTGCCTTTCCCATAGACGAAGCCCACTGCGACGGCGGCGAGCGTCGAGCCGCCGAGCACGAGTAGCGTCGCCGTTGCGTACTGGTAGACGCTCACGAGCTGGCCGAAGACCGTCGTCAGCGCGAACGTGACGAATGGCCAGCCGCGCCACCGTATCCAGCGTGGAACGCCGTGGCCGAGCCCATGGCGGCTCGCGGCCTCGGTCAGTGTTCCTTCGGGACAGAACACCCCGCACCAGGTGCGGCCGAGCACGAACATCGACGCGATCACGAACGGCCACCACAGGCCCCAGAACAGCCATTGCGCGGTTACTACGAGATTGTTGTACCAGTGTGCATCCTCGGGCGGAAGCGAAAGGAAGGCCGGCACAACGACGAGAACGGCGTACGCTGCAACAACGCACCACTGCACGGCCTGTAGGGTGCGACCGTGCATGCGCAGCCACTCGCCGAGCGCTGCGAGCCACGACGGGTTCAAAGCCGCGAAGCCGTCGCCGCTACTTGACGACGACATGAACTTGGCCGGTGTTGGGGTGGAAGTCGTCAAAGAACATGTAAGTGCCCGGCTTGAGTCCGTTGATCACCACGTACGATTTCGCGCCGCCTGCGAGGACCTTCTCCAAACGCAACTCGCTGCTTTCGAACTCAATGGGGTCAGTGCCCACGTTCTCGATTTCGATCTTGAAACGCGTGTCCGCCGGCACTTCGATCGTGGCCGGCTCGAAGATACCGCCGAGTGCCTTGATCGAGAACACCGGCATTGCTTCGGCCGCCTGCGCGACCTCTGGTGGCGAAAACGCGGCAAGCACGAGCAGTGGAGAGAACATCGACGCGACGCCTTGCAGCCGCCACGACGTGGAACGTGGTTTCGCGTGAGCCGACACGATCAGTAGCCGCCCTTCTTGCCCAGGCCGGTAAACGCTAACTCGTAGTCCAGCGCGAACGGCTTGAACCACGGCCCAACGCCGGTCTCCTTGTCAGTGTGCCGACCGAAGTGGGATCCCGGCGGCGCTACCGTGATTCGAAGGTGGTACTTGCCGGCGCCCTGCAGCTTCACGTTGTCGCCGTAATGCGGTCCGTCGTTCGCGACCATCGGCATCAATTCGCCGCGAATCAGTTGGCCCGAGCCCTCCTTCGCGATCTCGTAGTGAAGGTCGAGATAGGGAACGAACGTGCCATCCGGGAAGCCGTTGGGGTTGTCGCTTTGGGCCTTGACGTCGGCCTCCAGATGGATATCGGAATCGCGAACGGCGCGCATCATCCCGTCGGGCTCCATCGGCACAGGCTGCAGGTAAACCGCGCTCACTTCCATTCCCGCGCGAATCTGCGGCTTGCCGATCGGGTATTCGAGCGCGAACGCGGGCGCGGTCGACCCAAGGGTCGCGCCGACGAGCAGCGCCGAGGCGAGCATCGCCGATGCACGGCAAGGAACGATGCAAAACCGGTTCATGGGCTTGGAGTCTCGGCGCGAGTCGCGGCTTCGCAGACAATGCGCGAGAAGAGACATGCGATACGGCCTGGACCAGTGCCGACTTTAGCAGCCGCGAAACGTCGTGTAAATGGGATCGATTCGCACTCAAAGTCGCGGCAGCATGCAACTATTTGGCTTCTCGCGTGATGACCCGTTTCGGATTATCCAGGCCGCTAGCACCTCGTTCGCGTAATTTTCGACAGGCGTCATCGTGCGCGCCGTAATCGACGGGCAACGGTGATGCCACGACAGGTTTGCGCATTTAGGCTTTAGAGGCAGTTGCCATTTCCGACTAGCGACAGAAAGCGTTTGCGCGCTGGACCTGCCGGGACGTGCGGCATTCGGCTTCAAAGAGCAAAGGTGATCGCACCAATATGGAAATGCAATTTGCGCGCGACGTCGCAACGTTGAATCGATTGGCGCTGTAGAGGAACTCCATACCGCGTGGCTCGTCAGCATAAGACGAGGTAGTCATCGAGTAGATTGCGATGGGCGCCTGCTGGCCTTTGGAATTTGTCGACCGTCCCGATCCTCGTACCTTTTTGCCGTTCTTGGAGTTCGAACACCGCCTACGCGCGCGCGTTGGGACTGGCGATTGTTGTCGAGTCTATTTTTCTGTGGTCGAGTCTATTTTTTCGTCGCCAGTTTTATTTTCTTGGAACAATTTGAACGTCTGCGCTCGCGTTGCTGGCTAATCGATGCGCTCGTAGGCGGGGATGGTCAGGAACTCGACGAAGGTATCCGCATTGACGAGGTCGCCGAAAATACCAGCCGCTTCCTCGTAGCGCCCCTCGCCGAAGGCGCTGCCGAGATGCGTACGGATCTTGGCGAGCTCCTCGGGAATCATCGCGGCCACCATCTCGCGCGTGATCTTCCGACCGTCGGAAAGCTTGCCCTTGGGCGAGCGCATCCACTGCCACACCTGCGAGCGCGAGATCTCGGCGGTCGCCGCATCCTCCATGAGATTGAAGATCGGCACCGCGCCTTGTCCCACCAGCCACGCCCCGATGTACTGCATGGCGACGTTGATGTTCAATCGCAGCCCGGCCTCGGTGATCGGCGTCTCCGGCTCGAATTTGAGCAGGTCGGCGGCGGTGGTTTTCACGTCCTCCCGCTTTTTTGCGGCGATCTGGTTGGGCTCCGGCATGAGGCGGTCGAAAGCTTCTTTCGCGACCGGCACCAGGCCGGGGTGCGCGACCCACGTGCCGTCGTGACCGTAGGTCGCCTCGCGCTCCTTGTCGGCCTTCACCTTGGCAAAGGCTTCGGCGTTCGCCTTTTCATCGTTCTTGATCGGAATCTGCGCCGCCATGCCACCCATCGCGTGGATGTTGCGCCGATGACAGGTCTTGATCAGCAGCTCTGCGTAGCTGCGCATGAAGTGCGTGGTCATCGTCACCAGCGCCCGATCGGCCAGGCAGAAATCGTGGTTGCTGCGCAGCTTCTTGATGCAACTGAAAATGTAGTCCCAGCGACCGGCATTGAGCCCCGCCGAGTGCTCGCGCAGCTCGTGAAGAATTTCGTCCATCTCGAACGCGGCGACGATGGTCTCGATGAGCACGGTCGCCTTGATGCTTCCCCGGGGCACGCCGAGGTGATTCTGCGCGGCGACGAAAATATCATTCCACAAGCGCGCCTCGAGATGACTCTCCAGCTTGGGCAGGTAGAAATACGGCCCGCTGCCGCGCGCGATCAGCTCCTTGGCGTTGTGGAAGAAATAGAGCGCGAAATCGAAAATGCCCCCGGAGATCGGCGCGCCGTCGACGAGCACGTGCTTCTCGGGCAGATGCCATCCACGCGGACGCACGAACAGCGTCGCCAGCTTCGCACCCAGCTTGTAGGGCTTGCCTTCCGGGGTCACGAAGTCGATCTGCTGGCGAATCGCGTCGCGCAGATTGATCTGTCCCTGAATGTTGTTGTCCCACCTCGGCGTGTTGGCGTCCTCGAAGTCGGCCATGAAAACGCTCGCACCCGAGTTGAGCGCATTGATGATCATCTTGCGGTCAACCGGGCCGGTGATCTCGACGCGCCGATCCTGGATGTCGGCGGGCACCGGCGCGCACACCCAATTGCCTTCGCGGACAGTGCGTGTCTCGGTCAGGAAATCCGGAAGCTTGCCGGCATCGAACGTCTTTTGACGTTCTGCCCGCCGGGCGAGGAGCTCGGTACGACGTCCACCGAAGGCGCGCTGCAACGCGGCCGCGAACCCCATCGCCTCGGGAGTCAGTATCTGCGCGTATTCCGGCGTGATGCGGCCGCTGACCTCGATACCCGGACCATAAGATGCAGCGCTCATCGAAGTGCCTTCGGGCTCATGACCGATCCTCTTCGCAACAGGTGTAAGCGATGGCGTGGCGGACGCGCCGGGAAGCAACGTGGACAGCGGCAGGACGCGTTGCCGAAGTCCTTGCCGGTCGCGGTCGCCCAGGCCGCGTGCAACTTTGAATCATAGCAGACGAGCGTGACGCAATATGGCACCGGATTGCTACATGCTCCAGCCTTCACCGGCACGTCCCGGCAGCTTTTCTAGCGACACGTTCCACGACATGGTGATGCGTGGTCGCGAGCCCTGATAGGGGTTGACGTTGTGCAGGTAGTCACTGGCGAAGATCAGCATCGATCCCGGGATCATTTCCGGAACGATGTGCTGCGTCACTCGACCGGGTTCGTGCGGACAGCATGCGTCGATGCGCGGATCCGCGAAACACAGCCGCCCCGCCATGGTATCTGCAGGATCGCCGTCGCCGGGGTCGAGCATGTAGACGATGCTCAGGTTGGAACGCAGATGGCTGTGCGGCATGCAATAGTCGCCAGTGCGATATACGCTCGCCCAGGTCGTGTCGGCGAACACAGGGCGCCTTGAGACCGTGCGATGGGCCAGCATCAGCGCGCGTGCGTGCACCAGCGTCGCGGCGGGCGCACCCCACGCGGGAACGTCACGAACCTTGACGCCACAGCCGCCCTTGAACAGCGCATCGCGAAAGCGCGGATCGTGCTCGGCGGCGAGCGCCGCGTCGATCAGCGCGCCGCGATAGGCGGCCGCATCACTGAACTGTGTCATCGCCATGAGCGGAGCCGACATGGAAAGCACCGCCTGACCTTCGGGCCAGACCGGCAGCGACGTGCCGCCCACCTCGATCGCAGCAGGCAGCGATGCCTGCTCGCCCGCCGGTTCCGACTGCGCGAGCAGATCCTGCGTCGACGACATCGCCGGCTCAGCGTGCCATGCGATCCCGGTTACGCATACGCGATGCGCTTCGCCGGCGGCAAAGTGAGCATGTCCAGACGCACGGCGCGATTGACGGCGCTGACCACGGCCCGCAACGTCGCAGTGACGATGTTCGGATCGAGCCCGACGCCGTACACGGTACGGTCGCTGCCGACTCGCAGCTGGACATAGGCGACTGCCGTCGCATCCTCGCCGCTGCCGGTGGCGTGCTCATGGTAGTTGAGCACATGAATGTCGATCCCGGTGGCGTCGCGCAGCGCGTGGATGAACGCGTCCACGGGCCCGTTGCCCGCGCCGGCGCAGCGCTGCTCGACGCCGTTCACCACGAGTCGCGCGTTCAGGCGCTCAACCGCGCCGTCGGCGGTGCTGTGCTGGGCGTTGTGATCGATATAGCGAAGCGGCTCTTCGGCGGCGATGTATTCGCGATGAAACGCCTCGTGGATTTCCGCCGACAAGAGCTCCTTGCCGGTGGCATCGGTGATGCGCTGGATCACCTGGCTGAATTCGATCTGCAAAAGGCGCGGCAGCGACAGCCCGTAGTCGCGCTCGAGCAGGAATGCGATGCCGCCCTTGCCGGACTGGCTGTTCACGCGGATCACCGCTTCGTACGTGCGGCCCACGTCGGCGGGATCGATAGGCAGGTACGGCACTTCCCACTGCACGCGCCCCTGCGCCTCGGCTTCGCGCTGCGCGGTCAAGCCCTTCTTGATCGCGTCCTGGTGCGATCCGGAGAACGCGGTAAAGACCAGCTCACCCGCATAGGGATGCCGGGGATGCACCGGCAGATCGGTGCAGTGTTCGGCGGTGCGGATCACCGCGCCCATGTCGGAAAAGTCGAGCCCAGGATCGATCCCCTGCGAATACAGATTCAACGCCAGCGTAACCATGCAGACGTTGCCGGTGCGCTCGCCGTTGCCGAACAGGCAACCTTCGACGCGATCGGCGCCTGCCATGACCGCCAGTTCCGCGGCCGCCACGCCCGTACCGCGATCGTTGTGCGGGTGCAGGCTGAGCAGCACGCGGTCGCGCTGCTTGATGTTCCGGTGCATCCACTCGATCTGGTCGGCGTAGATGTTCGGCGTCGATACCTCGACCGTCGCCGGCAGGTTCAGGATGATCGGCCTTGCAGCCGTCGGCTTCCACACGTCCATCACCGCCTCGCAGATTTCCTTGGCGAAGTCGAGCTCGGTCATGGTGAAGGTCTCGGGCGAGTACTCGTAGCTCCAGTCGGTCTCCCGCTGCTCGTCGGCGCATTGCCTGCACAGGCGCGTGCCTTGTACGGCGATATCGATGATGCCCGCCTTGTCCTTGCCGTAGACCACGCGCCGGAACAGCGGCGAGGTCGGGTTGTACAGGTGCATGATCGCGCGCCTGGCGCCGCGCACCGACTCGAAAGTGCGACGGATGAGCTCGTCGCGCGATTGCGTCAGCACCTGGATCACGACGTCGTCGGGGATCAGATCCTCCTCGATCAGCTTGCGCACGAAGTCGAAGTCGGTCTGCGAGGCCGACGGGAATCCGACCTCGATCTCCTTGAAGCCGATTTTCACCAGCTGCCGGAACAGGCGCAGCTTGCGCTCGGCATCCATCGGCTCGATGAGCGCCTGATTGCCGTCGCGCAGATCGGTGGACAGCCAGATCGGCGCCCGGGTGATGGTCTGCGTGGGCCAGCGACGATCGGCGAGATCGATGGTCGGAAAAGGTCGGTACTTTGCGGACGGATCGCGTTTCATCGGTCCTCCCTATGCCAGGTATTCATGTGACAAGTGCCGCCCTGGGTCGGGACGGCGCGGGCACTGCTCGAAAAGAGGGTAGGTTTTATCTGCGCGCGGGGCGCAGCAGCAGCAGACCGCGGAGGGCGGTCAGGAGAAAACGCGACAGGAGGCGTTGGCTGCTCATGGGAACACTATAGCCAAATTTGTCGTCACATGCAAACGCGCCGGGCTGAAGTACTTCGGCTGCGCGACACGCGTCATCCCGTCGCGCGGCGCCGCCTCATCTCCAGCCATGCCGACCACGCGTACCCGGAGACCGCATAAACGACAAACCCCGCGAACAACACCGCCGAAGGCTGCAGGCTCACCAGCACGAACGAAAGGACCAGGCCAAGGACAACGACGAAGGGAACACTGCGGCGGAGATTGATGGTCTTGAAGCTGTAGTACTTGAAATTGCTCACCATGGTGAGCCCGGCGAAGATCGTCACCGCCCACGCACCCCAGCGCACCGACTCGGGATCAACGCCATAGTCGTCGATCACCCAGACGAATCCCGCCACCAGCGCGGCGGCGGCAGGACTGGGCAATCCCTGGAAATAGCGCTTGTCGGCGACCTCCAGCATGGTGTTGAAGCGCGCCAGCCGCAGCGCAGCCCCGGCAACGTAGACAAACGCTGCAACCCACCCCGGTTTGCCGAGCCCCCTTAGCGCCCACTCGTAGACGACTAGCGCAGGTGCGGCACCGAACGAGACCATGTCGGCCAGGCTGTCGTACTCGGCGCCGAACGCGCTTTGCGTCTTGGTCAGGCGTGCGACGCGTCCGTCGAGTCCATCGAGCACCATCGCCACGAAAATCGCGATGGCGGCGTCCTGAAAACGGCCGTTCATCGCCTGCACGATCGCATAGAAGCCGGCAAATAGCGCCGCGGTCGTGAACAGATTCGGAAGCAGGTAGATGCCGCGCCGGCGAATGCGATTCTTGGCGAGGGCACGCTCCTGCTGGTAGTCGACCATGGCGGCAGCCTAGCAGGGCCCACGCAGCAAGACAATGCGAGCCGCGTACCCGGCGTTCAGTCGAGGCGCGCGAGTATAGTCGACGTCGCGTGCACGACATCCCCGATCGCGACACTGGGTCGCGCGCTCGGCGGCAGATAGATATCGACACGGGAACCGAAACGGATGAATCCATAGCGCTCGCCGCGCGTGAGTACTTCGCCGGGTTCGACGTAACAGAGGATCCGCCGCGCGATCAATCCGGCGATCTGCACGCAGGTGACGTCGACGCCGCTCGCGGTCGCGATGTGCAGCGCGTTGCGCTCGTTTTCCAGCGATGCCTTGTCGAAGGAAGCGTTGACGAAAGTGCCCTCGTGATACCAGCGGGCACGAACAGTGCCGTCGACCGGGCTTCGATTCGAATGCACGTTGAACACGTTCATGAATACGCTGATCTTGAGCGCATCGCGATCGAGGTACGGATCGCGCGCATTGCCGACAAGAAGAACGCGTCCGTCGGCGGGCGATAGCACGGCGCCCGGCAAGTCGGGAATCGCGCGTGCCGGATCGCGGAAAAACTGCACGATGAAAAGCAGCGCCAGCCAAGCCAGCACCGCGAGCACCCACCAGCCGAGCCACGACAGCGCGATGGCCGCGATCGCCGCGATGGCAACGAAGGACCAACCTTCGCGGGCGATGATCGGATGTGGGTAGGTGCTGGCCAAGTCCGCTACTTGGTCTGCGCGTCGATGCGCTGGCTCATGTCCTGCGACTGCTGCTGTAGCGAGCTTTCCAGGCCCTTCGCGCGCTCGATCGCGTTCGTAGGCGTGGGCGGCGCAGCGGTGACGTCGAACGGCGCCGCGCCGACGGCAGCCGGTGCGCGCACGTCTGATTTCGCGCCCGCGCGATCGTCGGGGAGCAATCCCATGCGCTTGAGCAGCGTCTGCGAGAGCACCGCGACGATGACCAGCGCGAGCAGGACGACGATCAGTCCGATCCAGCCGCGTTGGCGATGGATGCTGTGCATGGTCACCTCCCTGTGCTCAGTTGACCTTTCTCAGTTGACGTTCAATTGCGCGACTGATCCACCAGCTTGTTCTTGCGGATCCACGGCATCATTTCGCGCAGCTTGCCGCCCACCTGCTCGATGGGATGCTCCGCGGTCATGCGCCGCCGCGAAAGCAGCGTGGGCGCGCCAGCGCGGCTTTCCAGAATGAAGCTCTTGGCGTATTCGCCGGACTGAATATTGGCGAGCGCCTCGCGCATCGCCCAGCGCGTCTCGTCGGTGATGATCTTGGGGCCGGTGACGTATTCGCCGTACTCGGCGTTGTTGGAGATCGAGTAGTTCATCGTGCCGATGCCGCCCTCGTACATGAGGTCGACGATCAGCTTGAGCTCGTGCAGGCATTCGAAATACGCCATCTCCGGCGCGTAGCCGGCGTTGACCAACGTCTCGAATCCCGCCTTCACCAGCTCGACGCAACCGCCGCAAAGCACCGCCTGCTCGCCGAACAGATCGGTCTCGGTCTCTTCCTTGAACGAGGTCTCGATGACGCCGGCGCGAGCGCCACCGATCGCGGCCGCGTAGGAAAGCGCGAGGTCGCGCGCTTTTCCGCTCGAGTCCTGATGCACGGCGATCAGCATCGGCGTGCCGCCGCCGGCTGCGTAGGTCGAGCGCACCGTGTGGCCTGGCGCCTTCGGTGCGATCATCACCACATCGAGATCGGCGCGCGGCTGCACCTGACCGTAGTGGATGTTGAATCCGTGTGCGAAAGCGAGCGTCGCACCCTTGCGGATGTTCGGTTCAATCTCCTCGCGATACACCGCCGCGATGTGCTCGTCGGGCATGAGCATCATCACGAAATCAGCGCCTTTCACGGCCTGCGCGACCTCGGCGACCTTGAGCCCCGCCTTCACCACCTTGTCCCACGATGCGCCACCCTTGCGCAGCCCGACGGTCACCTTGATTCCCGAGTCGTTCAGATTCTGCGCGTGCGCGTGACCCTGCGAGCCGTAGCCGACGATCGTCACCTTCTTGCCCTTGACGAGCGACAGGTCAGCGTCCTTGTCGTAATAGACTTTCATTCGTGCTCCTTGGTACGTCGTTTTATCCGCCGGCCGACCACGCTGACCGGCAGTGTACGCCGGCGACGTCGGTCTTCGGCGTGCTAGACCCTGAGTATGCGTTCTCCACGCCCGATCCCCGACGCACCGGTGCGAACCGTCTCCAGGATCACGCCAGGCTCGATCGCCTGCAGGAACGCGTCGAGCTTCGAGCCCGTGCCGGTCAGCTCGATCGTGTAGCTCTTGTCGGTCACATCGAGAATGCGTCCGCGAAAAATGTCCGCCAGGCGCTTCATCTCGTCGCGATCCTTGCCCGCTGCGCGCACCTTGACCAGCATCAGCTCGCGCTCGATGTGATGGCCGTCGGTCAGGTCGATGACCTTGACCACTTCGACCAGCTTGTTGAGCTGCTTGGTGATCTGCTCGATGACGTCGTCTGACCCGACCGTGACGATGGTCATGCGCGACATCGTCGCATCCTCGGTTGGCGCCACCGTCAACGATTCGATGTTGTAGCCTCGCGCCGAGAACAGCCCCGAGATCCGCGACAGAGCCCCGGCCTCGTTTTCGACGAGGATCGACAGGATGTGCCTCATGAAGAAATTCCCCCCGAAGTCGCTTCGCGACCTCCCCCCAAGGGGGGCCGAGCGCCTTGGGGCGGCCCGGCGCCGCTCATAATTCTTCAGCCAGAATCATCTCGGTCAGCCCCTTGCCGCCGGGAATCATCGGGAAGACGTTCTCGGCCTGGTCGGTGATGAAGTCGAGAAAGACCAGGCGCTCCTTCTGTGCTAACGCTTCCTTCAGCGCCGCTTCGACGTCCCCCGGCTTCTCGATCTTCAGCCCGACGTGCCCGTAGGCCTCGGCGAGCTTCACGAAGTCGGGCAGCGCGTCCATGTACGACTCGGCGTAGCGATTGCCGTAGAAGAATTCCTGCCACTGCCGGACCATGCCCATGTAACGGTTGTTCAGGTTCACGATCTTGATCGGCAGGTGATATTGCTTGCAGGTCGACAGTTCCTGGATGCACATCTGGATCGACGCCTCGCCGGTCACGCAGGCCACCGTCGCGCCTGGATTGACGAGTTGCACCCCCATCGCAGCGGGCAGACCGAATCCCATCGTGCCCAGGCCACCTGAATTGATCCAGCGCCGCGGCTTGTCGAACTTGTAGTACTGCGCCGCCCACATCTGGTGCTGGCCCACGTCAGATGTCACGAAAGCGTCGCCGTTGGTGATCTCGTAGAGCTTCTCGATGACCATCTGCGGCTTGATCAGCGCGCTCTTGCGATCGTACTTGAGACAGTCCTTGCGCTGCCACTCCTTGATCTCTCCCCACCACGCCTTGAGCGCCGCGGGATCGGGACGCTGATGCGTCTGCTCGATCAGCTTGATCATCTCGTCGAGCACATCCGCGACGTAGCCGACGATGGGAACGTCGACCTTCACGCGCTTGGAGATCGACGAAGGGTCGATGTCGATGTGGATGATGCGCCGGTCGGCACGAAAGTAGTTCTGCGGATTGCCGATGACGCGATCGTCGAAGCGTGCGCCCACCGCGAGCAGCACGTCGCAGTTCTGCATCGCCATGTTCGATTCGAAGGTGCCGTGCATGCCGAGCATGCCGGTGAACTGCGGATCGGTGCCCGGAAATCCGCCGAGGCCCATCAGCGTGTTGGTGCATGGGAACCCCAGCAGGCGGACCAATCGCGTCAGCTGCGGCGCGGCATTGTTCAGGATGACGCCGCCGCCGGTGTAGATCATCGGCCGCTTGGCATCGAGGAGCAGCTGCACCGCCTTCTTGATCTGACCGGCATGCCCGCGAGTCACCGGATTGTACGAGCGCAGCGAAATGGTCTTCGGGTAATTGAACTCGCAGCTTGCCTGCGTCACGTCCTTGGGGATGTCGACGAGGACGGGCCCTGGCCGGCCGGTGGCGGCCAGGTAAAAAGCCTTCTTGATCGTGACCGCTAGCTCCTCGACGGTCTTGACCAGGAAGTTGTGCTTGACGCAGGGCCGGGTGATGCCGACCGTGTCGCATTCCTGGAAGGCGTCCTGTCCGATCGCGTGCGTGGGCACTTGGCCAGTGATGATGACCAGCGGGATCGAGTCCATGTACGCGGTGGCGATGCCGGTGACCGCGTTGGTGACGCCCGGGCCCGACGTCACCAGAGCGACGCCAACCTTGTGCGACGAACGGGAATAGCCATCGGCCGCGTGGACCGCGCCTTGTTCGTGACGAACCAGGACATGCTTGAACTTGTCCTGCTTGAAGACCTCGTCGTAGATGTTGAGCACCGCGCCGCCCGGATAGCCGAAGACGTACTCGACGCCTTCTTCCTGAAGACAGCGGATGACGATTTCTGCGCCAGTCAGTTGCATAGTGGCCTCTCTTCGCCTCGTTCATGCGGCAAAGAAGCACGAACCACGTCACGCGTGCTGTGCATGCGCGTACCGGGTGCTGCAAAACTGCTTGGACGCGAAAATGCGTGTGACGCGTCCGACCTAGGCTCGAATCGGGTAGAAAGCCGGAACCGCTGCGTGCCGCCGGGAAGTTCCGGAAGCGCTTGTGGCGCCGCCGGCCGGCACGCGAACGACCGATTTTGCAGTGCTTCTCGCAGCGGCAATGCCGCCACGGCTGGAACACTAACGATTTGCGCCGAACCGGTCAAGAATTTTGCTGCACCACACCGCGGTACATGCACATTCGAGCACGGTGCGTGTGCTTATAATCGACCCGCTAACCTATCTGGACGGACGATCTGGCTTCGTATCAGGAACTCGCCGGCTTCCTCGCTGAGGTCGAGCGGCGCGCCTTCAAGCAGGCGATGTTCGCGATCCGCGACGAGGACGCGGCGCTGGACGTCGTCCAGGACGCCATGCTGAAGCTGACCGAGAAATATGCGACCAAACCGGTGTCGGAGTTCCCGATGCTGTTCCAACGCATCCTGCAAAACACGATCCACGACCATTTCCGTCGCAAAAAGGTACGCTCAACGTGGACGACACTACTCTCGGCATTTGGCCAAAAAGACGATAAAGACGACGATTTCGATCTACTGGAGACCTTGCCCGCGAAATCAGATTCAATTGGGATGGCAGAGCCCGCGCTGCAGTATGAGCAAAGTCAAATCGTGGCGCTGGTCGAGCAGTCGCTCGCCAGGCTGCCGGCGCGTCAACGGGAAGCGTTTCTTCTACGTTACTGGGAAGAACTCGATGTTGCGGAGGCTGCCGCCGCCATGGGGTGCTCGGAAGGTAGCGTCAAGACGCATTGCTCGCGAGCGGTTCACGCTTTGGCCGAAATGCTCAAGGCCAAGGGGATAAACCTATGAACGATCAAGAAATCGCCAACAAGATAACCGGGTATCTCGACGCCGGAACCTCCGGCCTGAAGGCAGGAACCGCGTACCGGCTGCAGCTGGCGCGAGAGCAAGCGCTCGCGCGCCTGGCCGAGCCCGAGCACGCCTCGCAACTGGCGATGGCGGGCGGAGGGAACTTCCACGGCGGCCGCCCGACGCGGATGCTGACCGATGTGCGCGTCTGGGTCGGCATCCTGCTTATCGTGGGTGGGACGCTGTTCTACCAGTACTGGCAGACCGCGCAGCAGACCCGCGAGATCGTCGAGACCGACGCCGCGATCCTCACCTCCGATCTGCCCATCGAAGCTTATGTCGATCGAGGCTTCCAGAATTGGCTCAAGCCCTCCGAGCCCTGATCTGCGGCGCTGCCATGGTGGCGCTTTGCGGTATCAGCGGCCCCGGCGTTGCCGGCCCGCTGGTGCTGGGCTCGCCGAGCTGGGCAGAGCTTTCGGCGGCTGATCGACAGGTTCTGGCGCCGTTGGCGCCCGAATGGAACCAGCTCGAGCCGCAGCGCAAGCAGAAGTGGCTGGGGATCGCCAAGCGTTACCGAACACTGCCCCCCGTGGAGCAGCAACGAGTCCAGGACCAGATGCGCGCCTGGGCGCAACTGACCCCTGCCCAGCGGCAGGCCGCGCGCGAGCAGTACAAGACGCTCAAGCAGCTCCCGCCGGACAAGCGCGAGGAAGTCCGCCAGAAGTGGCATGAGTATCAGCAGCTCCCGCCTGAGACCCGGCGCGAACTCGCCGCTCGCGCCCCGGCGCCGGCAACTCCGCCTCCGCGGGGAGCACCCACGCCCGCGCAGCCGCCGGTCTCCATCCCTGCCACAGCGCGCTGAAGCGCATACGGTGCTGGAACAGGCCACGCTTGAGCGGGCCGGTCTGGCGCGTCGTCTCGCGGCTTCAACTTACGAATCGCTGCTGCTCGCGGCCATCGTGCTGATCGCCAGCTTCGTCCTGCTCGCCGCGCCCGGCATGCCAGGCGCGCCCTCCGCCGGTCAACGCCTGGCGTTGCCCGAGCCAGACGCACGCCTGCTCGAGTTTCTGGTCGTCTTCGTTGCCTGCGGTGTTTATTGCGCCGGGCTATGGAGCAATGGGCGCCGCAGCCTTCCGATGCAGACCTGGCACTTGCGTCTGCTCCGCCAAGGGCGCGCGCCCGGCATCGAGCGAGCAGTGTTGCGCTATGTCGCATGGTGGATCGGGCCCGCCTGCGCGCTTGCCGCCTATGCAATGCTGCAGCCGCTGGGTCATGGGCGCTGGGGCGCCGCGCTGCTGGCACTCAACTACGCATGGGCGCTGGTCGATCCGGACCGCCAATTCCTGCATGATCGCATCGCCGGGACGCGACTGGTGCGTGTCGAGGGCGCGGGCTAACGTGCGCGCTTCTTCCGCTCGAAGCGCGCGACGCTGGCCACGATTTCGGCCTTGGCTTCTTCCGCGCCTACCCACGTCGACACGCGCACCCACTTTCCCGGCTCGAGATCCTTGTAGTGCTCGAAAAAGTGGGCGATCTGCCGCGTCGTCAGCTCGGGCAGGTCGCGCGGCGACTGAACCTCGCGATACAAGCCGGTCAACTTGTCTATCGGAACGGCCAGGATCTTGGAGTCGCCGCCCGCCTCGTCTTCCATCTTCAGCATCCCGATCGGGCGGCAGCGCACCACCACGCCGGTGATTAGCGGCATCGGCGAGAGCACGAGGACGTCGCTCGGATCGCCGTCGTCCGACAGCGTGCGCGGTATGTAGCCGTAGTTGCACGGGTAATGCATCGCCGTGGACATGAAGCGATCGACGAAGACCGCCCCGGTCTGCTTGTCCACTTCGTACTTGATCGGATCGCCACGCATCGGGATCTCGATGATGACGTTGCAGTCGTTGGGGACATCGCCGCCGGCGGGGACGCGATCGAGGTTCATAAACGGTGGTCGGGAGGAGGCGCTTGCATTATAGCCGCCGCCACGCACGCTGCCGTATCATCGCCCGCATGGTCTACAACCTCGGCAACCGTCGCGTGCAATGGCGCGGCGAAGGCCACTATATTGCCCCTGGCGCGATCCTGATCGGCGACGTGATCGTCGAGGATCGGGCTTCGGTATGGTTCAACGTGGTCATCCGCGGCGACAACGATACGATCAACCTCGGTCCGCGGTGCAACGTCCAGGATGGGTCGATCCTGCACACCGACGAGGGTGTGAAGCTGACGCTCGGACCCTCCGTGAGCATCGGCCATCTCGTCATGCTGCATGGGTGCACGATCGGCGAAGGATCGCTGATCGGAATCAAGAGCGTCATTCTCAACCATGCGGTGATCGGTCGCGAGTGCCTGATCGGCGCCAACACCCTGATTCCCGAACGCAAAGTCATTCCCCACCGCTCGCTGGTGCTGGGCTCGCCCGGCAAGGTTGTGCGAACGCTGAGCGACGACGAGGTGGCCGGGCTTTATCGGATCGCCGATCACTACGTCGAGAATGCCGCGCGCTACCAAGCCGACCTCAGGCCCCAACCCAAGGGCTGACATCCGGCCGTGGACACCCGTCAGCGCTGAATCCGGGACGCCATAACGAGCATCTAAGCTTCATACCCCCTTGCGGACAGTACCTTGAAGCTCATTCCCGGCCTTTTCGCCATCGCCCTTTGGATCGCCACCGCGCCATGGGCGATGGCCGTCGAGGCGGTCCACGAGACACGCCCGGCCGCCGGGTTCAACCGCATCGAGATCGATGGGCAGGCGGAAGTCGTCCTGCGCCAAGGTACGGTCGAAGGGCTCGCCATCGATGCCTCTGCGGAGGCACTGCGCAATATCGAGACCAGCGTTCACGGACGCACCCTGACCATCGAGATCGTCGAACAGCGCCGCTGGTGGGACTGGATGTTCGCCGGCAGCGCCACGCGCACCCCGCGCATCACGATCGATCTGATCCAGCTCGAGCGCCTCGAGGCTGCAGGGTCGGTGAAATTCAATGCCGCCAGCCTGCGCAGCGACGACTTGCGCCTGGATTTCGCCGGCGCCTGCACGCTTCGCATCGCCGATTTGCAGGCAAACCGGCTTAAGCTCGAAAGCGCCGGCGCGGTGAAGGCCGAAATCGCGGGCAAGGTCGGAGCGCAGTTCGTGGAGCTGTCGGGTGCCAGCTCCTATTTGGCCGGCGAGCTCATCAGCGACAGCGCTTCGCTTCAGGTGAGCGGCGCGGGCAAGGCGCTGATCAACGCGCTGAAGACGTTGAAAGTGGAGATCTCGGGTGCGGGCATGGTCAAGTACGTCGGCAATCCCAAGGTCGAGCAGGACATTACCGGCGTCGGCAAGGTCAGCCGCGTCGAATCGCCCTGAGGCAAGTGTCCGCGCCCTAGTGCACCGACGCTCGCTCGGCTCCCGGGATCGCATCCGCCTTGAACAGCAGCGTGACGCCGGTTTGCGCGTCGGTGTCGGGATGGATGCCGGGGAGGACGCGGACATCGCCGATGCGACAGTCGTGCAGCAGCTCGACGAGCATCGTTAGCACGTCCTCGACGGCATCCGACGCAAATAGCGGACAGCGAAATCCTTCGGCCTGACGCGTATCGAACGGGCTCGATAGCGACAGTCGCAGCTCGCCGCCGCCTGGAGCCGAAGGGCTGCGATGCGCGCTGATTACCGCGGAGGGTTCGCCGACACCGGCGCGCATGCGCCGAACCGCATTGCTCACGAACAACTGCGCACTGACGGCCCGCTGCGCCGCGCGCCCCTCCTGCAGCGCAAGCAGCGGGGGCGCCGGCGGACGCGGCAGCGCGAGCACCGAGGCGTGCGCGGATGCGAGCTGACGAGCTAGCTCCTGCGCCAGCGGAATACCCCATCCCGCGGCATGCTTCGCGCCGAGCAGCATCGCCTGCGGTGACGACAGCGCGACGCCGATCAGAAAGCGCAGATGCACGCTTTCATGCGTCGTGGCGACGTTCATCGGCGAGGGTGAAAGATCGCGCTCGCGCGCGCCCGACGCAAGGGCGTCGCGCTGCCACTTGAGTAACAAGGGCAGATGCGTGGGATCGAGCACCTCCGAGCCAGCCAGTGCAGAGCCGAGCGCAAAAGCCTCACAGCCGCCCAGGGCGCCATGGTCACTCAGGAGCGCAGCGACGCGAGCGGCGTCGGGCAGCACCGCGCCGAGGTCGGCGGGCGTGGCGGACTGCGCCGCTTGGGCGCCGACGACGATCACCACCGGCAGCGCGAACAACGTCGTGGCGAGCTCGGCATCGGCGGGAGGCTGCGAAGCGATCGTCCACGCCTCGATAAGCCGGCGCCAGAGATGGCGCGCGATAGCCGCCGAGGGCGCGGAATCGATCGCCGTCGCAAGACTGGCCGCATCACCGGCGATGATCTGCCGCGCAAACTGGGTGGCGATAGCGCCGTCGATCGCGCTCGTCACCGAGACGCTCGCCGATCCTATGCTCGCGGCTGCTTGCGCGAAAAGCGCTTCGAGGGCCTGATCGGCGCTGCGAGCATAGACGCGTGGGTCGGGCGCATTCATAGGTGGCTTTTTGCGTCCCATTGTCGCATGGACGCCCCGGCACCCAAGCGGGATCGCGGGCATAATATCGGCTCTCCAACCGCATGGAGGTGCGATGTACAAGCATATCCTCGTGGCGACGGACGGCTCCAAGCTATCCAACAAGGCAATCGCCCAGGCCATCGACCTGGCGCAATCGCTTGGCGCGACGCTTACCGCGTTCTACGCTTCGCCCGACTATCCCATGCCGGCGTACAACGATGGCGTCGCATACGAGCCCGTCTCGCGCAAGGAATACGCAGCGCAATGCAAAAAGGAGGCGGCGCGCGTGCTCGATCCGGTCGCGCTCAAGGCGGAATCCGCCGGACTGGAATTCAACGCCACGCACGCCATCGCGCCCTCGCCCTGGGAAGCGATTCTCGCAGCCGCAAAGAAAAACAAGTGCGAAGCCATCGTCATGGCTTCACACGGCCGCAGCGGCGTCACCGCATTGCTGCTGGGAAGCGAAACGCAAAAGGTACTCGCGCATTCCAAATTGCCGGTGCTGGTCGTGCGCTGAAGCGCGCCAAAGCGCGCACCGAAGGCCGGACTCGGCGTTCACGTAAAATAGCCGCTTTTGCCTCGGCAAGGCGACCATGCGCGTCACGAAGTTCTTCGTTTCCACGCTGAAGGAAGCCCCCTCCGAGGCCGAGCTCGCCAGTCACCGGCTCATGCTGCGCACCGGCATGATCAAGCGACTCGCCGCGGGGATCTACACGTGGATGCCGCTGGGCCTTCGAGTGCTGCGCAAGGTCGAGGGCATCGTTCGCGAGGAAATGAACCGCGCCGGCGCCGTCGAATTGCTGATGCCGGTCATCCAGCCCGCCGAATTGTGGCAGGAGTCCCAGCGCTGGGACAAATACGGACCCGACCTGCTGCGCATCAAGGACCGTCATCAGCGTGACTTCGTCGTGCAGCCGACGTCCGAGGAGGTCATCACCGACATCGCGCGCAAGGAGCTCAGAAGCTACAAACAGCTGCCGCTGAACTTCTATCATATCCAGACCAAGTTTCGCGACGAGGTGAGGCCGCGCTTCGGGGTGATGCGCTCGCGCGAATTCATCATGAAGGACGCGTACTCGTTCGATGTCGACAAGGAGGCGATGGGCATCTCGTACCAGGCCATGTACGACGCGTACACACGCATCTTCACCCGACTAGGACTCTCATTTCGTGCGGTACGCGCCGACACGGGGCAGATCGGCGGCGCCGCATCGCATGAATTCCAGGTGCTGGCCGATTCTGGCGAGGACGCGATCGCGTACTGCCCGGACTCGGACTACGCGGCCAACGTGGAACTCGCGGAAGCTGCGCCCCCTGGCACGCGACGTGCTCCTTCGGAGCCCATGGCTAAAGTCGCGACCCCGGGCAAATCAACCTGCGAGGACGTCGCTGCGCTTCTCGGTCTGCCGCTGTCGCGCACCGTCAAGTGCATCATGCTCAACGTCGACGGCAAGGTACACATGCTGCTCATCCGGGGTGACCATAACCTCAACGAGATCAAGACCTCCAAAGTCGAGGGTCTCGCAGGGTTTCGATGGGCGACCAACGCGGAGATCGAATCTGCCACGGGCTGCACGCCGGGCTACCTCGGTCCGGTCGGCATACCGGCGTCGATGCCTCTCATTGTCGATCGCGAAGTCGCCGCGATGGCGGACTTCGTGTGCGGCGCCAACGAGGTCGACTTTCACCTTCGCGGCGTGAACTTCGGGCGCGATTGTCGGGAACCCGATCGCATTGCCGACATTCGCAACGTCGTGGCGGGAGACCCCTCGCCGGACGGCAAAGGCGTCTTGGCCATAGTGCGCGGGATCGAGGTCGGTCATGTGTTCGCTCTCGGCGACGTCTATTCCCGCGCGCTCGGCGCAACTTTTCTCGATGCGGCCGGTCAACCGCAGGTCATGGAAATGGGCTGTTACGGGATCGGCGTCACGCGCGTGGTCGCCGCCGCCATCGAGCAGAATCACGACGAGCGCGGCATCATATGGCCGGAGCCGCTGGCGCCGTTCGCAGTGGCGATCGCGCCCATCGGCTTCGATCGTAGCGACGCCGTACGCGATGCCGCCTTGCGCGTGCACGACGAGCTGGAGGCGGCCGGTGTCGAAGTCCTGCTCGACGACCGCGGCGAGCGGCCCGGAGTCATGTTCGCCGACTTGGAGCTGATCGGTATTCCGCACCGGATCACCATCGGCGATCGCGGCCTAAAGGACGGCGGCGTCGAATACCAGAGCCGGCGTGACGACAAGGCCCAGGTGGTCCCGCTCGCCGAGATCGTTTCCATGATGCGCGCGAGGCTCGCGCACTGACCGTGCCTACACTTCGCACTTTGTTCTCGTGCGCATGCGGACGATGCGCCCTTGCCGTGCTGGCAGCGCTGAGCGCGTCGCAAGCGCTTGCCGGTGCGCAGGTCGAGGAGATGCTGTCGTCGAGCGTGCAGGCGGCGCTGCAACGCGCGGTAAGTGACTATCCGGCGCCGAATCTTACCTTCGCCACGCCAGCCGAAGGCGAGGCCTGGCTACGCGAAATGGCGAGGAGGCTCGCCCCCAAAATTCCCGACTGGCCCACGCGGCGAGATTTCCTCATCACCGTCCAATACGAAGCCACGCGCGCGGGCCTCGATCCGCAAATGGTGTTGGGGCTCATCCAGCACGAGAGCAATTTCCGTAAGTTCGCGGTCTCGGTCGCCGACGCGCGCGGATACATGCAGGTCATGCCGTTCTGGTTGAGGCTCATCGGCACCTCGGATCAGAATCTTTTCAACCTGCGCACCAACCTCCGCTATGGCTGTACGATCCTGCGCCATTATCTCGACAGAGAGAACGGCGACTACTACCGCGCGCTCGGGCGGTACAACGGCAGCCTCGGCCGCGCCGATTATCCTAACGCGGTGCTGGCGAACTGGCAGCAGAACTGGGCATGGAGTTACGCGGTACCGGTCGCCGGAAACCCGCCGGTACAGACAGTGACCACCCGGTAGTGGCGTCCCTCGGCAGCTATTGCGGCCGTTTCGCGCCTTCCCCGACGGGGCCATTGCACTTCGGTTCGCTGGTCGCCGCGATGGCAAGCTGGTGCGATGCCCGCGCCAACGGCGGGGCCTGGAAACTTCGTATCGAAGACGTCGACGCGCCGCGCACCAAGTCCGGGGCTGCCGACGCCATTCTTACCTCGCTCGAACGCTACGGGTTCCAGTGGGACGGTCCGGTGATCCGCCAGAGCGAACGCATCGCGTCGTATCACGCTGCACTCGACGCGTTGCGCGGGCGCGATCAGCTCTTCGCTTGCGCGTGCACGCGCAAGGAGCTCGAAGATGCTCCCTTCGGCGCCACGGGCGAACGCCTATACCCGGGAACGTGTCGCGGCGGCGTCCCAAGCGACCGCGCGAAGCGCAGCGGTCGTGCTCTTCGAGTGCGCGTCGACGATCGGCCCATCACCTTTGTCGATCGCGTGCAGGGTGCGCAGACGCAAGTGCTCGCTCGCGACAGCGGCGACTTCGTGGTGCTGCGCGCCGACGCCCTGTTCGCGTATCAGCTTGCGGTGGTCGTCGACGACGCCTATCAGGGCGTGACGCACGTGGTGCGCGGCGCCGATCTGTTGACGTCGACCGTACGACAGATCTGGCTGCAACGCTGCCTCGGGCTGCCGACGCCCTCGTACCTGCATCACCCTATCGTGACCAGCGCGAGCGGCGAAAAATTGTCCAAGCAGACCGGAGCCGCGGTGTTACCGGACACCCCGCTGCCGGTGTTGCTCGACGCGTGGACGTTCCTCGAGCAGCGCGCGCCTGCGGCGCTGCCGGACAGCGTCGAATCGTTCTGGACTTGGGCGCATCGCGCTTGGGATCCGGCGCGCACGAACCCGCGCCTCGGCGCGGCCCTGCCGAGCGAGGCTCGCGCGCTATAATCGGTCTACGCAGCACCGTCGTTTGCGTAGTTGTGCACCGCCATCCGCGTCGATCCGCACCGTCATGACCACACTCGTCGTCGTCCGCAAAAACCGCGAAGCCGCCATCGCCGCCGACTCGCTCACGACGTTTGGCGACACGCGTCTCTCCGCGGAATTCGACCGCGCCTACGACAAGATCGTGCAGTACCGCGGCTCGTACATCGGCCTGTGCGGCAGCGCTGCGCACCAGCTCGTGTTCGAGAGCCTGCTGGAGAAACACGTCGACCTCGATTTCTCGACTAAACGCGCCATCTTCGAAACGTTTCGCAAGCTGCACCCGATCCTCAAGGAGCAGCACTTCCTCAATCCGAAGGAGGAAGAGGACGATCCGTACGAATCCACGCAGATGACTGCGCTGATCGCCAATCCCAGCGGCATTTTCGGCGTGTACTCCATGCGCGAAGTGTTCGAGTACACCCGCTTCTGGGCAGTGGGCTCGGGACGCGAATTCGCGCTCGGGGCGATGCACACGCAATACGCCCGGCTCAAGGGCGCGGCAGCGATCGCCGAGGTCGGCATCGAGGCTGGAGCGGTTTTCGACAAGAATTCCGCGATGCCCATGACCCTGTTCACCGTCACCCTGAAGTGACGCCGTGAGCGTCTACCTTCCGCCGGCGTTCGCTTCGAGGGACACCGACGCCGTGGCGCAGCTGATCCTGCGTCATCCCTTTGCGACGCTGGTGACGCCGACCGCAGACGAGCCGCAGGTCTCGCACTTGCCGCTCCTGCTGCATCGCTCCGAGGGAGCGCACGGCGTGCTCATCGGGCACGTCGCGCGTGCCAACCCCCATTGGCGCGTCCTCGCCGAGCGGGCATCGGTCGCGATTTTTCACGGCCCGCACGCTTATGTCTCACCGTCCTGGTACAGCGATCCTGCGACGATGGTGCCAACCTGGAACTACGCGGTCGTGCACCTGCACGGCAGCGGTGAGCTGATCGACGATCCTGCACGCAAGCGCGAGACCGTCCAGGAATTGACCACGCATTTCGAGGCGTCTCGGCCCGCGCCGTGGCATCTGCAGCTCACCGGCGCACGTCTCGCAGCAATGCTCGACGCCATCGTCGCATTTCGCATCCCGGTGACCCGCGTCGAGGCCAAGTTCAAGATGTCGCAGAATCGCAGCGCCATCGATCGCGCGCGCGTCGCGGAGGCCCTGCGCGAGGAATCCGATGCCGCCGCCGCGGCGACGGGCGAGTGGATGATGCGCAATGCCGGCAAAGGCTGAACCCTCCGCTGATCGCATTCGCTTCGACAAGTGGCTGTGGGCAGCGCGCTTCTACCGGACGCGCGGTCTCGCCGCGCTGGCAATTGACGCGGGGCAGGCGCGCATCGACGACGCGCGGGTGAAACCCGCGCACGCGGTAAGGGTCGGCCAGCGGGTCCAGATACGCCGCAATGCGCTGACGTGGAATGTGGAGGTCATGGCCCTGAGCGAGCGCCGCGGCGGCGCCGCCGACGCCCAGAAGCTCTATCGCGAGGACGCGACGAGCGTGGCTGAACGCGACACCGAAATCGGTCGCCGCAAAGCGGTGGCCAGCACTGCACCGACCTCCGACGGACGCCCGACCAAGCGCGACCGCCGGAAGCTCCAGGAATTCCTGGACGAGCCTTGAGGCGCGACTACGCGCGCTGCTGCAGCTCCTGCGGCACCGATCCTGCCACGCCGAGCTCGCGCATGGTTGCCATCACCGAGCTGAAGTCAGCGGCAGTGCGAACGTTGGGGATCGGCTTGGCGAGCAGGTTCACTGCGCGCCCGCTCACCACCAGCGGCAGCCCTTCGGGCAGCGCCGTGCGCAGCGAGCGGATTTCCTGGCCCGCAATTTTTCCGGATATGCCGCGATCGAACAGCAGGATCGCCAAGCTCACCTTGTACGAGCGCGCCGCACCCGCGACTTCCTGCGCAGGCACGCCGCTGCCCAACGTCAGGCAGTTCACGCCTTCGGTGAACAACAGCAGTTCGAGAATCGCGAGCCCGAGTTGATTGGGATCGTTGGGTGGGGTCGCCACCAGAATCTGGCGCGCATCGCGCGTCGGACGCACGAGACGCGTGACGTCGCGCAGCAGCCTCTGCGCCAGATCGCCGAAGCGCAGCTCCTGAAAGTTTTGCATGTCGCCGCGGACGACGTGCTCATGCACGGCTTCATTGAGCGGGATCAGCGTCTGCTCCAGAAAACGGCGCAGTCCTTGGCCGACCAGAAGCTTAGACAGATGATTCTGCAGCTCGCCCACGCGGTGCTCGCCGAGCAACCTGACTGCGGTTTCGATCTCGTCGGGCAGCGGGGCGGGATCCTCGACCGCGATCCCGAGCATCGACTGCAGTGCCGATTCCGCGAGCGGCACGACCGCGCCAGCGCGCCATCCCTCAGACAGCAGCTGCTTGATGACCTTGAGGCGCGCGACCTGGTCGGGCGGGTAGACACGGTCTCCGAAACCGTCGCGCGCTGGATTCGGGAAACCGTACCTGCGCTGCCACATATACAGTTGCTCGCGTCGCAGGCCCGTGATTCGCACGACTTCACGGATGTGCAACGAATCGCGAACTTCACCTGCCATGCTGGCCACCGCCAGCTGCGGGCCCGCGTCGCTTCGGCGCGTGGGCGCTTTGATGAGGATTCCCATGGTGTCCCTTTGCACTCCTGTGCGTCACAAGTATAAAGAATTCAGCTGTCCGCTTCAGTTTAGCGCGCAGCGGCAAAAGGCGCCGCAACGCGTCAGACCGGGCTCGGGCAGGCGTCTTCCACGGTGCCGCGGGCTCATCCCTGTCCGGCAATCCCCTTCGGGAACACCGGCTTGCGCTCCGCTTCATCGCTTGAACGCCGCCTGACTGCTGACGACAACAAGGGCTGTGCAAGTATCGTACCGGCGGCATCGCCAACTCAAATAGAAACTGCGCCACGCCCCGAATAACCGGCTTTGCTGACGTTGCCAAACCGCGCGCCGCAGCCTACCCTTGGGGCGGTCCGGCGAATGCGACCGACCGACTGCGTCAGCCACTGACGCCAGACGGCGCTGTGCTCGTCTCGTCCGGCACCCGCGGCTAACGACAGGACCTCATGTTCGGATTTGGACGATCGACCAAGGACCCGCTCGCGGACAGGAAATCCGTTGAGCGCTGGCTTGCGTCGTTTCCAGGCAACGATCCGCTCATCGCCCACTCGGCCATCCTGACCGAGCTCGCGGCGCTGGGCGAGCGCACCGCGTCGCGCAACCCAGCCAGGCTGGAAGCGGCCTTTCACCTCGACGCGCTTTCCGATACGCTGCGCCGCAGTCTGACGGCGCAATACCTCGAGCACGGCAACCGCTCCTCGCGGGTCGAGAGCCAGCTGTGGCAAGCGCTGTTCGATCTCACGCAGGCGTTCCTGCTCTGCTACCAGGCGTTCGGACGCGACTTTGCCGGGCGTTCCCCAAGCGGTCGGTGGCAATCGCTGCTTCCGGAGTTGATCGCGCGCCAGATCGCGCATCAGGGCGTCGACGCCAAGATCCGGCTCTATCGGTACGAGCAGTGGATCCCCGCCCGCTGGTCGGAGCTCAATGCGCTTTTCCAGACGGCATGCACCGCTCAAATCGAGCGGGTTCCGGTGGCTACGCTGGCCGACGGCGTGCTCACTACCATCGAGCAGGAATATCTTCGGGTGCTGCTGCTGCAGCTGATGAACGCCGGCAACCTTTCGCCGCGACACGTGCAATGGGTTGCCGACCAGCTTTCGGAATGGTGTGCACCTCTGCGACTGAACATTGAGCCACCTACCCTCACCAGCTTTTACGTGGATCTGGGGGACCGGATGGGGCTGCGCAGGCGCACGCCGCAACCGCTGGAAGGCCGCGTGCTTTTCCTGGACACCCGTCCCCTCCACGCGGTTCTGATGCAAAACGTGCTGATGCTGGAGCAAAAGGTGCGCAACGACCCGCTTTCCGAACGCACGCCGCGCCGCGCCGAGCAGCTCAGCCTGCTCACCAAGCTCGCGGCACAGGTCGATCCGGAGTTTCGTCCGGTCGCCCGGCGCGGCGAACGGCAATCGGCGACCGGCAGCGTCGATGCGATCGTCGGGTTCGCCAAGATTTCTGGCTTTCTGCGCGACGAAGAAGTCGGTCCGCTGGCCGACCGTCGGACCAACAGCACCGGCAATTTCGGCGAAACGGTCGAGCTCGCCACCTTCGGCCACCTGCGCAACGAAAGCGGCCGAGCGCAGGAAGTGGTGCGCCGACGGCTGGCGACGTACGCCACGCAGGGTGGGGCGTGGGAGGTGCGCGACGTCTCGCAGACCGGTTACCGGCTGATTGCGCCGATGACGGTGATCAATGCGGTCACACTTGGCACGCTCGCCGCCATCCGCGCCGGCGGGCAGCCGCTGTGGACGCTGGGCATCGTTCGTCGCATGAAGCGTCTGACGGCGGATCGCGCTGAAATCGGGCTGCAGGTGATTGCCAACAACCTGGTCGGCGTCGAGCTCTCGAGTCTGCGCCGCGGCGAGGCCGAGTATTCCGTGGACGGCGAGTCGCCTACCGTGAGCGGACGGAGGTTCCACGGGTTGTTTCTATCGCTGCGCAAGCGCAGCGGCGACGCGCCCATCCAGACGCTGATCGTGCCGGCGGGAGAATATCAGCCCGGCAAGCGCTTGCAGATGAGCGTCGCCAGCACCACGCAATCGATTGCTTTCGGCCGGCTGCTGGAGCAGCAGCCCGACTGGATCTGGGCGACGGTCGAATCGCACGAACCGCCGACAGCATCCGCGGCCGCTCCCGGCACCTGAAAAGCCGCATGCCCGTCGACCGCTACCACGAGATCTGCGCGCAGCATCGGTGGCGGATTCCTGCCGACTTCAACATCGCTTTCGCGACGTGCCACCGGCACGCCGGCGATCCCGGTCGCGTTGCTATCCATTGGGAGGACGAGGACGGCGCGAGCGCGACGCTGACCTACGCCGCGCTGCACCAACAGGCCAATCGCCTGTGCAATGCGCTTTGTGCGCTCGGGATCGGTAGCGGCGACAAAGTCGCCATCGTCTTGCCGCAACGTCCCGAGACAGCGGTGGCGCACATCGCGTGTTATCAGCTCGGTGCAATTGCGGTCCCGCTGTCGTTCCTGTTCGGGCCCGACGCCCTCGTCTACCGGCTGGACGACTCGGAGACCAAGGCGGTGATCGTGGATCAGGCCTCGCTACCCAACGTGGCGGCGGTACGCGATCAGGTTGCGACGTTGCGGCATGTCATCGGCGTCGCCGGCGCACGGGAATCGTGGACGATCGACTGGGACGAACTGCTTGCGAAGGCCTCACCTCATTTCGCGCCTGCGCCCACTCGTGCCGGCGATCCTGCGCTGCTGGTCTACACCAGCGGCACCACCGGTCCGCCGAAGGGCGCGCTCATGCCGCATCGATGCCTGATCGGCAATCTGCCAGGCTTCGTCTATTCGCACGAGGGTTTTCCGGTCGAGCATGACGTCTTCTGGTCGCCTGCCGACTGGGCGTGGACAGGCGGTTTGATGGATGCCTTGCTGCCGACGCTGTATTTCGGGCGCCCGATCGTCGGTTATCGCGGGCGCTTCGACCCGGAGCGCGCGCTCGCGCTGATGGCCAGATACCGGGTCACCAACGCCTTCCTTTTCCCGACCGCGCTCAAGATGATCATGAAAGCGGTGCCGCGACCGCGCGACGCGCACACGCTCGCACTGCGCAGCATCATGAGCGCGGGCGAATCGGTGGGAACGACGGTATTCGAGTGGGCGCGCGATGCGCTGGGCGTGACCATCAATGAGATGTTCGGCCAGACGGAGATGAACTATATCGTCGGTAATTCGCATGGCTCCTGGCCGGCAAAACCCGGCTCGATGGGCCGCCCGTATCCGGGTCATCGGATCGCGCTGATCGATGACGCGGGCGCCGAGGTCGCGGACGGCGAGCTCGGCGAAGTCGCGATGCATCGTGTCGCGCCGGATGGCGAGCCGGATCCTGTCTTCTTTCTTGGCTATTTCAAGAATCCGGAGGGCACGGCGCGCAAGTTCAGCGGCGACTGGTGCCGCACTGGCGATCTCGCCACCCGCGATCGCGACGGCTACCTCTGGTATCAGGGACGCGCTGACGACATGTTCAAGGCAGCAGGCTATCGCATCGGCCCGTCGGAAATCGAGAACTGCCTGGTCAAGCACCCCGCGGTTGCCAACGCCGCGGTCGTTCCGAGCCCGGACGCAACGCGCGGCAACGTGGTCAAGGCCTTCATCGTGCTCGCCCCTGGCTCCGCGCCGTCGTCGGTTCTGGAGCAGGACATTCGCAGCCACGTGCGCAAATTCCTCGCCCCCTACGAATATCCGAAGGAAATCGAATTCATCGATGCGTTGCCGATGACCACGACGGGAAAGGTACAGCGCAGGGTGCTGCGCGAGCGCGAATTGGCGCGCAGGTCGGCGGCGGATTCTTCGCGCTAGACGAAGCTAGGCTTCGTGGCGCGCCGAGAGGTTTTCCAGAAAGTGCCGGTGCAGGAGCACCCACACGATCGCTGGCGCCACCGCGGGCAGGATCAACGTCCCGAACTGGTAGCAGAAGGTCACGACCTCGCGTTGCCACGGCGCGTAACCCAGCTGCGACGCAACACCCGGCTCGGACACGACATTCTTGAGGAAATCGGCGATGACGCTGAAAGTCTGCACCGGCACCAGGGCCGCGTAGCCGATCGCAAGCCTGCGCAATGGATGTGCTTCGCGCGCCGCAAGCGTCATCGCGGCAAACAGCGGCAGTCCAAAGCTGAACAGGCGGACGTTGCTCGGGACCTCGAGCACGGCTTTCGCGGCTGCGGACAGCGTTCCCGGTGCGCGCAGATTGGTCACGAAGGTGATCATTTCCACGGACTGCTCGATGCCTTGCACGAGGTCGGCGAATCCGATGCGGGTGACGATCTGGCAAAGCACGGCAACGGGCCACGCAAGCAATGGCGTCGCGAGCCACCAGATGAAAAATGTCGGGACCAGCCAGGCGGCGACTAGCAGGAGAAAGGATGGAAGCGAGCGCGTCGCCATTCCGGCCTTTGGGCCTAGGCGAGCGCTGGCGCCATTCTCGGCAGCGTCCGCACCCACAGCAGCCAGACGACCATGACGTCGAGCATGATCAGCGCCTGCCACACGTAAAGATGCGCCCATTCGAACATGCTGAAGTTCCACTGTCCGAGGTAAAACAGGCTGATCACGCGCACGATATTGAGACCCTGGACCGCGACGATGCCGATCGCGAGCCCCAGCAGTTTGCGCTTCCACGGTGCGGGAAAGGCGAGGATCGCTGCGAGCAGGACGATGGTCGCCTCGACACCGTTGCAACCTGCTTCGATCGACACCGCGAAGCCGTTGTGTGCGCTTTGCAGGACCTTGCCCTGCGCCATGACCGCTGGGTCGAAGAGCCTCACGATGCCCGCCGAAATCGCAGCCAACGTGTTCGTCCAGGGAACAACGAACCATTCCTGCGCCCACGGCGTCAGCTCCAGCCCGAACAGCGCCCCCTGCAGCACCAGGAACAGGACGAAAAAGCGAACCATCGGGCGGGATTGTACGCGAGGGCTCGCGACTTCAGCTGACCCGCGCGCGCGCCAAGGGAGGATTCATCGCGAAGTAGCGCTTGACGCCGCCGAGGATCGATTCAGCGAAGCGTTGCTGCTGCGCCTCGCTCTTCAGCTTGAGCTCCTCTTCGGGGTTCGAGATGAACGCGGTCTCGATGAGTATCGACGGGATATCCGGAGCCTTTAGCACCGCGAATCCGGCCTGCTCGACGCTGCCCTTGTGCAATGCGTTGATCGAGCTTATCCCTTCGAGCACCGATCGCCCCACGCGCAGGCTGTCGCTGATCTGGGCAGTCTGCGACAAATCGAGCAACGTCTGCGCCAGCATCGGCTCTCGACTATCGAGATTGACTCCGCCGATCAGGTCTGCTTCGTTCTCGCGCTGTGCCAGCCAGCGCGCCGCGGCGCTGGTGGCACCGTGCTCCGACAGTGCGAACACCGACGAGCCTCGCGCCGCGGGCGTCGAAAACGCATCGGCATGCACGGAAATGAACAAATCTGCTTGCACCCGCCGCGCTTTTTGCACGCGCGCATTGAGCGCGACGTAATAGTCGTCGTCGCGTGTCAGCATGGCGCGCATGCCCGCTTCGCTGTCGATCAGCGCTTTCAGGCGACGCGCGATCGCGAGCGTCACGTTCTTTTCGTAGGTTCCGCGCCGGCCGACCGCGCCGGGATCCTCGCCCCCATGGCCCGGATCGATGACGACGATGATCGGTCTGCGCTGCAGCTTGGGCGCCGTCGGCGCCAGTGGCTCCGACGGCGCCAGGTCACGCTCGCGCGCGCGCTCGCCTTCGAGCAGCGCCATCAGCGGATCGGGCGGCGTGAGCGAATACAAATCGAGCACCACGCGATTGCCGTGCGGGCCGAAAGGCTGCAGCGCGAACAACTGCGGGTTCACATCGGTCTTGAGGTCGAGAACGATGCGCAGCACGCCAGGCTTGAAGCGCGCAATGCGAATCGCCTGGATGTACGGATCGTCGGGGTTGACCAGTCGAGGAAGCTGCTCGATCTCGCCGCTCAGGTCGACGTCCTCGAGATCGAGCACCAGGCGCAGCGGATTGCGCATCGACAGCATCTGGTGCGGAACGGGCGAGGGCGATTCGAGGATCAGCCTGGTGTACTCCTGCGCAGGCCACAGCCGCGCCGAAGCGATCGTCGCGGCGCGCAGCGGCACGGACAGCACGCACTGCAGTGCCGGCAGCAAAAGGCACTGGAGCGCGCGGCGACGGCGCCGTGCGCTTCCGCTTAGCTGAACGCTATGCCCTCTAGACATGCACTACCCTGCGCCGAGCGCGCGGCAATGCGCGCGATGCGAGAGGCGCCGGCGATCGTCAGAGTCAGGGCGAGATCGACGCGGCGCAGGCGTTGCGCAACGCGTTCGGGCCACTCGATCACGCATACGGAATCGGTCCTGAAGTCGTCGCTGAAGCCCAGGTTGTCCCATTCACGTTCATCCGTGAGTCGAAAGAAATCAAAGTGATAGAAGTATAATCTCGAAAAGACATAATGTTCAACCAGCGCGTAGCTGGGACTTTTGACCGGTCCGCGCCAACCCAAGGCGCGAAGCACGCCGCGCACCAAGGTGGTCTTGCCAGCGCCCAGCTCGCCGGAGAGCGTCACCACCATGCCACCGCTCAACCCGCGCGCGATCTTCGCCCCAAGCGCGAGTGTCGACGCTTCATCGGCGAGCGCAACGCTTTGCTCTTCTATAATCGGCGGTTCGATAGTCAAGGCTTCGCGCGGCGATGAGGGAAGTAACGCACGACGGGCCGGATCTGACGACGCTCGCGGATGATATTCGTGCCTGGGCGCTCGAGCTCGGGTTCGCCGACATCGGCATTGCGGACACCGCGCTCTCCGACGAGGAGGCGCGCCTTCTCGCGTGGCTCGACGCCGGACGTCACGGCAACATGGATTATATGGCACGCCATGCGGCGATCCGCGCCCGACCGGACGCGCTCGTGCCCGGGACGCTGCGGGTCATCACCGCGCGGCTCGATTATTTTCCCGCGGGTGCGCGCACCGCCGACGAGATCCTTGCCGATTCATCCAAGGCTTACGTTTCGCGCTACGCGCTGGGCCGCGACTACCACAAGGTGCTGCGCGATCGCCTCCAGCGCCTTGCGCAGCGCATGGAACAGACCGTCGGCCCGTTCCGCTACCGCGTGTTCACGGACAGCGCGCCGGTGATGGAGGTCGCGCTCGCCGAGAAGTCCGGACTGGGTTGGCGCGGCAAGCATACGCTGCTGCTCAATCGGGACGCCGGGTCCTTCTTCTTCCTGGGCGAGATCTATACCGACCTCGCCCTGCCGCTGACGGCACCGACCACCGCGCACTGCGGCACCTGTCATGCCTGCCTCGACGCGTGTCCGACCGGCGCCATCGTGGCGCCCTACGAGCTGGACGCCAGGCGCTGCATCTCCTATCTCACCATCGAGCTCAAGGGCAGCATTCCGGTGCACCTGCGCTCGCTGATCGGCAATCGCGTCTACGGCTGCGATGACTGTCAGCTCGTTTGCCCTTGGAACCGCTATGCGCACGTCACCGACACTCCCGATTTCGCGGTGAGGAATGGACTCGACGACGCGAGTCTGACGGCGCTGTTCGCGTGGTCCGCCTCCGAGTTCGAGGAGCGCATGCGCGGAAGCGCGATTCGCCGCATCGGCCACGAGCGATGGCTGCGCAATCTCGCGGTCGGCCTTGGTAACGCGGGCCACGACGCCGAGATCGTCGGCGCGCTCGAGGCCCGCCGCGACGATCCCTCGGCGATGGTGCGTGAGCACGTGGCGTGGGCGCTCGAGCAGCAGGCTGCGAAAGGCGCCGGCGCGTTCGCGGCGTCATAGCGCTCGCCGCGGGCACGGCTTAGCGAATGAGCTGATTCATCGAGACGATGGGTAACATCACCGCGAGGACAAGCACGAGGACGATGGCGCCCATGATGACGATGAGCAGCGGCTGAAGAAGCGCGGCCAGCCAGGTCAAGCGGCGCTCGACGTCATTTTCCTGCTCGCTGGCGGCCCGCGAGAGCATCGCCGGCAGTTCGCCGCTTTGCTCGCCGTTGGCGACGAGGTGCACCAGCAATGGCGGAAACACGCGCTCGCTGGCGAGCGCGCGCGACAACGTGACGCCTTCGCGCACGCGCGCCGCCGCCGAGTGCGCCGCGCGTCGTATGGGCCGCGCCCAGATCACTCCTGCGGCGGTCTCCAGAGCGCGCAGCAAGGGCGCTCCGCTGCCGGTTAGAATGGCCAGCGTGCTCGCGAAGCGCGCGCTGTCGAGTCCTGACAGGACCCGACCGACCACCGGAAGACGAAGCAGCGCCGCTTGCCAGCGCTCGCGCAGGCGCTCGTGGCGCAGCGCCCATACCGCCGCCAGCGCTGCGACGATGGCTGCCCCAAGCCAGTACCAGCCGGTTGCGCGTAAAAAATCGCTGCTTGCGATCAGCGCGCGCGTGAGCAGCGGCAGCGTCTGCTTGCTTTGCTGATACACCGCGACGATCTGCGGCACCACATAAAGCATCAGCGTCGCGATGACCGCGAGAGCGATGACCGTGATCAGCGCGGGATAGATGAGCGCCGCGGTGAACTTGGCGCGCAGTGCCTGCCGCGACTCCAGGTAATCGGCGAGACGCGAGAGAACGCCGCCGAGCTGGCCGGTCTCGCTGCCGACGGCAACCAGACCTCGGTAGAGCTCGCTAAACGTGCGCGGGAAACGCGACAGCGCGGCGGCGAGGGGCTCGCCGGCAGACACCTGCTCTCGAATGGCCTCGAGCATGCGCGCGGCAACCGGATGGTCCGATTGCTCGGCGACCGCAGCGAGCGCCTGATCGAGCGGCATGCCCGATGCAACCAGCGTCGCCAGCTGCCGGGTCGTCAACGACAGCGCAGCGGCGCCGAGATGCGTTGGCTCGGTGCGGCGGTGCGCGGCCGAGGCGACGGGCTCCACCGCCGTGGGGAACAAGCCGTCGACGCGCAACTGATCGCGCACTGCGCGCGCGCTGGCCGCATCGACCACACCGCGGCGGGGACGCCCTCCTGCGTCGACCGCTTCGTAGCGAAACCCTGCCATCAGGTGACTCGTCAGTGCCCGAAGCTGGGAAAGGGCGCTTCGAGCGAGTGTGACTTCGGCGGCTTGCCCACGCGCAGGTTCAGGCGCCGCCGCTCACGCGCAGAAGCTCGGCCAGCGAGGTCGTTCCGTCGGCAAGCCAGCGCGCGCCGTCGCCGGCGAGTGAGCGGACGCCGGCGCGGGTGCACGCGTCGCGCAGCACCGGCTCGCCCGCACGATCGTGAATCAAACGGCGCAGCCCCTCGTCGATCTTGACGAGCTCGTAGACGCCGGTGCGCCCTCGGTAACCGGATTCGCCGCACGCCTCGCAGCCCGCCGGGGAGAACAGCGTGGGCTGCGCAAGCAACCCGAGTCGTGACAAAAGTGCCGCTTCGGCAGACGTAGCGGAAGCTGCGCGGCGGCAGTGCGGGCACAGGCAGCGCACCAGGCGTTGGGCGAGCACGCCGAGCAGGCTCGACGCGAGAAGATAGGGCTCGACACCCATGTCGGCGAGGCGCGTCACGGCGCTGACGGCGTCGTTGGTGTGCAGCGTCGCCAGCACGAGATGCCCGGTAAGGCTCGCCTGCACCGCGATCTGCGCGGTTTCCAGATCGCGGATTTCGCCGATCATGATGATGTCGGGATCCTGGCGCAGGATCGAGCGCAGCGCGCGCGCGAAGGAGAGCTCGATGCGCGGATTGACCTGCGTCTGGCCGACGCCATCGAGGGCGAACTCGATCGGATCTTCCACGGTCATGATGTTGAGCGTGCCGCGCGGGAGGCGCGACATCGCCGCGTACAGCGTCGTCGTCTTGCCCGACCCGGTGGGACCGGTGACGAGCACGATTCCATGGGGTTCGCGGATCAGCGCGTCGATCGTCGCCAGCGTGTCGTCGCTCATGCCCAGCGCGGTGAGATCGAGCCGTGCCGAATCCTTGTCGAGCAAGCGCAGCACGACGCGCTCGCCGGGGCCCGTCGGCAACGTCGAGACGCGCACGTCGACGCTCTTGTCGCCGAGCTTGAGTGCCATCCGGCCGTCCTGCGGCAGCCGCTTCTCGGCGATATCCATGCTCGCCATCACCTTGATGCGCGACACCAGCGCGGCGTGCAACGCACGCGGCGGCTCGATGACATCGCGCAGCTCGCCGTCGACGCGATAGCGAACCACCGAGCGCGCCTCGTACGGCTCGAAATGAACGTCGGAAGCGCGCTCACGCAGCGCCTGCAGGAGCAGCGCGTTGATCATGCGGATCACCGGCGCGTCCGAGGTCGCGCCGAGAAGATCCTCCGCTTTGGGAATGTCCTGCAGCAGCCGCGCGAGATCGCCATCGCGCGACATGTCTTCGCTGATCTGCGCAACCGGCGCCGACGCCTCGTTGTAGACGCGGGCGAGCTCGGCCGCGAAGCGCTCAGCGTTGACCGTTTGCGTCTTCAGCGGTCTTTGCAGAACGCGTCCAAGCTCGGCGATGCCCTCCAGCGAAGCATCGGGCCGCGCGAGCACGAGCACCGCATCGCCGTCGTCGCGAAGCGGAAGGACACCGTGCGCACGCGCGAAGGCATAGGGAACGCGCCGCCCTGCGGAAGGCGACGTAGCAGACGGTGGCGCGACCGGTGCGGTGCCTGCGGCCACGGGCGCTATTTCGAAGGCGCCGGCTCCGCGGCGGGCGGGGTCGCAGGTTGCGCGGGCACCTGATGCAGCGACGAGGGAGTGAGTGGCAGGAACCAAGGCAACGGTACCTGCGAGGGCGGCGGCATCAATGACGATTTCGGCGTCAGCGGCAGCGACATCTGCGGATCGTCCAGATTGGGCAGCACGGGCGGAATCAGGTTGGTGTCGGGCTTGATACTGCGCTGCTCGCCAATGACGTAGTCGTAGCGATCGTTGGTGATCGACGCTCCCAGCGCCGCGCTGCGCACGATAGTGGGACGCAGGAATACCATCAGGTTGGTCTTGCTACGTGATCGCGTATCATAGCGAAACAATGCGCCGGCGACGGGAATGTCACCGAGGAAAGGCAGCTTCTGCGTTCCGTCCGTCTGACTGTCCTGGATGAGGCCGCCAAGCACGATGATCTGACCATCATCGATGAGCACGGTCGATTCGAGCGAGCGCTTGTTGGTGATGATACCGGCGGGATTCGTCAGGTCCTGTACGCGCGAGACTTCTTCGTAGATCGCCAGGCGCACCGTGCCTCCCTCGGTGATCTGCGGCTTGACGCGCAGTATGAGCCCGACGTCCTTGCGCTCGATGGTCTGGAACGGCGTGACCGTCGTCGAGGATCCAGTCTGCGCGTACTGTCCCGTGATGAACGGGACGTTCTGGGCGACGACGATCTTGGCTTCTTCGTTGTCGAGCGTGAGCATGTTAGGCGTGGCCAGGATGTTCGCGGTGTTGTCGCCCTGCAACGCGCGCACCAGCAGCGCAAGATTGGTGATCGTGCCTAGACCCGGGATGGTGATCGAACCGCGAATAATGCCCAGGTTCAGGCCGTTGGCCGCGCTGCCGAGGTTCAGCGAAGTGTCGATGATGTTGTTGCCCGAACCGCGCGCGCCGAAGTTGGTGCCTCCGCCGACGTACGAATTGGTGCTGTTCGCGCCCTGCAGGTATTGCCACTGGATGCCGAACTCGGCGGCGCGGTCGGCGCTCACCTCGACGATCAACGCCTCGACGAAGACCTGCGCGCGGCGATTGTCGAGCTTTTCGACGATGGCGCGGATGTTGTTGTAAAGCGGCTCCGGCGCCATGACGACGAGCGCATTGTTCGCGGCATCGGCCTGGATGGTCACATTGCCTGCGGTGAAGGACGGCGATCCGCTGCTCGATGTCGACGCCAGCGCGGGCGCTGCGATCGGCGCCGAACCACCTGTACCGCCAGTGGCGCTGGTCAACGCGCTCCCCGTCGCCGGCGCTGGCGACAGTCCGCCGCCGGACGTGACATCACCCCCTCCGCCTCCACCGCCCAGGAGCGAGCGCAGCGTCGCAGCGACGCGCACCGCTTCGGCATTCTTGAGGTAGATGATGAACATGTTTCCGCCGGCGCGACCGGGTGTGTCGAGCTGCTCGATCAACGAGCGCACGCGCGCGACGCGCGCCGGACTTTCGGCGCGCACGAGCACGCTGTTGGAGCGTGGATCGGCGACCAGGGTGACGCGCTGCAGCGGATCGGGAGCGGCGCCGGTCGGACCGGACTCCACCAGAAGGCGATTGAGCATCTGCGCAACATCGAGCGCCGAGGCGTAGTGCAGCGTGACGACCGCGGGCTCGCTCGCGGGCGCGGTGTCCAGCGAGGCTATGATCTTGTCGATGCGGCGAAGGTTCTCTGCGTAATCGGTGATCACCAGCACATTGGCGCTGGGCAACGCGGCGATCGCGTTGTTCGGTGTGATCAGCGGACGCAGCACGTTGACCAGTTGCGTCGCCGACTCGTACTTGAGTGCATAGACCGATGTCACGAGTCGGTCGCCGCCGCCAGCGGCGCCGCCGGCGACGACCGGAGAGCCCTGCTGCTTGGCGTCGGCTTCCGGAACGATCTTGGTCACGCCTTCGCCTTCGATTGCCGTGAAGCCCTGCAGGCGCAACGCTGAAAGCAGCGTGGGATAGACCGCCGAACGCGGCACCGGCCGCGCCGAAACGATGTTGATCGTGCCCTTGACCCGGGGATCCACAACAAAATTGCGGCCGGTCATCTCAGCAACCGCGCGCACGACCGCGTCAATATCGGCATTGACGAAGTTGAGCGTGACCGGCTCGTCGGCGGCCGCGGCCGGTGCAGCCAGCGCGACAGAGGCGGCCAAAAGGACCAGAAGTCTCAGTATTTTCATAGGCATGGCAACATGTGTTGCCGAGGCTCGCGAATGATAGCATGCGAGTCGAGGGTCGCTTCGCGACCCACGCCGGCTTGTCTGCCGGTCCCGGCTGAATCCGGCTACGCCCGCCGCGCATCTAAGCTCACATGACCCCCAAGGAGATCTACATGCACGGCAGAATCACAGCGCTGGCCTGGCGCGATGACGCAGCGCGGCTGCTGTTCCTTTTGCTCGTCATCGCGGCGCTGCTCCCGGCGACGCCCGCGCCGGCTGCGCAGCTCGATGCCGAAATCCGCGGCCCCGATACCACGTTGACAGTCACCGCGTTCCCGCCCTCATTCGTCGTCGCTGCTGCGGACGACCCTGACAGCAGCACCGATGGCGACGATCGCCGCAATCATCGCGGCCGAGCCGTCATACGCATCGATTCGGACCGCGACTTCGAATCGTTCAAGCACGCGATGGAGACCGCCCCTTGGATCGTGGGCCTCATTTTCCTGGTGGTCGGGTCGATCTTTCTAACCCCGGTGATCCTGCTCATCGGGATCGTCTGGTACAAGCTGCGCAAGACACGGCTTCAGAACGAAGCGCTGCTGCGGCTGGCCGAGACCGGCGTGGTTGCGCCTTCGCAGGCGGTCGACGCCGTTCGCTCCGGGCTGATGCCGGAAGCAGGCGCCTCCGCGGCCGCGAAGGCGTCCGATGCGCCGGCATACCAGCAGGTGGTGGCTACCCGCCGGCGGGCCGTGTGGTCCGATCTGCGCAAGGGTGTCCTGCTCGGCGCCGTGGGACTCTCGTTCGTGACGTATTCCGCGGTCGAGAACAGCGCTGCGAACTGGCCGGGATTCGTGCTGCTTTTCGTGGGCGCCGCCTACATCGTGCTGTGGTGGCTGGAAGACCGTCATTTGACGCAGCGCAGCACGGACAAAGGCATCGACTGAGGAGCCATGCCCACGCTTATCGGCCAAGACGATGCCCTCGACCCCGGTCAGCGATGCAGCGCTGATCGCACGCGCCGTTGTCAGCGACGATCGCCATGCATTCGGCGAGCTCGTCCGACGGCACCAATCGGCAGTGCGTGCGACGCTGCGCAAGCTCACGGGCGGCAACGTCGCGCTTGCGGACGATCTCGCGCAGGAGACGTTTCTGCTCGCTTACCGCAATCTGAAATCGTTTCGCCAGGAAGCGCGTTTTTCGACCTGGCTTTATCGGATCGCGTACAACGCGTTCCTCGCGGATGCGCGCAAGACCAAGGAGGTGCCACTCCCGGAGGACATGGACGCCGACGACTTCGAGTCGCCCCCGCAGGAAAACGTCCAGGCGGGCGAGCGCGCAAGCACGCTGTCCATCGATCTCGAGCGCGCCATGGCAGTGTTGTCGGGCGCTGAAAGGGCTGCGATCGTGCAGTGTTACCATAACGACCTGACTCACGAAGAAGCTGCGCTCGTCCTGGGTTGCCCGGTAGGCACGGTGAAGACGCACATCCTTCGGGCGAAGGACAAGCTGCGCGCCAGGCTTGGCGCGTGGGGACACGGAAACGAGGCATGAACCGGCAACCGCAATCCGAACAAGACGGCGATTGGCTCGAGCAGGCGCTGCGCACCGATGGCCGCGCGTATCGCTCGACGTATGTTGCCGACGATGGCTTCTCGTCGCGCGTTCTGCAGGTGCTGCCGAGGGCCGTCACAGCGCCCGCGTGGCGCAAGCCGGTGCTCGCGCTGCTGTGGACCGGCGCCGCGATTGCCGCCCTGCTTGCGGTCCCCAGCCTGTTCGACGACGTGTTTCGCGGTGCAGTCGCCATGTTCGTCGGGCACCGGCTGGGCATCGGCGATATCGCGGGGCTGCTCATCGCCCTCGGTGCGGCCACCTGGGGCACGCTGATCTACGCGCTGCGCACGGACTAAAGTAGCAGCCAAAAAAACGGCCGCACTTTCGTGCGGCCGGGATCCTCCTCCATTGTCCTTGGCTGTGCCGATGGCTGCCGGCGTTACTCGTCCTTGAGCGTGAAATTGAGCTCGACGTCGCCGACAAACTTCTCGCCCTCGGGCTGAAATTTCCACTGCATCAACGCGCGCGTTACCTCTTTGTTGAACACACCCGGCGGGTCGGCTTCGACGAATCGAATGTCGGTCACATTGCCCTTTTCATCGACGGTCAGGCGCGCCAGCACGTGGCCTTTGGCTACTCCAGCCCGAATCGCCTCGCGCGGATAGATCGGCTCGACACGATGGATCGGCACCAGCCCCTTGCGGATCGCGGGCTTGGCGGCTGGCGCGACCACCGGCGGCGGAGCGATCACCACCGGCTCGGTAGGCACGACGGTAGTCGGTGCGGTTATCACCGGCTCGGTGACCGGCGCCGGCACGGGGATGTCTGGAGGCGGAATGTAGGGCTGGACCGGAGCCTGTATTTTCGGCGGCTCGATGATTTTCTTGGGCGGTGGCGGTGGTGGCGGCGGCGGCAGCTTCACCTCTTCGATGATGGTTGCCGTCAGCGGCTTCTTGATGACCTCCACCGCCCTGCGCGCCAGGCCGGTCAACAGCGCGTAGATCACGATCACATGGAGCAGGATCACGACCGTGATTCCTATCATGTGCCGCGTCGGGTTTCTCTGCTGCCGCGCGAAATCCATTTTGCTTCGACTCCGGAATACCGTTGCGCGTTCGCGCCGCGGATCTATTCGATGAATTGCTCGCTGCCGACGATGCCGATCTTGGTCAGCCCAAGTCGCTGTGCCGACGCCATCACGCCGGCGACGATCGCGTATTTTGCCGACTTGTCCGGTCGAAGGTGAATTTCCGGCTGAGGCGAATGCGTCGCGGCCTCGCTCATCTTTGCCTCGAGCGAGGCGCGGTCGGCCACGGGCTCGCCATTCCAGTAGACAACGCTGGTCGGATCGATGTCCAGCTTGACCACCTCCGGGAGCACCAGGGGCGGCGGGGGGTTGCCCGTGGGCATGTTGAGATTCACCGAGTGCAGCTGGATCGGGATCGTGATGATGAGCATGACCAGCAGCACCAGCATCACGTCGATCAGCGGCGTGGTGTTGATGTCGATCATGACCTCGGGATCGCCGGACGCTCCGCCTGACCCAACATTCATCGCCATGACAATTCCTTCTGTTTCACCAGCTAGCTCGCGCGCGGGGGCGGCTCGGTGATGAAGCCCACCTTCGCGATCCCGGCGCGCTGGCACGCGTAGATGATGCGCCCGATCGAGTCGTAGTTCGCGCCGCCGTCGCCGCGGATCTGGACTTCGGGCTGCGGCGTGAGGACCGCGATCTTCTTGAGGCGGTCGATGAGCGCCGCGGTCGTAGGCATGCGCAGATCGTTCCAGTAGATGCGACCGGCGACATCGACCGAAAGCACGATGTTCTCGGGCTTGGTCTCGCGCACCTCGTTGCGCTCCTTGGGGAGTGTCACCGGGATCGAGGTCGTCACCACCGGGATGGTGATGAGGAAAATGATCAGCAGCACCAGCATGACGTCGACCAGCGGCGTCGTGTTGATGGTAGAAACGACTTCGTCCTCGTCGCTCGACGAACCGACGTTCATCGCCATGGCTTAGACCTTGGCGGGCGTGGCGGGCGCCTTCTGGGCGCTGAGCAGCACGGCGTGGAGGTCGGCGCCGAAGCCGCGCACGCGCTCCATCGCATTCTTGTTGCGGCGGACGATCCAGTTGTAGCCGAGCACGGCGGGCACCGCGACGGCAAGGCCGATGGCGGTCATGATCAGCGCCTCGCCCACGGGACCGGCCACCTTGTCGATCGATGCCTGCCCGGCGATGCCGATTGCGGTCAGCGCGTGATAGATGCCCCACACGGTTCCGAACAGGCCAACGAAAGGCGCGGTCGATCCGACGGTTGCCAGGAATGCGAGCCCGTCCTGGGTACGGCTTTGCACGTTCTCGATCGAACGCTGGATCGACATGCTGATCCATTCGTTCAGGTCGACGCTGCCGAGCAGGCCGTGGTGGCGCTTGGTGGCTTCCAGTCCGGATTCGGCAATGAATCTGTATGGGCTGCTTTTTTTGAGGCCTTCGGCGCCTTCGCGAACCGAGGGCGCTTTCCAGAACGTTTTCTCGGCAGCGCGGCCCTGGGCGCCCATCTTCGCCTGCTCGTAGACCTTGGTGATGATGATGTACCAGCTGCCCATCGACATGATGACCAGGATGATCAGCGTGGCCTTGGAGACAAAATCGCCACCCTTCCAAAGCGCTTCAAGGCCGTAGGGATTGTCGATGAGTTCGGTGCTGTGGGTCGGCGCTGCCGATGCCGCCGGTGCCGCGGGTGGCGTGGGCGCGCTTGCCGCGGAGGGTGGTGCCGCCGGCGCAGCGGGCGCAGCCGCCGGGGCAGTGGCCGGTTGCGCCTGCGCCAGGGCCGCGTGCGGCACTGCAACAAGCAGCGGCGCGATCGCCAGGGCGGCCAGTGCGGCCAGACGGTTCAGATTCGACATAGTGTCTCCCAGACAGAAGATTATTCGGTCAGATTGCGGGTTTACGATCCGGTGTAAACGGACGGCAACCGACGTGGGGTCCGGCCCGCGGGTGGCAGGCCGGGCCGAGAACGCTTCGGGTTCGACTCTCCGATTGTGAATCGCTCGCCATCGACTGTCCCCTGTGTCGGACGACGGTCCGGGCCACGGGCGGTCCCACCCGAGGCGAGCACGCGATCGTCAAAACAGCTTGGCCTCGCCGCTGGGCGAGGCCAAGCTTTTATCTCAAGGCCGCCGGATTCTACACAAAAGCGACAAAAAGTCCACCGAAACCGAAGCACGGTCGGGGATCCTGGACAATGCGTCGGGCGCCAGCCCGCTTCGTCGTCTTCAGCGGTCGCTCGAACCTCCATTGGATGCGTTCGTCGCGCGTGTATTGAGAGCGTCATCGCGTGCGCCTAGGATTCATTGCGGCACTGGCTGCGAGCGCCGAAATAATTTGAATCCGACCGCGCATCACGGCGCATCCAAGGTACAGCAATTGGCCAAACCAGGAGATGACGATGAACCCATATCAACCTACCACTCCGCGCGTGATGCTCAGCTTCGCAGCGACCGCGATGACCGTCCTCACCATCGGCGTTCTGGTCGTGCTGCCATCACGCATGGAGCCCGACAGCCGCGCCTATGCCATGTTCGCTTCGGCGCGCGTCGCTGCGACGCCCTGCGTGGATGCAGCGCCGCGCAAATGCACCGCGTCCGAGGTCGCGAGGAACGCCGACGCAGGTCATGGCGTGGGCTGCAACAACGAAGGCTAAGTCATCCTCGCCCACACCCTCGGCTCCGCTCAATTGACCAGCGGAATGCCCACTGCGATATCGTAAGCCTGCACCGCGCGGATCTTCGATTCGAGCTGCAGGTAACGGGCGGCTTTTCTGGGCGGCAGTGCCTTCAAGACCTTGTTGTGCATGACTCGTCGGGCCTTGATCTCGGCTTCGTCGGCGCCGATCAGCTCGTTGGCCAGTGTTCTCGCATACAGCTCCGAAATCGGCTTGTTCGCGCTCACCAGGTCCACGAC
>Ga0070713_100000127_pt1 | contig 50179 bp, 37 predicted proteins | sample LARL82metaG_FD_65465 | JGI IMG/M metagenome (GOLD analysis project Ga0070713, IMG submission 65465) | Corn, switchgrass and miscanthus rhizosphere microbial communities from Kellogg Biological Station, Michigan, USA - LAR L8-2 metaG | ecosystem: Host-associated > Plants > Roots > Rhizosphere ... | reverse complement strand
CAGGCGCGTCTCGAGTGGCAGAATGGGGCCGGCCTCTCCATTCGCGCGTTCGGCCTCCGGGATTTTCGAGAGCTTGGCGAAGAACAGGAACGCTCACGAGCATTGAACAGCATTGCCGCGCAGGAGTTCGCGAGTGACTACACCGACCCCTACGAGGTATCGGGTGCAGGGATCGCCATCGAGCATGCGCCAGCGGGAGCGCCGCTCTGGCGAGTGGAGGGGGCATACGAGAAGCCACGACAGTTGGCCGTCAACGCGACCCCCGTCGCCGGTCAGTTTCTCGGCGTCGTCGATGTTCCGGTCAGTGATTATTTTCGCGTCTCAATTCGTCGCGAGCGACCAACAGCGCTCTCATTCTTCGGCACCGAGCTGCGGAGCGCGATTGAAGTCCGAGCCCTTCGATCGTTGAACGCCGACGAAACCTGTCTGGGAATCGGCTGCTCACCACAGTTCACGACGGTGCGGGGTTCGGTCGTCGCTGACATCGAAAGGCCCTTGGGAAGCCAGCGTCTCCTGTCGCACACCATTGCCGGCGCGGTGGCCGGCCAGCACGATGTAATTCCAGCGCAGGAGCTCATGTACTTCGGCGGACCCGTCAGCGGCGCTGGCTACGAATTCCATCAATTCGCCGCCCGTGCTGGCTTGAGTGAACGCCTGGAGTGGCGTACGCCCATTCCGTTTTTTTCGCTACCACTCGGGCGCTTCGGCACGATTCCGTCGACGGCGACGTTCGCACCGTATGCTCAGGTCATCGCACTCGCGGGACCGCCGATCACCATCAGTCGGAGCGGCTTTCCTGTCGCTCCTTCGATAGCCGGCGCGTACCCAGCGGTTGGCGCAGGGTTACTCGCGTTTTTCGATCTCGTGCGCTTCGATGTCTCCCGCGGGTTCCGGAACGGGCGCTGGCTGTTTGCCTTTGATATCAATCCGGAGTTCTGGAGCATTCTGTAGTCTGTGAACGGTAGCCGGTGGTCATTGTGTCATGGCCTGCGAAATCGTTAGGTCCTGGCTGAAACATCGAGATGCCGGATGAGGGCGCGATCGGGGCGAATGTACACCCATGGCCGACGTCTCTATCTCGCCACCGCTCGCCATCCGTGACTACTGGCTCCGTCCAGTACTAGAGTCCTTTCTCGATGAGGAAGCGCTCGAATCGCTCGAGCGACGGGCGGACGGCAGCTTGTGGGAGGCGTTCACGACGAGTGGTGCGGCGAGCGAGCATGATCTCATAGCGCGTACGGCCAGACACTTTCATTTGCCGCTCGCGGACATGGGACGAGCGAGCACGCAGGCGCTCGAGCTCGTGCCCGAGCGATGGGCGCGCCGGTTCGGCGTGCTGCCGCTCTCCATCGACGACGACGCGCTCGTCGTGGCGACATCGAACCCATGCGATGTGGATTGCGAGCGCGCCATCGCTTTTGCCGCGGGACGTCGCGTGCGCTTCGCCATGGCATCGCCTGCGGCCATCGCTGCTCGCCTCGATGCAGCCTATGGCGGCGAGGACGACGAAAGCGCCGGCGAGCTACCTCGAGCGGAACAATCCAAGTCCCGTGTCGACGTTCAGCTTCTCGCCGGCGAGGCAGAAGGCTTCAATGAAGACTCCGTGGACAGCGATGGCCACGCCATCTCGATGCTCGTCGACGAGATCATAGGCGCGGGGATCGGCGAGCGCGCGAGCGACATTCACGTCGAGCCTGAGGAGCAGGGAATCGTTGTCAGGCATCGGGTCGACGGGATGATTCGCGTCGCTCGCCGATTGCCGAGGTCCATGGCATCCGCGCTGGCCTCGCGAATCAAAATCATGTCCGGACTCGACATCGCCGATCGCTTGCGTCCCCAGGATGGACGCGCTCGAGTCGCGGTGAACGGCGTACCGGTGGACCTGCGCGTCTCCAGCCTTCCGGCCTCGCACGGTGAGAAGATCGTCATTCGCGTCCTCGACGGCCGTACCGCCGTGCGGACCCTCGATTCGATCGGCTTCGCAACCGATGAGCTTCAGCGCATCGAGCGACTCCTGAAATCGCGCGAGGGCCTCCTTCTCGTCACCGGGCCTACGGGATCGGGCAAGACGACGACGCTCTATGCGGCGCTTCGGCTGCTGAAACAGCGTGGAGTCAACATCGTCACGGTCGAAGACCCAATCGAGTATCGCATACCGGGGATCGTGCAGGTGCAGGTGAACGAACGCGCCGGTCTCACGTTCGCAGCCGCTCTGCGGTCGATCATGCGGCAGGATCCCGACGTGCTTCTCATTGGCGAGATCCGCGATCGTGAGACCGCCGAGATCGCGATCCAGGCCTCACTCACCGGCCATCTGGTACTCTCTACGCTGCACACCAACGACGCGGCGAGCGCCGTCACGCGATTGATCGACATTGGTGTCGCGCCGTACAAGATCGCGACCGCCGTCAAAGGCGTCCTCGCCCAGCGATTGCTGCGCCGGTTGTGTGCGCGATGTCAGTCGCACGACGCGCGTGGCTCCGTACCGGTTCCGAATGCTGTTACTTGCAGGCAGTGTGGCGGAATAGGCTATCATGGTCGTCTTGCCATCGTGGAGGTGCTCATCGCGACGTCTGAGTTCGAGCGCTGTGTGGGCGCTGGTGAGACTGCCGAGCGGATTGCCGAGGCGGCACGTCGAGACGGGATGCGATCGCTCTGGCAATCGGGACAGGCGCGTATTCGCGCCGGAGAGACGACCGAGGAGGAGCTACGTCGTGTTGCCGCGCCGGAGGCCGCTCCTGTTCCAGTGCCCGACTCCCCCGTAGACGTCGAGCCGGCGTTGCATTATCTCCCGCTGCGTCCCGCGTCCTCGTCACGACTCGCCGAGTCTTCCTTGTCGCAGCTCTCGATAGGCACCATCGACGTCTACGTGATCCGCCCGCTCGCGAGGGATTGGCGTGTCCTGGTCTTGCAGCGCGCGCTGGAGACGCGCTGCCCAACGGCATGGGAAACGGTGCATGGTCACATCGAGCCCGGCGAGGAGCCGGAGGATGCGGCCGTCCGCGAGGTGCGCGAGGAGGCGGGCCTAGAGATCAGTCGGTTGTACAACGTCACGGTGCAGCCTTTCTATCTGCATCGGTCGCACACCGTCCAACTCGCCGTCGTCTTTGCTGCGTTCGTGGACGAGCCGGCGGTGATCACGTTAGGCAGCGAGCACCAGAGAGCCGAATGGCTGAGCGTCCAGGACGCCCTCGAGCGGTTTCAGTGGCCCCGGGAGCGCGAGGCGCTGCGCGAGATCGCGCAGCTGCTGCGCACAGGGGACGCCGGGCCAGTCGAGGATGTGCTGAGAGTGAAATAGCGTAGAGAGAGCTACCCTCTGCCCTCTTCGTTTCCTCGCTCATGCGACGTCCGCAAGACGGTGCGCGGCGCCGGCGCGTTCGGCTTCACGCGTACGCTCTTCGCCGGAATTCCCACGTACACATGGTATGGGCGCACGTCCTTTGTCGCGACCGCCATCGCACCCACCATGCCCTGCTCATTCACGTGCACGCCGGCGAGCACCGTCGCGTGGTACGTGATGCGGACACCGTCATCGATGCGCGTGCAGGCGTTCGTCACGTCCTTCTGATCGACAATGCTGTGGGTATGACTATAAATATTCGCATAATCGCTGATCGAGACGTTGTTACCCAACACGATCCCACCGCGATCGTCCAGGAGTACGTTGCGGTGCACAACGACATTATCACCGACTTCCATGTTGTATCCGAACGAGAACTCGATGTTGTGAAACGCTTTGAAGTTCTCGCCACACCGCTTGAAGATGTACGGCGCGAGCAGACGACGAAGCTCCACGCCAAGCCAGACGTTCTGTCCACCTGTTGGCGTGCGGTCGAATGAATACCAGAGCCATAAGAGGGGCTTCACTGTTTGAAACCGCGTTTGATCGCAGTCCGCGTAGTATTCCGGCTCGAGCGTGATGTTGCATGGGTCCATGGCCGAAAGCCCGAGCCGCGTCGCGGCCGACAAGCGCGAATCATTGACGGCCGTCTCCCAATTCACGGCGTACTCAGGATACCAGAGTTGGGTGAGTACGTCCCGGCACAGTCGGCTGCGATCGCTGGAGGGATCGTCGAGTAGCGCTTGAATTTGTGCGAGCCAGTCTCGCGCGACCGACATCACGGGCCGGTCTTCGAGCGTGCGCAGGGGAAGTAGTGCCATGGGTGCGAGCGGTTCGAGACGGATGCCTTCTCGAAGGCTAACGCGCTCGTCCAGTCCCTTCACGCCACGCGGGCTGCTCGACCAGGGCGACCACGGCCTCTGCCAGCTCGTCCCGGCCCTCACCCGTTACCGCACTGAACGGGATCACCTGATCCGAGGGTACCTGCAGCTCGTCGCCGAGCGCGGCGATCCGCGCCGCGCGCTGCGTAGCCGTCAGCTTGTCCACCTTCGTAAGCGCGAACAGCGTCGGTACGCCTACCGACGCGAGAAAGTCGAGCATTTGTCGATCGTCCGAGGTGGGGTCGTGCCTAACGTCGAGGAGCTGTACGATACCGCGCAGCTCCGAGCTGCTGCGCACATAGCCCTCGATCAGCGGCTTCCATTCAGCGCGACGCTCCTTCGAAATACGCGCATAGCCATATCCCGGCAGATCTACTAGAACGAATTGGCCGTTGACGAGAAAGAAATTCACTTCGCGTGTGCGGCCAGGCGTGTTGCTCACTCGAGCGAATCGCTTGCGACGTATCAGGCGATTGAGCAAAGAGGACTTTCCGACATTGGACCGGCCGGCGAATGCAACCTCGGGCCACCTAGCCTCCGGACGCCACCCCGTTGGATTGGCCATCGGGCCGATGAACTCGAGACTCCGGATCACCAGCGGATCGCGGGCAGACTCCGTCACGTGAGCCTCGTTCGCCTGCGTCAATGCGTGATCATGCCCGGCGCCGGGACTACGCGATCGTCCGCCGCGTCGCGTGCCGTGCTCTCGCGCTGGTCCAACGCAAGCTTCAACACCTCGTCCATCGTTCGGACGGGATGGAAGCTCACCGCTGACCGGACCTCGGCGGGGATGTCGTCGAGGTCTCGAGCGTTCTGGTACGGAATGAGTACGTGGGCGACGCGATTGCGATGCGCCGCGACTGCTTTCTCCTTCAGTCCACCTATCGGGAGCACGCGCCCGCGTAATGTGATCTCACCCGTCATCGCGACGTCGCCGCGCACGGGGATCCCGGTAAGCGCGCTCACGATTGCCGTTGCGATGGCGATGCCTGCCGAAGGTCCATCTTTCGGCGTCGCGCCGGCGGGAATGTGTACGTGGAGGTCGCGATTGCGGTGAAACTCGCGGTCGATGCCCAGGGCGCTGGCTCGCGAGCGCGCGTAGCTCAGCGCCGCCGAGGCCGACTCTTTCATCACATCGCCTAACGTGCCCGTCAGCTGCAGTTTGCCTCGCCCGCCCACGACGCTCACCTCGATCTCCAGCACCTCGCCACCCACCGTCGTGTACGCGAGCCCCGTCGCCACACCGACTTTGCTCTCAAGCGTGAGCTCCGATGGATCGAAAGGGGGCGTTCCGAGTAAATCCTTCAAATCTGCAACGCTGACGCGAGCCGCGCCTTGCTTTGCGCTCTCGTTAGACGACTCTCCTTTGTCATCGCCCTCCACTGGGTCGACTGTCGGTGCAGACGGGCTGGAACTGTTGGCTTCCGCTACTCGGCGCGCGAGCTTGCGCGAGATGCGCGCAATACGCCTTTCCAGCTCGCGAACACCCGCCTCCCGAGTGTAACCCTGAATGATGGCAGACAGCACTTCTGGATCGAGTGCGACGCTATCGGGCGCGAGGCCGTTCTGGCGCAGCTGTCGCGGAATCAGGAACTGCCGACCAATGGCCAGTTTTTCCTGATCGAGATAGCCCGACAGTCGGATGATCTCCATGCGATCGCGCAGTGGCTCTGGTACCTGCGGCAGGTAATTCGCCGTGGTCACGAACAGCACCTGAGACAGGTCATAATCGACCTCGAGGAAGTGGTCGTTGAACGCGCGGTTCTGTTCCGGGTCGAGCACCTCGAGGAGCGCCGCCGACGGGTCGCCGCGGTAATCCTGGCCGAGCTTGTCCACCTCATCGAGCAGAATCACCGGGTTCATGACTTCGGCGCGACGCATCGCCTGAATCACCCGTCCGGGCATGGAGCCGATATAAGTGCGGCGATGTCCGCGGATCTCCGCCTCGTCACGCACGCCGCCAAGCGACATGCGGACGAACTTCCTGCCTAACGCGCGGGCGATCGAGCGACCGAGTGACGTCTTGCCGACCCCCGGCGGGCCGACGAGGCACAAAATTGGGCCCTCCATCCGCCCGACGAGCGAGAGCACGCCGATGTAGTCCAGGATGCGGTCCTTTACCTCTTCGAGGCCATAGTGATCCTCGTCGAGCACTCGACGCGCGTGGGCGACGTCGAGCACGTCGTCGCTCCGTTCGGTCCAGGGGAGCGCGAGCAGCCAGTCCACGTAGTTGCGTGCGACCGTCGATTCCGGCGAGAGGGGCGACATTCGGCGGAGCTTGCGCACCTCGCGCAGAGCCCGGGTCTGGACCAGCTCCGGCATGTGCTTCGCCTTGATCTGCGTCTCGAGGCCCTCCACCTCCTCTCCGTCGTCCTGTCCGAGCTCGCGGTGGATCGCCTTCAACTGCTCCTGCAGGTAGAATTCGCGCTGATTCTGAAAGAGTGAGCCGCGTACCTCGTCGTCGATTTTGCGCTCGAGACGAAGCAGCTCGATCTCCGACCTCAGCACCTCGGCGAGCATCCGCAGCAAAGGAAGCAGCGAGGTCGTCTCGAGGAGTGCCTGACGAGTTTCAACACGGACGCTGAGGTGCGCGGCAATGCCGAATGCCTGACGAGCCGTGCTGTCCGCTCCCTGCACCAGTGTCACCACCTCCGGCGGAATGCGGCGGTGCAGGGAGACGTATTCCTCGAACAGCGCCACCACGCGACGCGCCAGCGCCTCGACTTCGTCGATTTCCTCGGGTGAGCTCTGTTCCTCGACGGGCACGATTTGGGCGCGCAGGTGCTCGCCCATCGACACGTAACGAGTCACGCGAACGCGCGCGATCCCTTCAACGAGCACCTTGGCGGCGCCGCTCGGCGCCCGTGAAAGCTGCATGATGCGGGCGACAACACCGCCACGATACAGGTCGGCCGCCGCGGGCTCGTCCGTGTCGCCGCTGCGCTGGGTGACGAGCAGGATGAAACGATCTTCCGCCATCGCGCTGTCGACTGCGGCGAGCGAGGCGGGTCGGCCGACGAGCAGTGGCATCGACACGTGCGGGAAGATCACGACGTCCCGCAGCGCGAGCACAGGCAAGCGCTCGGGAACGTTGAAAACTTCGGCGTCGCGGCGGATGATGGGCATGAGCTAAAGATAGTGATGCGCGGCGCGTGGAGCGTGGCGCGCAAATGCAAAAAAAGGCCGGTACGGTCCCGTACCGGCCTCTCGGTTATCTCAGCGCGTCACGCGTCACTCGCTACGCTTCTTTCTTTTTCCGTTGGGGCGAGATCTCGAGGAGCGGCGGCGTGCCATGGATCACGGATCCCTCCGTGATCTTTACTTCCTCCACGTCCTCACGCGTCGGGAGATCGAACATCACGTCGGTGAGAATCTCCTCGACAATCGCGCGGAGTCCGCGAGCGCCGGTGCCACGCTTGAGCGCCTTTTGGGCGACGGCGCGAAGTGCACTCTCGTCGAAGCTGAGCTTCACTTCTTCGAGCTCGAAGAGCTTCGCGTACTGCTTCGTGAGCGCGTTCTTCGGCTCCTTGAGGATGCGAACGAGGGCGTCTTCGTCCAGCGCTTCCAGTGCTACGACGACGGGGAGGCGCCCGACGAGCTCTGGGATCAAGCCATAACGAAGCAGATCGTCCGGCTCGACCTCGGAGAAAGGATTCTTCTTCTTCTCGGCAGTCTTGCCGTTATCCACACCGGAGAAGCCGATCTGTCGTCGGCCAGTTCGCGACTCGATGATCTTCTCGAGACCGTCGAAGGCGCCGCCGCAGATAAACAGGATGTCCTTCGTGTTGATCTGGATGTACTCCTGCTGCGGATGCTTCCGACCACCCTGTGGTGGCACCGAGGCGATCGTGCCCTCGAGAATCTTGAGCAGGGCCTGCTGCACTCCTTCGCCGGAGACGTCCCTCGTTATGCTCGGGTTCTCCGACTTGCGCGCGATCTTGTCAATCTCGTCGATGTAAACGATGCCACGCTCGCATTCTGCGACATTGAAATCGCCCGCCTGTAGGAGTCGGACCAGAATATTCTCGACATCCTCGCCGACGTAGCCTGCTTCGGTGAGGGTGGTGGCGTCGGCGATCGTGAAGGGAACGTCCAGGATGCGCGCGAGCGTCTGCGCGAGCAGCGTCTTGCCGACGCCCGTCGGACCGATGAGGAGGATGTTCGACTTGTCCAGCTCAACATCGTCGTCACGTACGGAGGAGGAGTTGATGCGCTTGTAGTGATTGTAGACTGCCACCGACAGCGCTTTTTTGGCGCGCTCCTGCCCGATAACGTACTGATCGAGGACGTCCTTGATCTCTTGCGGCGTCGGGACCTGAGTTATGGCTTCTGCAACCTCGCGCTCTTCGTCCTCCGCGAGAATCTCGTTGCACAGGGCAATACACTCGTTGCAGATATAGACCGACGGTCCGGAGATGAACTTCCGGACTGAGTCCTTCGACTTTCCGCAGAACGAGCAGCGCAGGTGTTTGTCGTGCGACATAACGAATCTCTACAGAGAACGCGGAGAGGCGGTGGCCGGCTCGGCCGGAGTGAAGACGTGCGGGGTGCTAGAGAATAAAGAACGGCGCATCACCCGGTCAAGCAACACCATCTGACGACCGATCCTGGTGAACGTTTTCACGAGCAAACTACGTCACCGCGCCGCAGCTGCGGCGGCAATGACGCTTTCCGCGACAACCTCGCCGCGATGTGTGATCACGTGGTCAACAATTCCGTAATCTTTTGCTTCCTCGGCTGACATAAACCGATCACGGTCCACGTCGCGCTCGATTTGCTCCAATGCACGCCCGGTGTGGCGAGCCATCAGCTCGTTCATCTTACCACGGAGATACAGGATCTCCTTGGCTTGAATCTCGATGTCGGCCGCTGTGCCCTGCGCGCCGCCCGACGGCTGGTGAATCATGATGCGCGAGTGCGGCAGCGCGTGCCGTTTGCCCTTGCGCCCTGCCGTGAGCAGGAACGCGCCCATACTCGCCGCGAGACCCATGCAGATGGTGTTGATGGGCGACCGCAGATACTGCATGGTGTCGTAGATCGCGAGACCCGAGGACACGCTTCCGCCGGGCGAGTTGATGTACACGTGAATGTCGCGCTCGGGATTGTCGGCCTCGAGGAAGAGCAACTGCGCGATGATGATGTTTGCGACGTCATCGTTGATCGGCGTGCCGAGGAAAACGATGCGGTCCATAAGCAGCCGCGAGAAGATGTCGTAGCTCCGCTCGCCGCGGCTCGATCGCTCGATGACGTATGGTGGATACAGCGTTGGCATGGCTCAGAACCTCACTCGACCGTGTTTCTTTCCAACAGCCATTTGAAAACTTTCTCTTCTGTCAACCCCTGCTCGATTTCGCGCAGCCGGCCGGCCTTCTGCAGGGACGCGTAGACCTGACCGGGGTCCGCGTTCCGCTTTTTGGCAAGCTCTGCGACACGGTCATCCAGATCGGCTTCCGTGGCTCGCAAGCCTTCCTTCTCGGCGATCGTGTCGATAATCAGATCCCGGCGCACCTGTCGCTCGGCAACGGGGCGAAACTCGCCAGCGAATCGATCGCGCTCCTCGTCAGGGACGCGATAAGCCTGCATGTAGCCATCGATGAGCTGGTTCACCCAGCTCGGCGGGAGAGGGAAGGGATTGGCGGAGCCGATCTCGTCGAGGAGTTGAGAACGCACTGCGGCTTCCGATTCGCGCTGAGCGTTCTCTTCGAGGTCCTTGCGCACCGTGGTCTGGAGCGCGTCCAGCGTCTCGAAATCGCCTACTTCTCGCGCGAAGCTGTCGTCGAGGGCAGGTAGCTCCTTTCGCTTCACGTCCTGCAGTGTCACGCGAACATTCTTGCTCTTGCCTCGCTGTGCCTCGTCCGGAAAATCGTCGGGCCAGCGGACTGAGCGTTCAACCGTTTCACCAGGCGTGAGCTCCATGACGAGCTCTTCGATGCCCGGAATCGCCTGGCCCTCGCCGAGCACTAATGGATAGCTCTTCCCCTCGGTCATCGACCCGTCTTCTTCCGTAGCGAGCAGAACGTTGACACGATCGCCCGGAGCCGCCTTGCCCTCGACGGGATGCCAGATGGCCTTCTGATCGCGCATGTGCTCGATCTGCTCGCGGACCCGCTCGTCGGTGATCTGCGCCGATTGGCGAGTTACTCGGAAGCCCTGTGTCCGAGCGAGGTCGACGTTCGGGCGTACCTCGACGTGCAACTCGAAAGTGAGCGGCTCGCCCTCATTGTACTTCAGATCATGAACGTGCGGCTGGGAGGCGACTTTCAGCTGCTCGCGGTCGACGACCTCTTGAAATGCTTCCTGAACCAGTGACTCGATCACCTGCTGTCGAATTGCATCCTTGAAGCGCTTCTTGATGAGCTGCGGAGGTGCCTTGCCTGGACGGAAGCCTGGAAGGCGGACGCTCGACGCATAACGACGCGCTGTCTTTTCCTCCGCCTCACGAATGGCTTCGACCGGCACCTGAACTTCCAGGAGCCGCTCCACACCTTCGCTCTTTTTCGTGGTGATCTGAATGTCCATGACTCAAAGCTAACTGTGCTTCGCCCGGAATGACTCACGAATGCGGAAGCCGGGATTCGAACCCGGAAGCCTTTCGGCGCCAGATCCTAAGTCTGGTGCGTCTGCCAGTTCCGCCACTCCCGCGCGCCGACGAAAGCTAAGAGTGCGGAGTGGTTGAGGCCACTCTTACAGGCGCGGACAGTTGGCCCTAGCGGGCAACCACAAAAAAGAGCCCGGCCGTGAGGGCCGGGCTCTTTTGTCGAGTTGCTTCTCCTACTGCGCCTTCAGAGTGATGGTCGTCGTTGCGGGGCCACGCACATCGTAGACGAGCAGCGTTATCAAATCGCCGCGCTTCAGTTTCGAGACCACATCCTCGAAGTCGGCGGGCGACCGAATCTCTTTCTTTTGCGGATATAGAACGCTCACGATGATCGAGCTGTTCTCGTTCAGTTCGTGATATGCGGGGCCGCTGGGGGAGACATCCGTCACTAGTAGTCCATGCCGCCACTGATCGCTCAATCGTGCCTGCGCGGCGAAATCGGTCGGGATGCTCTGCACCGAGATGCCGAGCTTGTCGTAGCTTCGCTCTGTCCCGCGGGACACCGGCTGACGACTGTCGTCGTCCGCCGACGCGATGTCGGTGTTGCGATCCGCGGGCGGCTCGCCGAGCTTGACCTTTAACGTCTTCTTATCACCGAAGCGCATCACGTCGAGCGTGACTGCCTGGCCGGGCTTGAAGTTCCGAATCACGCGCTGCAGCGTGCTTACGCGATCGATCGCTGTGCCATTGACGGCGACGATCACGTCGCCCACTTCGACGCCCGCCTGTTTCGCAGGACTCGCGTCCGCGTTGTCGGCTGGATCGAAGCCGCTCACCTTCACGCCATGGATGTCCTTAAGGCCAGCCACCTGCGCGTCGTTCGGATCGACGTCCTGAATGTTGATGCCGAGTACCGCGCGCCGAACCTTGCCATACTCGATGATGTCGTCCATCACCTGCTTGGCGAGTGTGATCGGAATCGCGAAGCCGTAGCCAGCATAAAAGCCGGTGTTGCTCGCGATCGCGCTGTTAATACCGATCACCTCACCGCGGATGTTGACGAGCGGTCCGCCGGAGTTGCCGGGGTTGATCGCCGCATCGGTCTGGATGTAATCCTGAATCGCATAACGAGTGTTCAGCAGCGCGCCGAGTGAGCGGCCGCGCGCGCTGACAATGCCCGCGGTCACGGTGAAGTCCAGGCCGAGGGGGTTGCCGATTGCCACGACCCACTGACCGACGCGCGCGTTCGCATCGTCTCCGAGGTTGACCGTCGGCAGATCGTTCGCGTCCACCTTGATCACGGCAACGTCGGTCGTTGGATCGCGGCCGGTGACCTTCGCCGTGAAGGTACGGTTGTCCAGCAGCTTCACCGTCACCTTATCTGCGTCAGCAACCACGTGATTGTTCGTGAGGATGTAACCATCCTTGCTCACAATGAAGCCGGATCCGCTCGCCTCGCTCGGCTGGTCGCTCTGCGGATCGAACTGGCGGAAGAAATCCTCGATTCCGCCAGGGGCGCGTTGGCCGCGCAGTCGCGTATTGGTCTTGTTGCGCGCGAAACGCTCCGTCTGAATCGAGACGACAGCGGGCGTGACGTGGTCCGCGATCGCCTCGAAAGCGTTCTGTGTCTCGACTAGAGGCTGAACCTGTTGGGCTGTCGGTTTCGGCGCCGTTTTCGATTGCGCCCAACCGAGGTGCGTCAAGTTCGAGCCCGAGGCGAAGACAAGGCCGCAAAGGAATGCCACGATGACCGCTGCGGTCAGTCGGGCACGAGGGTACTTGGTCATACGCTGCCTTCCCACGTCGAATGAGTTTGGGGACCGTACACGAATTGATGGTGCAAGTTCCGGTGAACCAGAGGACTAAAGGCTAGGGTCAGACCCCGGCCACCTCGAAAGACACGATTCGACCTACGAAAGGTTGCTCATGCGCGTTGCAGAGTGGAAGTGAAGAACTGGTAAGGAATCGGCGATGCCCGCCCGGATTCCTTACCAGTTCTTGTCTCATGTCAGTCGCGCACGCGGTGCACGCGCTCCTGCTCCTCTCGCCGTGGCTACTTCTTCCCTTCGTCGACAATCTCGTAGTCTGCCTCGACGACATCCTCCTTGGGAGGAGTACCGCCCTGCGATGTACCGCCCGCGGTTCCTGCGCCGCCAGGCTCGCCTCCGGGCGCAGCACCCGGTTGGCCCTGCGACTGAGCGTAGAAGGTCTGGCCCGCCTCGCTGTAAGCGCGATTCAGCTCTTCCTGAGCGGCTTTGATCTCATCGAGGTTGTCCCCGCGAAGCGCCTTGCGAGCCCGCTCGATCGCCGCGTCGACCTTCGACTTGGCCTCGGCCGGTAGGCGATCGCCCCACTCCTTCAAGTCTTTCTCCACCTGGAAGGTCATGCCGTCGAGTCGATTGCGCATGTCGATCTCTTCGCGACGCTTCTTGTCTTCCGCGGCATGCACTTCGGCGTCCTTCACCATTCTCTGGATGTCGTTGTCCGAGAGACCGCTGGACGCTTCGATCCGGATCTTCTGCTCCTTACCGGTGGCCTTGTCCTTCGCCGAGACGTGCAGGATGCCATTCGCGTCGATGTCGAACGTGACTTCCACCTGCGGCACCCCACGCGGAGCGGGTGGAATTCCCGTGAGCTGGAACTTGCCGATGGTCCGGTTGTCCCGTGCCATCTCGCGCTCGCCCTGCAGCACGTGGATCTCGACCGTCGTCTGGTTGTCATCGGCGGTCGAGAAGGTCTCACTCTTCTTCGTAGGAATCGTAGTGTTCCGCGGAATGAGCACCGTGGTCACGCCGCCTAACGTTTCGATGCCCAGTGAGAGCGGCGTGACGTCGAGCAGCAGTACATCCTTCTGCTCGCCGGTGAGCACCGCACCCTGGATCGCCGCGCCGATGGCGACTACCTCATCTGGATTGACGCCCTTGTGAGGCTCCTTTTTGAAGAAGCTCTTCACGATTTCCTGCACCTTTGGAATTCGCGTCGAGCCGCCCACGAGGATCACCTCGTCCACCTCCTCGGGCTTCATCCCCGCGTCCTTGAGGGCCTGCTGCATTGGCGGGATCGTACGCTGGATGAGATCGTCCACCAGCTGCTCGAATTTCGCCCGTGACAGCGTGTAGTTCAGATGCTTTGGGCCGGACTGATCCGCGGTGATGAAGGGGAGGTTGATGTCGGTCGACATCGTCCCAGAGAGCTCCATCTTCGCCTTCTCGGCCGCTTCTTTCAGGCGCTGAAGCGCCATCGGATCCTTCGACAGATCGATGCCCTGATCCCGCTTGAACTCGCCGACGATCCAATCGATGACGCGCTGATCGAAATCGTCGCCACCGAGGTGGGTGTCACCGTTCGTCGACTTGACCTCGAATTGCCGCGAGCCTTCGACATCGTAGAGCTCGAGCACCGAGATGTCGTAGGTGCCACCGCCGAGGTCGAACACGGCGACCTTTTCGTCCTTCTTCTTGTCGAGTCCGTACGCGAGCGCCGCCGCCGTGGGCTCATTGATGATGCGAAGGACGTCGAGACCGGCAATCTTCCCAGCGTCCTTCGTCGCTTGTCGCTGCGAATCGTTGAAATACGCGGGGACCGTGACAACTGCCTTGGACACACCGTGTCCCAGGTAGTCTTCGGCGGTCTGCTTCATTTTCTGAAGAATCATGGCCGAGATCTCGGGCGGCGAATATCGCTTGCCCTGCACCTCGACCGTCGCGACGTCGTTGGGGCCCGCCACGACCTTGTACGGAACGCGCTTAATCTCCTGCGGCACCTCGGACATCTTGCGGCCCATGAAGCGCTTGATGGAGAAAATCGTGTTCTGAGGATTCGTGACCGCCTGACGCTTGGCGACCTGGCCGACCAGTCGCTCACCATCTTTCGTGAAACCGACCACCGATGGCGTGGTGCGTCCCCCTTCCGAGTTGGGGATGACGACGGGATCCCCGCCTTCCATGACCGCTACGACCGAATTGGTCGTGCCCAGGTCGATGCCGATGACTTTATCCGCCATTGCTACCTCGAGTGTGAAGTCGGGCGGGCACATACCTCTCCAAGGAGTTGCTCCGCCGATACATGGTGTGCCAAGGCAATTAGAGGACCTGACACTTCCGCCAAGTTGGCAGCGAGTGCGCAGTAATCGGTTACATTTCTGCCGCACGAATGCCAGCTAGACAATGATCCCAATCAGCGACGAAAATCCGACGCTGCACACGCCGGTTATGACGTGGGCGCTGCTCGGCGCGATGTTCGCCGTTTTCCTCGCCGTTCAGGGCGCTGGCTTCGACGGGGTCAAGCTCGCGACGAGCATCTGCAACTATGGGATGATTCCCGGCGAGATCACCCACCGCGCCGTCATCGGAAAGGCAGTGCAGATCGCTCCCCAGCTCTACTGCGCGGTCGACAACGATCCAATCAACAGGTGGACGCCGCTGACCTCGATGTTTCTCCATGGCGGCTGGAGCCACATTCTTGGCAACGCCCTCTTCTTCTGGGTTTTCGGGAATAACATCGAGGACAGCATGGGCTCGGCCCGCTTCCTCGTTTTCTACTTGCTGTGCGGCCTCGCGGCCGCCGCCGCGCACATTCTTAGTCAGCCCGCGTCTCCCATTCCCACCGTTGGCGCTTCCGGAGCGATTTCCGGCGTACTGGGCGCTTACCTCGTCCTCTATCCCCGGGTGCGGGTGAACATGCTGTTCATCTTCATCGTCCTCATCCGCATCATCCCGGTCCCCGCCTGGATCGTGCTGATCTGGTGGTTCGTCGTCCAGCTAATTACCGCACTGCCATCGCTATCGCAGGTGAACCCGGACGTATCGGGCGGCGTGGCTGTCTGGGCGCACGTCGGCGGGTTCATCACCGGCATGGTACTGATCAAGCTCTTCGAGAAGCCCGCGCGGGTCGCCGAACGAGAAGCGGCTCGTCGTTCACAACAAGTCTGGCCAGTGGCCAGGTAAGTCTGGCCAGTGGCCAGGTAAGCGCGGCCTTTGACGGCCGTTACGGCTCTGTTACCTTCCGCCGCGGCTTTATACGGAGGCCGGAGTGGGTGTGCTCGCGAGGTTGATTCCACGTGACGAACAGTTTTTCGACCTCTTCGATCAACTCACGGCGCACCTGACGCAGGCCGCCCGGATGCTGGGGGCGCTGTTCGACGATCCGGCCCACATCGCCGATCATGTGCGATCCATCAAGGACGTCGAGCACCGCGCGGATGCGCTGACCGTCACGATCAATCAGCGCATCGACAAGAGCTTCATCACGCCGATCGATCGCGAGGACATTCACATGCTCGCGTCGCGGCTCGACGACGTCATCGATCTTCTCGACGGGACGTCGCGCCGATTCGAGATGCTGCACATCGACGTCGTGAAAGAGCCCGCGCGGCAGCTGGCGCGAGTGCTCATCGATGCGGCCGAGCACATCCAAACCGGCGTCGCGGCGATCCGCGAGACGAAACTCGTGACGGAACAGGTGGCGTTCATCAAGAAGGCGGAGGAGGAGGCGGACGCCATCTATCACGAGGCCGTCGGCGGTCTTTTCCTAGGCCATCCCGATCCGCTCGAGGTCATGAAGTGGAAAGAGATGTATGATACGCTCGAGCGCGCCACAGACAGCTGCATGGGAGTCGCTCAGGTGCTGCAAAGCATCTCGTTGAAGAACGCTTGAGGCGGCGCGCCTAGTGATAGCGTACGTCGTCGCGATTGTCGTGATCGCGTTCATCTTCGATTTCATCAACGGCTTCCACGACTCGGCGAATTCGATCGCCACGATTGTGGGCACGCGCGTATTGAATCCGTTCACGGCAGTGCTGTGGGCGGCGACCTTCAACTTTGCGGCCTTGTTCACGGTCGGTACCGCCGTGGCGAGCACCATCGGGAAGGGAATGATCGACGTGTCGTTCGTGGACGCCAACGTCATCCTCGGTGGACTACTCGGCGCGATTATCTGGAATCTGATCACCTGGTTCTTCGGTCTGCCGTCGAGCTCTTCCCACGCGCTGATTGGCGGCTACGCCGGGAGCGCCGTTGCCAAGGCTGGCCTGCAGGCGATCGTCTGGGGAAGGAAGTGGATCGAGACGCTCGAGTTCATCGCGCTGTCGCCGATCATTGGCCTGCTCGCCGGGTTCGGTCTGATGATCGCTGTGTACTGGATCTTTCGGCGCGCCTCGCCGCATCGTGTGGATCGCGTGTTTCGCGTGGCGCAGTTAGGCAGCTCCGCGCTGTTCTCGTTCTCTCATGGCGCAAATGACGCGCAGAAGACGATGGGCATCATCGCCGGACTACTCGTGTCCACGCGCGAGCTGTTTCGGTTCGAGCCCGGCCTGCTGCACCACTTCTATTTGCAGTCGGCCGATCGGATTCCTCTCTGGGTGGAAATCTCCGCGTACATCATGATCTCGCTCGGCACCTTGTTCGGCGGCTGGCGGATCGTGCATACGATGGGATCGCGGATCACGAGGCTCCGCCCGGTGGGTGGCTTCTGCGCCGAAACCGGCGGGGCCTTCGCCATTCTGCTGGCAACCCGGCTGGGGATTCCTGTCAGCACGACGCACACGATCACGGGCGCGATCGTCGGCGTTGGGGCGACACATCGGTTATCGGCGGTGCGGTGGGGGATAGCGGGACGAATCGTCTGGGCCTGGGTGCTGACCATCCCGGCGGCCGCGCTGATGGCAGCAATGTCGTACTTCATCCTCAGCAGAATCGTCCATTTGGGGTAGAGGACGGAGGGTAGAGGGCAGCCCTCAGGGCTCTGCCCTTTCTTCGCTGCCACCCCACCTAGCATCCGGCGCTTTTGCCCGAGCCAACAGCCCGGTTCGTCGTGACGAACTCGTGACAACCGGCCTGTACATGAGCTATACCTTCGGTAGTTCCTACCCGGACACCGCCGCAATGCAAGAAGTCGCTGCACAGAGCTCGCTTTTCATCAACCGCGAGTTGAGCTGGCTCGCGTTCAACGGACGCGTGCTGCAGCAGGCGGTGGATACGCGGACCCCGCTGCTCGAGCGAGTGAAGTTCCTCTCGATCTTCAGCAGCAATCTCGACGAGTTTTACATGGTGCGCGTCGCTGGGTTGCGACGTCAGGTCGCGTCGAACGTGCAGGCCGCGCCCGTGGACGGGCTCAGTCCACAAGAGCAACTCGAGGCGATCGACCGCGTCGTGCGTGAGCAACTGGCCGTTCAGCGCCGCTGCTTCGATGATGTGCTCGAGCAGCTGGCCGCCAACGGCATTCGCCTCGTTGCGGTCAGCGATCTGACAGCGCGAGAATGGGGGACGCTCGACGAGTATTTCGAGGCGCAAGTGTTCCCGGTGCTCACACCGCTGGCGGTCGATCCGGGGCATCCGTTTCCGTACATCTCCAATCTCTCGCTCTCGCTCGCCGTCGAGATTCGCGATCCCGAGACCGGCGAGGATCATTTCGCGCGGGTGAAGGTCCCCAAGAGCCTTCCGCGCTGGGTCCCGGTCGTTGGCCGGCCGACGCATTTCGTTCCGCTCGAGGAAGTGATTGGCGCCAACCTGGGTGCGCTCTTTCCCGGAATGGAAGTGCTGCGCTGGCACCCATTCCGGATCACCCGGTACTCCGATCTCGAAATGCCGGTCGAGGAGCCCGAAGATCTGCTCGCAACGATCGAGGAGCAGGTCTTCAAGCGGCGCTTTGGCGAAGTCGTTAGGCTCGAAATTGAAGAAGGCATGCCGGCCCACCTTCGCACGCTCTTGCTCGAGGAGTTGCGTGCGGAAGATGTGCCGCAGAGCGCGGCGCTCACCGAGCGGGACGTGTTCGAGGCGGGCGATATTCTCGGACTCGGCGACCTTCTCGCGTTCAACGCGCTCGACATTCCGGCGCTCAAGGATCCGCCGTTCACGCCATCCATTCCGCCGGAGCTCCGCGATCCGCGACGATCGATCTTCGACGTCATTCGCGAGCGCGATCTGCTCGTCCACCATCCGTTCGACTCGTTCACGGCGAGCGTCGAGCGCTTCCTGGAGACGGCCGCGGAAGATGATCAGGTGCTGGCAATCAAGCTCACCCTCTATCGGACGTCGGGCGACACGGCGATCGTGGACGCGTTGGTCGAAGCGGCGCAGCGCGGCAAGCAGGTTGCGGTGCTCGTGGAGCTCAAAGCGCGCTTCGACGAGGCGAACAACATCACCTGGGCGCGGCGTTTGGAAAGCATGGGCGTGCACGTGGCCTACGGCTCGGCGACGCTGAAGACGCATACGAAGTTGGCTCTCGTCGTGAGGCGTGAAGCTGACGGTATTCGTCGCTACGTTCATCTCGGCAGCGGCAATTACAACTCACGAACCGCGCGGCTCTACACGGACATCGGCCTGTTCACGTGCAACCGATCGATCGCCGCCGATGTAACGGATCTGTTCAACTCCCTCACCGGCTACTCGCGGCAGCGACTCTATCGCAAGCTGCTCGTCGCGCCGGCGAACATGCGCCCGCGGTTTCTCGATCTCATCGAGCGTGAGGCCGAACACGCCAAGGCTGGCCGAACGGCGCGGATCGTCGCCAAGATGAACGCGCTCGTCGATCCCGAGGTGATCGAGGCCCTCTACCGCGCTTCCCGCGCGGGTGTGGAGATCGATCTCATCGTGCGTGGCATTTGCTGTTTGCGGCCGGGGGTTCCCCAATTGAGCGATCGCATTCGTGTGGTCAGCATCGTCGGCCGCTTCCTGGAGCATTCGCGCGTGTTCTATTTCAGCAACGGCGACTCGGAGGAGTTCTATATTGGCTCCGCCGATTGGATGCAGCGCAACTTCGACCGACGCGTCGAAGCGGTGGCGCCGGTCGAGGACGCGACGCTCTATACGCGTTTGCGCAGCCTGCTTCGCACCTGTCTCGAGGACAATCGCCAGGGGTGGGAGCTTGCCGCCGACGGAAGCTGGACGCAGCGCACGCCTAACGGTGTCGTCCACGCGACGCACGAGATCTTGCTCCGCGAGTCATGGGGCCTTCCCGGCACTGACCATCGGCTCTCGGGGGAGACGCGGGCGGGAGTGCTCGTGTAACAGTGGGCGATGGGCGGTTACCATCGTCCATCCCCATCCCCATCTCACTCTGCATTCTTCTCTGTATCCTGCGAAGACAGCACCGTCCCGTCGGGCGCCACGATCTCGACGGGAACGCCCGCTAGCTTTGCCAGCAGGGCTGATTTGCGGTGCGCGCCCCAACACTCGAGCCGCAGTGAGGCGCGGTGATCGCTCGCTTCGGGCGTGATGCGAATCGCGCGCTGAAGCCAGCGGACCCGAAGACTCTTGACCGCGCCCGTGTGGCCGCGGTCGAAGCCGTCGGCAATGCGCAGAATGGCCGAGAGTCGTGTCACGCGCGCGCGGAGCTCGCGATCGAGCGCGCCGAAGTTGCGGTGCTTCTTCTTCGGCGGGGCGCCACGATGATAGCGCGCGACGTTGGCGATCACTACCTGGTCCGCGGGTTGGACGCCGAGCAGCTCCGCGTGAACGATGATGTGGTACGAATGCTTGTGGTGACGGTCGTAGCTGATGTGGTAGCCGACGTCGTGCAGGAGTGCCGCGTCGGCCAGAAGTGGACGCTCGGCCGGTGCCGCGCCAAGCCGCAGACCTAACGAGTCGAAGAGCCGGAGCGCCAGCATCTGCACATTGGCCGAGTGTGGCAGCTCATAGTGACAGCGGGCCGCCAGCTCGCGCACCGATCGCTCCCGCGCCTCGCCGGGATCGGCGATGACGGGCCGCACCCGCGCCGCCTCGAGCAACAGTCCCTCGCGAAGCCCGTACCGGCTCACCTGAACGTCGCGCGACTCGAGTCGCGCCATGACCTCGGCCACGACCGCCAATCCAGCGACGATGATATCGGCTCGATCGGCGTTGAGACCCTGGACGTTGCGCCGCTCGTCGGACTCCATCGCGTGGAGCATCTCGAGGAGATGCTCCACGTCGCCGCGAGGGACCCGCGCGGCATGTACGCTGCGCGCCGTGAAGATCCCCTGCCTCGTTAGGTACAGACCGGCAAGATTGGTGAAGGTGCCGCCAGAGCCGATGAGTGTCGCGCCGCGCCAGTTGCGCACCGGCAGGTGCGGACGCAGTTGCGCGCGCACCTCGCGTCGAAGCGCGCGCAGCGACCTCGGTTTTGTCGAGCCGTCTGGTAGGAAGCGCTCTGTGAGCCGCACGGCCCCGAGCGGCAGCGAGGTGATTCGGTCGATGACGCCATCCACGCTGAGCACGAGCTCGAGCGAGCCTCCACCGATGTCGGCGACGACCGCGCGCCCACTTCCAAGCTCGAAGTGGGCGAGCGCGCTGCGAAAGCTGAGACGGGCCTCCTCGTCGCCGTCGAGCACACGAACGTGGAGCCCAGTTTGTGAGCGGACACGCTCCACGAATTCGCTGCCATTGGCGGCATCGCGCACGGCACTCGTCGCCACGGCCTCGACGCGTTCGGCGCCGAGTTGGCGGGCGAGTGTCGCCATGCGCGTAATGTCCTCCATCGCGCGCTCCATCGCCGATTCGTCGAGAACGCCGGTGTCAACGAGTCCAGCCGCGAGACGCGGCGCGGCCTTCATCTCATCGACCACGTGAATGCCGCCACCGCTGGAAACGTCGGCGACGATCTGGCGGATAGAATTCGATCCGATGTCGATCGCCGCGATGCGGCGCGCATCGCTCTCGCGCGGCGCGGAGGAGGTGGCTGCCACGACCGAAATGTAGTCGGTGATCGGCCTTCACCGCCGATCACCGACCACCGACACTCTATTTGTCCGGAAAAAACACGGCGATTTCAGTACCTGCACCCAGCGAGCTGGCGGCGCGCACGGAGCCACCATGCGCTTCCCCGAGATGCTTAACGATTGCCAGTCCGAGGCCTGTGCCGCCAACCTCGCGCGATCTGCCGGCATCTACTCGATAGAATCGCTCGAAAATACGCGGGAGATGCTCGCGAGGAATACCGATTCCGGTGTCGCGAACACCGATCACCACGCCACCATTCTCTCGCCGCGCGAAGACGGTGACGCTGCCTGAAGGCGTGTAGCGCACTGCGTTCTCCACCAGATTCTGCAAAATTTGACGAAGCGCGGTCGCATCGGCGGTGGCGCGCTCCGCGCCATTGATGATCTCGGCACGAAGCTCGAGCTGCTTGCGCTCTGCCTCGGGCTGTACGAGTGCGAGCGCATCCGCCGCTGCCGCCTTCACATCCACGGCGACCGGGTTCGGCGTCCAGCCGCCGGATTCGTATCGCGCGAGATCGAGCAGATCGTCCACGATCCGCTGCATCCGGACGACGTTGGACTGAATCGTTCCCACGAACTGGTGGCGTTGAGTTGCGCTCAGATCGTGGTCCAGCAGCGTCTCGGCGAAGCCGCTGATCACCGTCAGCGGTGTCTTCAGCTCGTGCGAGACGTTCGCGACGAAATCCCGTCGGATTGTCTCGAGGCGGCGGCGCGTCGTTAGGTCGAGCAGGGCGAGCACGGCCCCCCCATCCGGAAGCGGTCGTGCCGTGAGCGAGAGTGTCCGCCCAGCGAAAACAGTCTCACGCGGCTCATTGGGGACCCCCGACATAGCCTCGCGCAGCGCGGCGCGAATCAACGGCACCTGTGGCAGACGATCGGCGGGGAAGGGTGTCGGTGTCTTCACGCCCAGATACTCCCGAGCGCTCTCGTTCATACGCACCACGCTGCCGCGTTCGCTCACGGCGACGACGCCTTCGTTGATCGATTCGATCACGGTGGACATCAAAGCGTCATCGGCCTCGAGCGCATGTAGACGCGTCGCGAGCTGCTCGGACATGCGGTGAAGCGCGAGCGCCAGATCGCCCACTTCCCCCGGAGCGGAGAGTGACGGCCGCCGATCGAGATCGCCGGCGGCGATCGCACGAGCCACGTCCCGCAGCTCGACGATCGGTCGCGTCACCGTGCCCGAGAAGAGATACGCGAGCAACAGCGTGCCGAGGACGGCGATGAGCCCGGCGACCAGAACGTCGCGCCGAGCGCCATTCACGATATCGCGTAGAGTCGCGGTGCTGATCGACACGCGCACGAAACCGAGCGGGTGGCGAATCGCGACGTACAGCTCGTCGTCGCCCGCGGAGGCGCTGCGGCGGTGGCCGACGCCAAGGCCGCTGGCTCGCGCAGCGATCACCTCGGGGCGGCTGGAGTGATTCTCGAGATGCTGCAGCTCTTCGCCATTGAAGTGGGAATCGCCGCGCACGACGCCTAACGAATCGATGAGCGTGACTCTTCGTTGAAGCGCGACGCCGGCTGAATCGGCGAGTTGATCGGGATCGCGATCGCGCTTCCAGGAAAGTCCGATGAGTCGAGCTTCTCGGGTGAGCTCACTTGTCGTCTCCTCGACGAGCCGTCGCTCGAGACGACCGCCCGAAAGGGCGACGATCGCTGCCACCAGCAGACAGACGAGAACGAGCGAGCCGACGAGCAGCCGTTTGACGAGGGTCACGTGCGCGCCTGGTCTGCCTTCAACCGGTAACCGAACCCTCGGACCGTTTCGATGAGCGCGCCGGCACTTCCCAGTTTCGCCCTCAGACGCTGCACGTGCATATCCACAGTCCGCGTTTGAATGTCCGGTGCAGCTTCCCACACTGTCTCGAGCAGGTGACCACGAGCCTGTACCCGCCCCCGGCGTTCCGCCAGCATGAGCAGGAGCTTGTACTCAGTCGGCGTGAGGTCCACGATCGCACCGTCTACGAGCACGCGGTGCTCGCTGCGATCGATATGAATGGGTCCGATCGCGAGCACGTCGGCGGGCGTCGTCGGCGTAGACTGCATGCGGCGCAGGATAGCACCTACTCGCAGTACGAGCTCCTGCGGGCTGAATGGCTTTGTCAAATAGTCGTCCGCGCCGAGGGCGAGTCCCCGCACGCGATCCGGCTCCTCGACGCGGGCTGTGAGCATCAGCACACCGACACCGCGAGTCGCTTCACTGGCACGGAGCTGCTCGAGCACGTCGTAACCCGAAATGCCAGGGAGCATGAGATCGAGAATGACCAGCGCCGGATGCTCCCGGCGCGCGGCGTCGAGCCCGTCACCGCCGGTACCTGCCGTCGAGACGCGGTAGCCGGCTTTGGCCAAATGATAGACGATGAGCGCGACGATGTCCGGTTCGTCGTCCACGACGAGGACGCGCTGACCGGACTGGCTCGCCGGTTCGGTCACGCGGCGGAGCCCTCCGACTCTCTCCTGATGCCGTCAGCGCGAGTGGCCGATAACCGGCCTCCGATCTTCGCCACGATCATCTCGATGGCCACAGGGTTGTGGCCTCCACGCGGGACGATGACATCCGCATAGCGTTTGCTGGGCTCGACGAACTGCAGGTGCATTGGCTGGACGGTCGTTAGGTACTGCTCGATCACGTCATCCAGCGTCCGGCCACGTTTCGCGACATCGCGACGAATGCGTCGAATGAGTCGAATATCGGCATCGGCGTCGACGAAGACCTTCACGTCGCAGAGGTCGCGAACTCGACTATCGACGAAGAGGAGGATGCCGTCCATGACGACGACTTCGGCAGCTGGAATGCGAACCGTCTTCGCGCTCCGCGCGTGTGACACGAAGTCATAGACTGGCTTCTCGATGGACTCACCGGCGACCAGCGCCGACAGCTGCGCGAGAAGAAGATCCCAATCGAAGGCGTCCGGATGATCCCAATTGATCAGTCGCCGCTCCTCGAGCGACAGGTGCGCGAAGTTGCGGTAGTACGCATCCATGTCGATGAACGCGACCGACGGGGTAGACAACGCCTGCGCCACATTGCGCGCGACCGTGGACTTGCCGGACCCTGTTCCCCCGGCGATGCCGATAATGAGAGGCTTCACCGACCGCTCATCGCTCGCGGAAAATGACGCCGCCCACGGCGCGAAAGAAGCGTCCGCTCTGTCACGATCATGTATAAGCATACACTGCCATGGCTTCCGCCGGACGGCTAGGTTGTCGCCATGGCGCATCCATTCTCGCTCGGTGCGGCGCCGCGTCGAGCAGTGTTCGCGAGTCTCCTGTTTCTCGTTATCGGCTGCGGACAGCCAATCCGCAATCGGCTCGATTTTGCGTCGCGCGCAAGCTCCGGCGCCACGCAGCGGCCGTCGGATGTCGACGTCGAGCTGGTTGTCGCGGCGACGACCGACACCCACGGCCGACTGCGGTCCTGGGACTACTACGCCAATGCCCCGGAGCCGCAGCGCGGTCTCACGCGGCTGGCGACGATCGTAGACTCACTGCGTGCCGCCAATCCGGGGCGCGTGCTCCTCGTCGACGCGGGAGATCTGCTGCAGGGCAATCCTCTTACCTACGTCGCGGCGCGCATCGACAGTTTCTGGCGCAAGCCTCACGCCGTCGCGGCGGCGATGAACGTCATGGGTTACGATGCGGTGGCGATCGGAAATCACGAGTTCAACTATGGATTGCCGACGCTGCGTCGTATGATGCACGACGCACACTTTCCCATGCTCGCGGCGAATGCCTACACCCCCAAAGGCACACATGCATTCGGGTCGTGGACGATCGTCGAGCGTGAGGGCGTGAAGGTCGGCCTCGTCGGCGCCACGACGCCTGGGTCGAATCTCTGGGACCGCGACAATCTCTCCGGTCGGATCATCGTGCGTGATATCGTGCCGTCGGTGCGGCAGGCAGTGAACGATGCACGTTCCGCGGGCGCGGACGTCGTGATCGTACTTCTGCATTCCGGACTTGGCGAGCCGTCGAGCTACGACACCGTGACGAGCGGCGTCGCGAGCGAGAACGTGAGCGCCCGCGTCGCCCGTGAGGTACCGGGCATCGATGTCATCGTCTTCGGTCATTCTCACAAGGAGCTTGCCGATTCCGTCATCAGCGGCACGCTGCTCATCCAACCGAAGAATTGGGCGACGAGCCTCGGTGTCGTTAGGCTGAGGGTCGCGCGCTACGGACCGCATTGGCGGGTGGCGGAGAAGCACGGCGTGCTCATCTCCGCGGCCGGGCACGCGGAGAGCGCGGCGGTGCTCACCGCGACAGCGGCGGCTCATGATGCCACTATTGCTTACGTCACGGAGCCCATCGGCACGACGACAGTCGCCTGGAACGCCGATTCCGCTCGGGTCGTGGACACGCCACTCATCGATTTCATTCTCGACGTCGAGCGCAAATCGACGCGGGCCCAGCTCGCATCCACGGCTGCGTTCTCTCTCGACGCGAGTCTCGCTGCCGGACCGATCACCATCGCCCGCCTCGCTGCGCTCTATCCGTACGACAATACGCTCCGGAAAATCCGCATCAGCGGACGACAGCTGCGTGACTACCTCGAGTACAGCGCCCGATATTTTCGCAGCGACGCGAATGGCACTGTCGGCGTCGATCCATCGATTCCCGGTTACAACTTCGATATTGTCGGTGGCGTCGACTACGTGATCGACGTTTCAAAGCCGATCGGCTCACGCATCACGAAGCTCGAGTACCAGGGACGTCAAGTCGCGCCGGCGGACAGCTTCACCTTCGCGTTGAACAATTATCGGCAGACTGGTGGCGGAGGTTATGCCATGCTCGCCGGCTCTCACAATATCGACGATCGGCAGCTCGAAATACGCCAGTTGCTCATCGACGAAGTGCGTACGCGCAAAATGCTCAGGCCCGCGGACTATACGCACCACAATTGGCAGATCGTGCCCAACGGCGCCATTGCCACCGCGTACGCGGCGATGCACCGCATTCCAGGCGAGGGCGCAACGCGCAGTGCGAGCACTTCCCATATCACGGGACGACGGCTCCGGCTCATCGGAACCAACGACGTTCACGGTGCACTCGAGCCGCGTCCCGACGCGACGGGCGTCCGCCGTGGTGGCCTCGCTTATGTTGCATCCGCGATCGAGCATGCCGAAGCCGAATGCGCGCCGCCCACCTGCACGTACTTGCTGCTCGACGGCGGCGACGAATTTCAAGGCACGGCCGCCTCGAACCTGGCCTTCGGCCGCCCGATTGTCGACATCTTCAACCGACTCGGCTACGCTGCCTCGGCGCTAGGAAACCACGAGTTCGACTGGGGACAGGACACGCTTCGCGCGCGCATGCGCCAGGCGAACTATGCCTTCCTCGGCGCGAACGTGCGCGACACGCTCGGCCGGCCCGTCCCCTGGATTCGAAGTGATACGATCGTCGTGCGCGACGGTACGAAGATCGGCATCGTCGGCGTATCGACGCGTCAGACGGCGACGTCGACGCGCGCCTCGAACGTGGTCGGGCTGCGCTTCGACGACCCGGCGCCGATCGTCGACAGCCTGACGAGAAAGCTCCGCGGGTCAGGAGCGAGCGTCGTCATCGTCGTCGCCCATGCCGGCGCCTTCTGCGACCGGACGGGCCAGTCGGCGTGCTCCGGCGAGATCGTCGATCTGGCGCAGCACCTGAACCAACACGTCGACGCGATCATCAGCGGGCACACACATTCGCTGGTCAATTCGGTCGTCAACGGCATTCCCATCGTGCAGGGGCGTTCGAGCGGCCAGGCCGTGGATGTCGTCGACCTTCCGCTCGACGGCGGTGAGTCGGCAGTACCGATGCATGATGTGCGGGAGGTCATGCCCGACTCGATCACGCCCGATTCCGCCATTCAGGCCATCGTGGCTGAGGCGACGCAAGCTGTTGCGGCGCGCGTCAGTCGCCCTGTGGCGACAATCGGCGCGTACATGAAGAAGTCCCTTGCGGGCGCCGAGGAGCAGGTGCCGTTAGGCAATCTCATTGCCGACGCCATGCGCGTGGAGGGAAAGGGCGACATCGGAATGATGAACAACGGCGGCATTCGGGCCGATCTCCGCGGCGGGACGGCGACCTATGGCGACCTCTTCGAGGTTCAGCCCTTTGGCAACATTCTCTTCCGCCTCACACTCGGTGGACACGATTTGCGTGACTATCTCGAGAAGCTGGTTGGCCGGCGACGACCAATCGTGCATCTCAGCGGAGTCATCATCGAGTATGACACGAGCCGCACGCCGGGTTCACGCATCACGGCCGTTCGTGTCGGCAATGCGCCACTCGACGACTCGCGTTCGTATACAATCGTGGTCAACGACTTCGAGTACACGGGCGGCAGCGGGCTTGGTTTCGGCAGCGACGTCACGCGCGCCGAGAACCTCGACCTGGTCGATCTCGATGCTTTCGTCGACTATCTCGCGCATCTGCCACAACCGGTCGCGCCGCCGACTGACAAGCGGTTTGTGCTGGTGGGTCGGCCATGAGTCCCGAGACGACACGTTCCATGCGGGTGTTCGTGAACGCCGTTGGTGTCGATGTTCCGGCCGGTGCGTCAATCCTCGATGCGGTCCGTTCGTTCAGCGCCACCGAAGCGGAGGCTGTGACGCGCGGCGAGAAGCTGGTGACGGACAGCCGGGGCCTTCCGATCAGCGTCGACAAAAGCGTGAGCGCGGGCTCGATCTTTCGGCTGCTGCCCGTCCGCAGGCGCGGCGGCACAACGGAGCCAATTGAAAGTGATTCAGACGATTCATAACGACTGATGGCGTTGCCGATCGACCGCGCCCTCCTTCGTCATTTGCCCAAGGCGGATCTCCATTGCCATCTCGATGGCTCGGTTCGTCCCGCGACGCTGATCGAGCTGGCGGGAGAGTACGACGTGGCCCTGCCGTACCGCACCGTCGAGGACATTCGCGACTACATGCGCGTTAGCGATGCCGCGAGTCTCGAGGACTATCTCGAGCGCTTCGACGTGACGCTCGCGGTCATGCAGACGGCGGAGTCACTCGAGCGCATCGCCTATGAGTTGGCTGAGGATGCCGCCGAGGAAGGCGTGCGGTACCTGGAGGTGCGCTTCGCGCCGATTCTGAATGTCCGGCACGGCCTCACGTTAGGCGCAGTGCTCGAGGCGTCGCTGCGTGGCCTGGAACGCGCGGCGGAGCGGCATCGCGTCGTGCCGCGCGTCATCGTGACCGCACTCCGCACGATGCCGCCTGATATCTCGCGTGAGCTGGCGAGCCTTGCCGTCGCGTATCGGCACCGCGGCGTGGTCGGCTTCGATCTCGCCGGTGGCGAACAGGGAAATCCGGCCGCGGTGCACGCGGAGGCTTTCAAATATGCCCGCGAGCACGATCTCGCGTGCACCTGCCATGCCGGCGAGGGAGACGATGCGCGATCGGTGCGCGAGGCCATTCATACGTGCGGCGCGCACCGCATCGGACACGCAACCCATCTCATCGATGATGAATCCCTCACGCAATACGTGAACGATCGTCGCATCCCCCTCGAGATCTGCCTCACGAGCAACGTGCAGACGCGAGCCACGGCGCGTTACGAAACGCATCCGCTCCGCCGCTATTACGATCGCGGGCTGAATGTCGTGCTCAACACCGACAATCGGTTGATGAGCGATACGACCCTCACCGAGGAATACGAGCTGGCGGCGACGCACCTCAACTTCACCTTCGACGAGCTGTGCGAGATCGCGCGCAACGGCTTCGCGTCGGCGTTTCTTCCGTGGGAGGAACGGCGGCGCCTCCTCACCGAAGTGGACACAACCATCGCGGCGCTGAAAAGGCAGCATGATTGTGTCGACTCGTGAGGCGCGCCACGATGCGGTTGCTGCCCGTACGGCGGCCGAAGTCGTGCGCTCCCGGCTTGGCCCGGAGCAGCCAACCGCGGGAATCATCCTCGGTTCGGGCCTCGGGGCGCTAGCCGAGCGGTTGACGGACGCGCGGCGAATTCCGTTCGCCGCCATTCCCGGCTTTCCATCTGCCACCGTTGCCGGACACGCTGGCATGCTCATCGCCGGCGCTCTGGGCCAACGTCGCGTGCTTCTCGTCGCCGGTCGTTTTCACATGTACGAGGGGCACGAGGCAGCCATCGCCGCGTTTCCAACACGCGTGCTCCATGCGTTAGGCGCACGAACGCTAATCATCTCCAATGCCGCCGGCGGCGTGCGGCGGACGCTGAGGCCCGGCGATCTGATGCTGTTACGCGATCAGCTGAATCTCATGTTCCGGAACCCGCTGCTCGGCCCGATCGGTGAAGGGGAGCTTCGCTTTCCGGACATGTCCGTTCCCTTCGATGCGGAGCTCTGCGCGCTGGCACTGCGCGTCGCTCGCGAGCAGGGGGTTCAGCTCCAGGAGGGCGTCTACTGCGGCCTGCTCGGCCCGGCCTATGAGACGCCCGCCGAAGTGCGCATGCTGTCACTGATCGGCGCCGACGCCGTGGGCATGTCCACCGTTCCCGAGGTCGTCATGGCACGATCGCTGGGGATGCGCGTGCTCGGCGTCAGTTGCGTCACCAACCTGGCCTGCGGCCTAACGACTGCGCCGATAACCCACGCCGAGGTCATCGAGACCACCGCGCAGGCCGCCGCCAAGTTTGAGCGGCTCATCAGCGGTGTCGTGGCGCGTCTCTAGCCCCGTGTTGCGGCTTTTTGTGGCGGTGGCGCCGGTAGCATGCGCACGCGCTGCTGGAATTCGTGAAAGCGCGGCGAATCATAAGTGAGCGACTGGAGGATCGCCGGATCGATCTGAGCGATGATTCGTTGCGTGTCAGCGATTCGGCTTTCCTCCGTCGGATGTGTACCGAACCAGAGCTCGACCGCACCGGGATCGGACTGTCGTTCGTCGAGGAGGATCTGGAACATCTCCGGAATGCCCTTCGGGCTGATTCCAGCGCGCACCACGTTGTCGATGCCGACTTCGTCGGCCTGCGCCTCGTCGTCGCGGCTGAACTTCGCGAAGAGAGCGGTGCCGGCGAGATTGATGCCCGATGCCGCGATGTCGCTGTTGCACACGCTGAGGAGCACGCACCCGAGGCCAATGCCCACCTGCGCCCCCTGCATCTGTTGCATCTGCTTGATCGAGTGCCGCTTCACGACGTGACCGATCTCATGCCCCAGGACGCCGGCGAGCTCGCTGAGGTTCTTGGCTCGCTCGATGAGGCCGCGATTCACGTAGATGTACCCGCCGGGCACGGCGAACGCGTTTACCTCGGCGCTGTTGACGATGTAGAACTTCCAGTCGAGATCACCGCGCGATGTCAACCTCGCGATCGAATCGCCCAACACATTGATGTATCGATTGATCTCCGGATCCTGGACGATCGGAAGCTGGGAGTTGATCTGTGCCGAATACTGCGCGCCCATCTCCTGCTCCTGCTGGGTTGACACGGCGCAACCCGCGGCGGTGACGGTCAACAACGCGCTGGCTAAAATTCGTCTCATCGGTGGTTCTCGCGTTCCCTAGTTAGGCTCCTCAAAGGAAAACGTGCCCCAATCAGCCCTTCAAGTCCCCGCACCGTGCGTCTACTGACGGTAGCACGGGATCTGCGACGCCGAGGCGCGCGCGAACGGCAAAGGCTCTTCGTCGCCGAAGGTGTACGCGCCGTACACGAGCTGCTTCGATCGTCGCTGCGCATTCGTGGTGCACTCGTCGCTGCCGATGCTCCGGAATCGACGCGCACGCATTTTCCGGCACTCCACGATCACGGCGTGCCCGTTCAGGAGGTGAGCACGGCGGAATTTGCCTCTGCCGCCGACACCGACACTCCGCAAGGGATCCTCGCGATCGCTGAGATACCGAACCACACCCTTTCAGACCTTCCGGAGCAAAAGACCCTTCGTCTCGTCGTTCTGGACGCCCTACAGGACCCCGGCAACGTCGGGACGATTCTTCGTACGGGCGCCGCATTGGGCGCCTCGGCAATCGTCAGCCTGCCGGGAACCGTTGACCTCTGGAACGCCAAAGTCGTCCGTAGCTCAATGGGGGCTCACTTTCATTACCCCGCGCTGTCTTGTACCTGGGAAGAGCTGACCACGTTCCTTTCCCGGACCGGAACGGTCCTCTGGGGGTCGGATACGGAGGGCGAGCCGCTCTCGGTACTGGCAGTAGACCGTGAGCAGTTGCCGGCACGCCTGGCACTCGCGGTGGGCAATGAAGGGGGCGGACTTTCGGCGCTGACACGCGGTGCCGCGGCAAAGCTGATCGCGGTGGAGATCGAACCGGGTGTCGAGTCGCTGAACGTCGCGGTAGCGACGGGAATCATGCTCTACGAGCTACGACGATGATGGGAATCGATCCTCGATTGGCGCCGCTCTTTGCCGCTCTTTTCGGAGCGTGTATCGGCTCATTCCTGAACGTGTGCATTGCGCGTTGGCCGCGAGAGCAGTCGGTCGTTCGCCCGCGCTCGCGCTGCCCGAAATGCGGGCATCAGTTGGCCTGGTTCGAGAATATCCCACTCGCCAGCTGGTTGGTGCTGCGAGGTCGCTGCCGGTGCTGCACTGAATCGATCTCCATGATGTATCCAGCCATCGAGCTGATTGTCGCGCTTGGTTGGCTGGCCTCGGTTCTCGTTTTTGGGCCGACGTTTACGGCCGCGCGTGTGGCGGTCTTCGGAACAGTACTCGTCGGCATCGCGATGACCGACCTGCAGACCTACCTAATCCCCGACGGGTTCACCCTGTTCGGCCTGGGATGGACTCTGCTGACAGCAATTTTGGCGTTCTTCTTTGGCCAGTCGTCGCTCTTCGCCGGACCGTATGAAGCGCTGGTTGGCGCGTGCGCTGGGGCGGGTATGATCGCCATTGTCGGCTGGCTGGGTGAGGTCGCATTGAAACGCGAGGCCATGGGAATGGGCGATATCACGCTCATGGCATTCATTGGTGGTGCCCTTGGTCCGCAACGGGCGATCATGACGGTTTTCGTCGCATCGGCCATTGGCGCGATCACTTTTCTCGGAGTGGTGTATCCAGTTACCTGGCTGCGCCGTACGCATTCCCGTGAGCAGACCGAGCTCGCGCTTGGCGGTGCACCGTTCGCGGCACCACTGGTTCCATTCGGTGTCTTCCTTGCGCCGGCTGCTATGCTGACGTTGCTTTGGGGAGAAACCTGGCTGGGATGGCTTCTGGGGAGCTAGGGACCCTAGGGGCTGGGGACTGGGGTAAGGGTCGCGGATGGAAAGCACCGGCCGCGGCGCTCGAGGACCTTCTCCTTTCGGCATTCCCTAGCCCCTAAACCCTAGCCCGTAGCCACTGTCGTGATTGGTGATTTTTTAGCGCCGGAAGGCGACGCGCTCAAACGATTCACGCGCGATCTTACCGCCGATGCGCGCGCCGGACGTCTCGAGCCAGTACGTTGTCGCGACGCCGAAGTCGATCGAGTCATCGACATTCTGCTCCGTCACGGCAAGAACAATCCGACTCTCGTCGGACCCGCTGGCGTTGGCAAGACCGCAATCGCGGAAGGCTTGGCCCAACGCATTGCCGAAGGGCGAGTGCCGCTCGTGCTCCGCAACGTGCGACTGCTGTCGCTCGATCACGTCGGCCTGCTCGCGGGAACCACTTATCGCGGCCAATACGAGCAGCGCATCAGCGCCCTCGTGGAGGAGACGACCGCGGCTCGCAACGTGATTCTGTTCATCGATGAGCTGCACAATCTCATCGGGCAGGGCACAGCGCTGGGTGCGGCCATGGACGCGGCGAACATGCTCAAGCCAGCCCTCGTACGGGGCGACTTCCGCGTCATTGGCGCAACGACGAACGAGGAGTACGAGCGGTGGATCGTGGGCGATCCGGCGCTCGAACGGCGATTTCAGAAGGTCGTCGTCCGGGAGCTCGGGGCCGAGGAAGCACTCGAGATCCTGCAGGCGCGGCGCGAGCGCCTTGAGCGACATCACAATGTTTTGATCTCCGACGAAGCGCTTCGCTCGTCCGTGTCGCTCACCGATTCCTACGTCACCGATCGCATGCGCCCCGACAAAGCGATCGACGCGCTCGATGAAGCGTGTGCCCACATGCAGGCCGTCACCGCGTATCCGGCGCGTGTCGAAGAGCTCATGAAGCGCCGTGCCTCGGTGCTGCGACGCGAGGCCGCGACGAAACGCGAGTCTTCACCAGCGCGGAACGTCAGGCCCTCCGACGAAGAGGTGGAGGACGAGAACTCGACCGAACGCGCGCGACAGGAGCCGGGAGATGGTTTCGGCGCGCTCGAGCGCTTCGGCGCGGAGCTCGAGGCACTATTTATGGGCCCGCCGCCGCGGCGAGCGGCGCCTAACGTGGCAGCCGAGCCGCAACCGTCTCCGGCGACTACGCCATCGAAGGCGCCCTCGAGCGCCTCGCTCTCGGAGGTCGAGTCGGAGTTGAACCGTTTGTTGATGGAGCACGGGATCGTCGTGCGCGGTCACGACATTGCTCGGGTCGTGAGTCTCATGTCCGGGAAGAGCGTGGCGTGGGCCGAGTGATCCACGGAGTTGCGGCATTGACCGCTGTGGTCCTTGCCGCCGGATGCCGACATGATCCGCACAGCACTGGGCGCGGTGTCTACGCCGACATTGTCGCGCGTGACATTCCGGTCATCGAGAAGGGAGTTGGCGTGCCGTTCAAGCGGCCGCCGCGTCTCGAGCTGACGACTCACGATCGAGTTCGTTCATTCCTGTTGCAGGAGATCAACGATTCGGTTCAGTCGCGCGATCTCGCCGGGAAAGAGGCGGCGTACAAGGTGTTCGGATTCATCTCCGATAACACCGATGTCCGAAAGCTGATCGTTGATCTCTACACCGAGCAGATCATCGGGCTCTACAACCCCAAGACGAAAGTTCTGTACGTGGTTGACGGGCTGCCTGAAGACGTCGTAGCGGTCACGATCATGCACGAGTTGGTACATGCGCTTCAGGATCAGTACATCAATCTCGACTCGATCATGCGAGCTCCGAGCGATGACGATCATCAGGCAGCCGTGAAAGCCGTCATCGAAGGGGAGGCGAACTACGAGCAAATGGTCCAGATGGTTGGCGACGGGAACGTTGCCATTCGCCTGCCCGGGGGGCGGGAACGTCTGCGCGACCTGATCAGAGAGTCGCAAATGACGCCGCAATTCAGCGCGGCGCCCATGGTGATTCAGGAAGAGGCGTTGTTTTCGTATGTCAACGGCGCGGACTTCGTCCAGCGGTTCAAGTCGCACGAGCCGGGCAAGCTCCCCTTCAATGACATGCCGCAGTCGACGGAGCAGGTGTTGCACGACCGAGCCTTTTTCGCGACGCCGCGCGACGCACCGATCGAGGTGCGTCTGCCGAAGCTTGCCAATGAGGTCTACCAGAATACGCTCGGCGAGTTCGACACGCGTCTTTTCCTTTTCCAACATCTCGGAGATCAGGAATTGTCTTCGCGAGCCGCCATTGGTTGGGGCGGCGATCGCTACGCCGTCATCCACACGCCTAACGGGAATGCTCTGGCCTGGGTGACTGCGTGGGACAGCGCGATCGATGCCGCGGAGTTCGTCGATGCTCTCGGGCAGGCGACGCAGCAACGCTATCGAGCGACTGCGCCGACGATCGCCAGCAATGGGGTTCGCACCTATGCCGGTCGGGGGCGCACCGTCGTCGTGACACCGCGTGAGATTAGCGGCAAGAATGTCGTCCTCGTCGTGGACGTGCCGCAGGGCGCGTCGCCGAACCTCGTCGATCTCAACCATGTGACGATCGGCGGCTGAGCCGTCGCTCCCATGCAACTTCTGCAGGACGAAGCGACTCGTCAGGAACAGCTGGATCGCATGAAGCGGCGCGCCACAGCGCTGCTCATAGGCGCTACCGTCATCTTCATCGTCTCCAGGTTCTTCGAGTCGCGTCATCCCTGGCTCGGCATCATTCGGGCGACCACCGAGGCCGGGATGGTAGGAGGGCTTGCCGACTGGTTCGCCGTCACGGCGCTGTTTCGGCATCCGATGGGAATTCCGATTCCGCACACCGCAATCGTTCCCGCGCGTAAGGATCGCGTCGGGCGGACGTTAGGCGCCTTCGTCCAGAAGAACTTCCTCACGCGCGACGTCATCGCCAACCGCCTGCGCAGCCTCGACGTCGCCACGAAGCTCGGCGAGTGGTTGGCGAGTCCGGAGAACGTGCGCCAGATCGCCAGGCATACCGCCTCGTCGCTCGCCTCCGCGGCGCAGCTCGTCCGTGACGAGGATGTCGAATCGTTCATCGATCGTGGCGTCCAGGAGCGAGTCCATGCGATGAAGGCGGCGCCGCTGCTTGGCAGGCTCCTCTCCGTCATCACGGCCGACAATCGACATCAGGAATTGCTGAACGAGGCAATCCGGCTTGCCGCGACTGCTGTCGAAGACAGTCGCGCGCTCATCCGCCTGCGTGTCGAGGAGGAGACGCCCTGGTGGGTGCCGAGCTCCATCGACGACAAGATCTATCGCAAGATCGTTTCAGCGATTGAGCGGACCCTCATCGAGGTCCGTGACGATCCGGAGCATCCGCTGCGCGAACGCTTCGACGGCGCCATTCAGGATTTCATCGAGAAGTTGAACAACTCCCCGGCGGTCGCGGCGCGCATCGAGGCCCTCAAGGAAGAGCTTCTGCTGAGCGATGCGGCGCGCCGCTTCTCGGCGGGGCTCTGGGTCCGAGCCAAGGGCGCGTTGGTTCGTTACGCGGAGAAGCCCGAGGAGGTGGCGCCGGGTACGATCGAGCGCGCGATCAATGCATTCGGTGACGCCGTGCTGACCGATCCGGAGCTCCTCGCGAAGGTGGACAACTTCATCGTCGACGTTGCGATGTTTCTCGTTGAGCGCTACCAGAGTGAGGTGTCCGATCTCATCGCGCACACCGTGGCGTCATGGGACCCAGAAGTGACGTCGAAGCGCGTGGAGCTCGCGATCGGCCGCGATCTGCAGTTCATCCGCATCAACGGCACGTTGGTGGGCGGCCTCGCGGGCATGGCGATCTATCTGATTTCGAAGTTCATGCCCTGAGGCGGGGCGCGGGGCACGGGGCGCGAGGAATAACGAACGAAGCGTTGATCTGGTGTGAGTTGTTCGACGGCTCACCGCCACATCAACGCTTCGTTCTTTATTCCTCGCGCCTCGCGCTCCGCGTCACGCGCCCGCCGTCACGCGCCCGCCGTCACGCGCCCCGCGTCACGCTCCGCGCGCCGCCACAGGTCCTTCCCGATCGAGTCGCGGCGTCGAGCCAGTAATGCCTGTCGACGGCCCCGGCTCCGTGACATCCGCGACCCCCAACGGGGCAGGGAGAAGCGCAAGGTGCAGCACCTCGTCCATGCGCTCGACGAAGGTGAACGCCATATTCTGCTTCACCTCGGCGGGAACGTCGCGCAGATCCTTCTCGTTCGACTTCGGCATGATCACTTCGCGCAGACCCGCTCGATAGGCCGCCAGCACTTTTTCCTTCACGCCGCCGATCTCGAGCACCTTGCCGCGGAGGGTCACCTCACCCGTCATCGCGACATCGCGCCGCACCGGTCGCCCGCTCAACGTGCTCGCGATGGTGAGTGTCAGCGTGATCCCCGCGCTCGGCCCGTCTTTCGGGATGGCGCCGGCGGGGAGGTGAATGTGCAGATCGTACTCGCGGAAATCGGTATCGGGAATCGCGAGCTGGCCCGCCCGTGAACGAACATAGGAATATGCCGCGTCCACGCTCTCACGCATGACTTCGCCCAACTGTCCGGTGACGGTGAGACGCCCGGTTCCTGGCATCTTCAGCGCCTCGATGATCATCAGGTCGCCGCCAGTCGCGGTCCACGCGAGTCCCGTCGCGACGCCGACTTCCGGCATCTTCTCCGCCTCCTCGACTGCGTAACGAGGAATGCCGAGGATCTCTTCCACCTTCTCGAGGTCGATTACCCACGCGCCCTCTTCCCCTTCGGCCTTGCGGCGCGCGCGCTTTCTCATGATTGCGGCGAGGTTGCGCTCGAAATTACGAAGCCCGGCTTCCCGTGAATACCGATTGGAGATGAAAGAAAGCGACTCGTCGGTAAACTGTATGTCTTTATCGGTGATGCCGTGCTCCTCGAGGAGACGAGGGAGCATGTAGCGCCACGCGATCTCGACTTTCTCCTCGACCGTATAGCCGGCGATCTTGATGACCTCCATGCGGTCGCGGAGCGGCGCCGGAATGTCATACAGGTTGTTCGCCGTGCAGACAAACAGAGTAGATGACAGATCGAACGGCAAGTTGAGGTAATGGTCAACAAAGCCATTGTTCTGCGACGGGTCCAGCACCTCGAGCATCGCCGCCGTCGGATCGCCGCTTGGACCGCCGCCCGACATCTTGTCGATCTCGTCGATCATCAAGATCGGATCACGGGTCTGTACGCGTCGCAACGCCTGGAGTATCAGCCCCGGCATCGCGCCAACGTACGTCCGTCGGTGACCACGAATCTCCGCCTCGTCACGAACGCCGCCGACGGATATGCGGTAAAACTCGCGTCCGATGGCCTTGCCGATCGCCGCGCCTAACGATGTCTTGCCCGTACCCGGCGGTCCGACGAAGCACAGGATCGGCCCGTGCGGATCGCCGCCGCGCAGCTTGCGCACGGCGAGATACTCGATGATGCGCTCCTTTGCTTCATCGAGACCGTAGTGTCCGGCATCGAGCTCCGACTGCACTTTTTTCAGATCGATCTCGGCGTCGCCGGAGCGCTTGTTCCATGGTAGCGCGAGGACCCAATCGAGATAGGTGCGAACGACCTGATATTCGCTGGATGCCGGCGAGAGCATGCGCATGCGCTCCGTCTCGCGCCGCGCTTCCTGCGCGACCTTCTCCGGCAGGCCGGCTTCTTCGATCTTCTTGAGGATCTCGATCGCTTCCTTCTCGCCCGGATCCGTCTCCCCCAGCTCGGCCTGAATCGCACGCAGCTGCTGGCGCAGATAGAACTCGCGCTGGTGTTGCTCGATCTTGATCTCGGTTTGACGCTTCACGTCCTCCATGACACGTGCACGAGCAACTTCCCGTTCGAGCCGGGAAAGGATAAAACGGAGGCGCTGGCCGACGTCGAGTCTCTGTAAAACCTCGTCCTTGTCGGCGATGCGAAAGTTCATATTCGTCGCCGCAAGATCCGCGAAGCGACCCGGATCCGAGACATTCATCTTCAGGATCGCCGGCACTTCGTCGGGAATGCGATCGACGAGCTCTGCCAGCGTCTCGGCGGAGGTCACGATGCGCGCGACGAGATCGTCGACTTCGTTCGCGTCGGCGGGCGTTTCCTTGGCCGGCCGCACCGTCGCCACCGGGTACGGATCGGTGCGCGCGATCTCTTCGACGGAGATGCGACGCAGACCCTGCAGCGTGATCTGTACCGTGTCGCCGGGAAGATTGATGCGCTCGTGCACGCGAGCGGCGACTCCAATACGTCCGATGAATTTCTGTGCGTCGATGGGTTCGTCGTGATCACCACTCGCCACCACGAGCGCGACGATGAGCCCTGGCTCATCATGCGCGCGGAGCAGCGCGAGGTTCTCCGGTGCGCCCATCTGCACCGCGATCGTACCCAGGGGGTAGACGATCGTGGAGCGGAGCGCCATCAACGGCAGTGTGGGAGGCAGTTCGGATTTCAGGATCTCGTCCTTGCGCTGGACTTTGGCCATGATGATGAAGGTAACGAGGGTCGGCGAACCGCTGAACGGTGGGCGTTGGACCAACCAGCGCGTGTCCTGACGGCGCTGCTTCCGTAAGACGCGCGAGTTGTCAGAGAGTCAAGCGAGCGCGGGCGGAGCGCGGGCGCGGGGGCGCGAGACGCGGGATGCGCGCACTACTCATGGCTGATAGCTCAACGCGCCGCGCGCCGCGCAGCACGGCCCCGCTTCCCACATCCGCATCCGCATCCCACGGTTGTCCTAAGCCAAACTCTCCCTTACGTTTCAGGGCTATGTTCGACGAGCTGAGTGAAAAACTCGAGGCCACGTTTGCGCGCTTGCGCGGACGTGGCGTTCTCAACGAGGCCGATATCAAAGAAGGACTGCGCGAAGTGCGGCGCGTCCTTCTCGAAGCCGACGTCAACTTCCAACTCACTCGCGAATTTCTCGAGCGAGTGGAGAAGAAGGCCGTGGGTGTCGCGCAGCTGCGCACGGTCTCGCCCGCGCAGCAGCTCGTCAAGATCGTCTATGACGAGCTCACGGCGATGCTCGGCGAGCGTCGTGAGGGTCTCAAGGTCAGCACTGTTCCACCGACCGTCGTGATGATGGTTGGGCTGCAGGGATCGGGCAAAACGACCACCGCCGCAAAGCTCGCGCGCAAGCTCAAGGCAGAAGGAAAGCCGACACGATTGGTCGCCGCCGACGTCTATCGTCCGGCGGCCATCGATCAACTGGAGACGCTGGGCACTCAGCTCGATGTGCCCGTCTTTGCGGACCGCGGTACCAACGACGTCGTCCGCATTGCGAAAGCGGGCATCGACGCCGCAAAGCGAAATCGCGACCGCGTGGTCATCGTGGACACTGCCGGTCGTCTGCAGATCGATGACGAGATGATGGGCGAGCTCGATCGCCTGAAGCAGTCGATCCATCCCGACGAGATCATCTTTGTCGCCGACGGCATGACGGGTCAGGATGCAGTTCGCATCGCCCAGGGTTTCGACGAGCGACTTCACGTCACCGGTGTGATCCTCACCAAGATGGATGGCGACGCCCGAGGTGGTGCCGCTCTCTCCATCTATGGAGTAACGAAGAAGCCGATCAAGTACATCGGTGTGGGTGAGAAGCCCGACGCGCTCGAAGAGTTCCATCCCGACCGCATGGCCGGGCGGATTCTGCAGCAGGGCGATGTCGTCAGTCTCGTCGAGAAAGCGCAGGAGGCATTCGACGCCGACGAGGCGAAGCGTCTCGAGAAAAAGGTGCGCAAGGAGGGGATGGACCTCAATGACTTCCTCACCGCGATGCGCCAAATCGAGAAGCTCGGTCCCCTCGAAGGCTTGCTGAAGATGCTGCCTGGCGTCAATTCAAAGATGCTAAAGCAGGTAAAGGCCGCGGACCCAAAGCGCATGAAGCATGTCGAGGCCATTGTGCTGTCGATGACGCCTCACGAGCGAAAGAGCCCCGGCATCATGAATGGCTCGCGTCGCGCACGCGTCGCACGTGGTGCGGGCAGACCGGTGAGTGAAGTGAATCGGTTGCTCGAGCAGTTCCGCGACATGCAGAAAATGATGAAGAAAGCAGCTGCCGCTCAGGGCAGCGGCGGTAAATTTCGGCCGAACATGTTCGGCATGGGGTAACGGGCGCGGTCAGGAGACGCCTGACACGCGAGGAGCCCGTCCGGTGACGATGACGGCGGCGTGCTCGGTTCCACCGATCACGGATCACCGACCACCGATCACCATGCAGCAACCATCTCATCGAGGAGCACGAGTACCATGGCAGTTCGCATTCGTCTTCGCCGCACGGGCCGCAAGCGCGCCCCGATGTTCCGTATCGTCGTCGCCGACTCGCGCAGCCCGCGCGACGGCAAGTTCATCGAGATTGTCGGTCAGTACGCTCCTCGACAGGGCGAAAACGCGATCAATCTGCGCACCGATCGCGTGAACTACTGGCTCGACAGTGGCGCGCTGCCCACGGACACCGTACGCTCGCTGCTCCGCCGGGCCGGCTTGCTCAAGGCCCGCCACGAACAGCGCCTCGGCCGCAGCCTGCAGGCGCGGGCGGTGCCGCTGAGCGAGGACGCCGAGGGCGGCGCCGCCTAACGGCGAGCGGGCGATGAGCGCACCCGCCCGGCCAGACGACGGGGAAGATTTCGTGATCGTCGGACGGGTGCGCAACGCCCACGGCATACGCGGCGAGCTCGTCATCGAGCCGATCACCGATACACCCGACTACATCTTTGCGCCCGGCCGACGCGTCTTTGCGGGCACGGCGCGGGGTGATCTGACGCCAGACCGTCGCGAGCTGCACGTCGATCGCGCGTCGCGATTCAAGGAAGGGCTCATCGTCGCCTTTCGCGAGATCGCCGACCGAACGACGGCGGAGCAATGGCGCAGTCGCTACTTCCTCGTCCCTCGGAACGAAGTTGCCACGCTCGATGAAGGAGACGTGTACGTCCACGAGCTGCTCGGCATGCGCGTACGCCTCGCGTCGGGAGAGATGGTAGGTGACGTTGCGGACGTCTATGAGCTGCCGCAGGGGCTCGCCATCGACGTCAGACGCGCCGATCGGGGCGATACGGTCATGCTGCTCTATGAGCAAACTGTGATCGCCGCTGACCGGGAGGGCCGGACGCTCACGGTGACGTTGCCGGAGGGTATGCTCGATTAGTGGTTACTAATGCTCCGTATTCGCATCGTCACGATCTTTCCCGAATTCTTCGCCGCCCCGCTGGCGCTGTCGATCCCGGCTCGCGCCGCCGGGGCGGGTAGCGTCGGCTACGAGATCGTCGATCTGCGCGACTACACGCACGATCGTCATCGCACCGTCGACGATTATCCATATGGCGGCGGTCCGGGCATGGTGATGAAGCCGGATCCTTTTTTCGAGGCGGTGGACGCGTTGGGCTCCGCAGCACCAATCGTTCTTCTCTCGCCGCGTGGTCGACGCTTCGAACAGCGGGATGCCATCCGCTATGCCGCCGGCAGCGAGTTGACCCTCCTCTGCGGCCACTATAAGGATGTCGATCAGCGGGTTGCCGATCACCTCGCCACCGAGGAGATCTCGCTTGGCGATTTCGTGCTCAGTGGCGGTGAGCCCGCGGCACTTGCGATCGTCGATGCTGTTGTCCGGTTACTTCCAGGCGCGATGTCGGATCACGAGAGCGCGTATGGTGACTCCTTCTTCGATCGCGAGCTCAGCGCGCCGAGTTACACACGGCCGCCAGTGTACCGGGGCCATTCGGTGCCAGATGTCCTGCTCTCCGGCGATCATCAGCGAATTGCCGAATGGCGGGAGGAGCAGGCGCGGCGATTGTCGACGCGTCGTCGTGATGGCGAGCGACAGAGTGCCCCTCCGGATTCGGGCGATTCGACACGCGAATGATGCGCGGCGCGCCAGCGCATTCACGGCGCAAGCCCTTACGTGCTCTAGCGTTCGACTATGGCCCCGGTTACCTTTCGCGGTCTCACCAAAACGAATTTTACGGGCCTGGCCCGGAGCGTCATATGCATCCCTTCATCGAAACCCAGAAAGAGTGGCTCCGCAACATTCCTCCCTTCCGATCTGGTGACACGCTGCGTGTGAACGTGCGCGTGAAGGAAGGCGAGAAGGAGCGCATCCAGGCGTTCGAGGGCGTTTGCATCGCCCGCCGCGGCAGCGGTGTGAGCGAGACGTTCACAGTACGCAAGATCTCCAACGGCGTCGGCGTCGAGCGCATCTTCCCGGTGCACAGCCCGATGCTCGCCGAGATTCAGGTCGTACGTCGCGGCCGCGTGCGTCGCGCTAAGCTGTATTACCTGCGCCACCTCACCGGCAAGGCCACGCGCATCAAAGAGAAAAAGGTGCGCGTCTCCGTGCCGGAGACCGGCACCCCGACGCCGGAGTAATCGGAGCGCGCGGACGTGTCGCGCGCCGATCAACCCGCGCGCGATCAAACGCTCGCGCCGTCGCCGCGTCGCGATCGTTGGAGCACGATCGAGCGAGATCTTCGCCGCTCCGTTGGACCACTGATCGCAGGCATCGATGAAGTCGGACGGGGTCCGCTCGCGGGCCCCGTTGTCGCATGCGCCATCATCATGCCCCCTGAAGAGCGGGTGATTCGTGGCGTCGACGACTCCAAGGTTCTTTCCGCCGCCGATCGGGCGCATCTCGCCGAGAAAATCAGATCGCGCGCGCTCTCGATCGGTGTCGGCGCTGCTTCGGTACGCGAGATCGATCGCCTCAACATCTTTCACGCGTCGGTGCTGGCGATGCGTCGCGCGCTGCGTCGACTCACCATGCAGCCGGACCACATCATTCTCGATGGACGCGCGATTCGCACGCTGGGTGTGCCGCACACGGCCGTGATCGATGGCGACGCGTGCTGCTATAGCATTGCCTGCGCGTCGATCATCGCAAAGGTGACTCGCGACCGTGTGATGCACGCGCTCGCCATTCGGTATCCGGTGTATCGCTGGGAACGCAATGTCGGCTATTCGACCGCGGCGCACTTCGCTGGCATCGCCGAGCACGGTGTCACGCGGCATCACCGACAGTCATTCCTGCCCTGTCGCCAGTTGACCTTGTCGTTCGATGCGCCGGCGGATGCTCCGCTGACGACGACAGCCGAGCATGATCTCTCGTGCCTAACGACTGAGAGCGGCGGGAGCGATCTGGCGCGACCTTCGCCGAGCCCCATCGCCGACAACATCTAGCGCAGGCGTTCACTCCTTCGCGACCATGGAACCAACCGTCTTTCGACCGGGCCTTTTCGATGGCCAGGTTGCCCTCGTTACGGGTGGCGCGACCGGAATCGGCTACGGGATCGCCGAGCTCCTTGGCGGCCTTGGTGCGCATGTCGTGATCGCGAGCCGCAGGCAGGAGAAGCTCGACGTCGCGGCTGAATCGCTGTCGAAGAATGGCGCGCGCGTCAGCACCGTCAGCGTGGACGTACGCGATGTCGATCGCGTCAAGGCGATGGTGGAGGAGGTACAGCGCGATCGCGGACGTATCGACATTCTGGTCAACAATGCCGCCGGGAACTTCTACGCGCCCTCGGAGTCCCTGTCGCCTAACGCGTGGAAGTCCGTCATCGAGATCGATCTGAACGGCACCTTCTTCTGCTGCCAAGCCGTCTTTCCGGTGATGAAGGCGCAAGGGGGCGGCCGCATCGTCAGCATCTCGATGACCCTTCACTATCGCGGCTGGCCGCTCATGGCGCACGCGACGGCCGCGAAAGCCGGCATCGATGCGCTGACCCGAACGCTGTCGCTCGAGTGGGCTCGTCATGGCATTCGCGTCAACGCCGTCGCGCCTGGACCCATTCCAACCGAAGGCGTTCGCAAAGCATTCGCGCCGCCAGGGGGCAGCGGCGTGCCCGACGTTTTCGCCGTCGAGCGCGCGCTGGAAGATTACGCGCGCAAGTCAATCCCGTTAGGCAGATGGGGTGCGCCAAAAGATATTGCGAACATGGTGGCGTTCCTCGCGTCGCCGGCTGCCGAGTGGGTCACTGGCTCGATCTTCGTCGTCGATGGCGGGGAATGGCTGGCACGCGGGCAGCCGACCGGGCGCTGACGCTTCGTTGTTCAGCCGCTGTTTCCCGCCCTGGTCCCGAGGAGAAGGTATGGGGTCGACTAATACTCGACCCCATACAAAGCTCTCTTAACGCGAGACAGGCCGGTTCATAACTGACCGACGCCGGTCCGACTTCCATGCCGAGGTGACCCGCGGACGAAACACCGCGGTTTATAGCGCGGACAAGCCCGTTGACACCTCCGTGGTCGCCAATGCTATTTTCTCGCACGTTTTCCGGCGCTCGGTGGCCCTGGATCCTGGCACCCCGCGCACGAGGCGTTTGCGCGGACCGCGATCATGTCCGCGGGCAGTTTCGTGTACCCGAATCGAGAGTGGCAAAGTCGCTGGTCGAGCCGAGCCATGAGGCTACGCTCCGGGCAGCGACCGCCAGGGTACATCGGGCCTTTTCCACGTGAGGTCATCACCAGTTATGCAGAGTCACCTCTGGCGCCAGCTCGCGCGCGCAGGTGCGGCCATCGCACTCATCCCGGGGGTCATCGTCGCCCAGCAGGCGACGACTGTCACGGGACGGGTCACGACAGAGACCGGCACTCCTCTTCAGGGTGCCAGCGTCACGATCCCGTCGCTGAGCGTTGGCACGTACACGAACCAGGATGGTCGATACACCTTCTCTGTGTCAGCTGCGCGGAGCGCTGGCCAGACAGTCGCGCTGAGTGCTCGTAGGATCGGTTACGTCCCGAAAACGACGACGATTGCCCTTTCGGGAAGCACCGTTTCGCAGGACTTCAGTCTCGTCGCGGCGCCTACGCAGCTCACCGGGGTTGTCATTTCGGCACTCGGGGTCGCGAAAGAGAAAAGTCAACTGGGTACCGCTCAGCAGGAGGTGAGCGGGCAGCAGTTGAACGTGACCTTCGCCCCCAATATCGAGAGTCAGCTAGACGGTAAGGTTTCTGGCGTCAACATCGTCGGGAACGGAACTCAGGGAGGCACGACGAGCATCACGATTCGCGGGTACACGTCGATCACCGGCAACAACCAGCCGCTGTTCGTCGTCGACGGCGTGCCGGTAACCAACGCGGACTACGGCTCGCAGCAGTATGGCGGTGGCCTCGTCGGCAATAAAGACTACGGAAACGCGATCCAGGATCTCAACTCGAACGACGTCGCGAGTGTTACGGTGCTGAAGGGTCCGAACGCCGCGGCCATCTACGGCTCGCGCGCGGCGAACGGCGCGATCATCATAACGACCAAGCGTGGGAGTACTGGCAACACGCGGATGGACGTCGCCTCGAGCGTCAGCTTTGACCGCGCGTCTCGACTGCCGGACTTTCAGAATCAGTACGGGCAAGGTTCCGCAGGCCAGTTCAAATGGGTCAACGGGCTCGGTGTGCTCGACGGTAACGATCAGAGCTATGGCCCGAAAACGGATGGGCGGCTCCTTGCGCAGTTCGACAGCCCGATCGTGAACGGTGCGTCTCAACCGACGCCGTTCATCGCCCATCCCAACAACGTGAGCTCGTTCTTCAACACCGGAAAGACTGCCGATGCGACGGTCTCGTTCACGGGCGGGACGGAACACTCCGCTGCGCGTATCTCGCTTTCGGGTGAGAACGTCGATGGCATCATCCCCAACTCATACCTGCGAAGGCTCGGCGGTATTGCCGCCGGAACGCTTACAGCCGGAACCCATCTCACGCTGAATGGGTCCCTCAACTACGTCCGAAACGACGGTCTCAATCGACCGGGCCAGGGCTACGGCAACGGCATCATGGAGGCGATGTTCGTCTGGTTCGGGCGACAAGTCGACATGAATTCGCTAAAGGCTAACTGGACCAAGAGCGCCGCCCTGAACAACGGACCCAACAATCGCGAATACAACTGGAATTACAGCTATCACAACAATCCGTACTGGATGATGTACGCGAACCCGGAGACGGATACGCGCGATCGGATCATCGCCAACGGCTCGGCGGAGTACCAGTTCACCGACTGGTTGAAGGGCCAGCTTCGCACGGGGACGGATACATATCGATACAACATCTTCAACGCGTACGCGGAAGGAAACATCGAGCTGAATAACGGGTCGCGTACGGTGGACCCGGCCTACAACGGCGCGTTCGCAAATCTCGGTGACACTTTCACTGAGAACAACACCGACCTCATGGTCACGGCGACGCATGACTTCACCAGCCACTTCAACGTGAACGCGAGCGTGGGTGGCAACCGTCGCTACTCGAGCTTCCAGGACAACGAAGTCGATGTGCATGGCATCACGGTGGCGGGCATCTACAATGTCTCCAACGCTGGGCTGGCACCCGTCAACTCTGGCTACACCAACAACCTCGCCGTCAACAGTGTGTACGGGGACGCGACGGTGACTTTCAACGGTTGGTGGACCGTGGAGGGCACGGCGCGCAACGACTGGTCGTCGACCCTGCCCGCCAAGAACAACTCGTACTTCTATCCGTCCCTGAACACGTCCGTCTTGCTGACCGACGCGCTCCCCTCTCTGAAAGGAAGCGTGGTCTCGTACCTGAAGCTGCGCGGCGGCACGGCACGAGTGGGCAACGATGCGGCTCCCTATCAGCTCTTTACCACGTACGTGGGAAACGCCAGCAAGTTCGCTGGCCAGCCGCTGTTCTCCCTCAGCAATACTCAGCTCAATCCGAATCTGAAGCCCGAGACGACCGTCTCGAATGAAGGCGGCCTGGAGTTAGGGCTTTTCGACAGTCGCCTCACCCTCGACGCCAGCATCTACGACAAGTACACCACGGATGAGATCACCAGCGTTGCGCTGCCGCCCTCCACGGGATACGGCAGCAAGCTCGTGAACGCCGGCAAGATCGATAATCGCGGTTACGAAGCGGGGCTCACCTTCAACGTGGTCCAATCGCGGCCGTGGGAGTGGAGTTCCACGGTGAACTTCTCTCACAACCGCGGTAAGGTCGTCTCGCTCAATCCAGGCCTCGAGGATATCCAGGTTACGGGCTTCCAGGGCGCGGTCTATCTGCAGGAGCGCGTCGGCAAGCCGTTCGGTGCGCTGATGGGCTACGGTATCAAGCGCGACTCGAAGACTGGACTTCCGCTGCTCGACGACAATGGTCTCTGGCAGCCGACTGATACGCTGCAGTACATGGGCACGGTGCAGCCAGACTGGCTCGCGGGTTGGGTTAACACCTTCCGCTTCGGCCGGGCCACACTCGAGGCGACAATCGACATCCGTCACGGGGGCAAAATCTTCAGCGGCACCAACTTCTACGGAACGGCAACTGGCGTACTCGCCAGCACCCTCAAAGGGCGTGAGCAGGATTGGGACAAGCCCGGCTGGGTGATCAACGGCCTCATCGAGTCAACCGGTCTGAAGAACACCAACAACGTCACCACCGAGGCGTACTGGCAGTATCTGGCTTACAACAACATCGCCGAGCCATATGTTTATAACGATACCTACCTCAAGCTGCGTGAAGTGCGACTGGGGTACGATCTGCCACCCGGTTGGGCGAACAAGCTGCATGCGACCAACGCGAACATCGCGCTGATCGGGCGCAATCTTCTGACGAGCACCAAGGTTCCCAACATCGATCCGGAATTCACGTATCAGACCGGGAACAATCAGGGCATCGAGTACGCGACGCTGCCCGTTCCGCGGAGCATCGGCCTCAGCGTACACATTACCCCGTAACTATCGATGAACATGACGAATAGAATTCAAGCACGCCTCATTGCGGCAGTTGGTGGCCTGCTCGCCATGACAGTGGCAGGTTGCGACAACAGCAAGCTGCCGACTGTCAACAACAATCCGAACGCCCCGACCAGCGCGCCGGCGACGGCGGTGTTCACGAACGCCGTGGAGTCTGCCGTCGGAACGTGGCTCGGGTCGGGCTACGATTTGCGCGACATTTCGCTGTTGATCCAGCATTTCGCGGAAAATCAGTACATCGGCAATGACCAGTACCGGGGCGTAAACGCGACGTCGTTGAACGGCACCTTTTCTGGTTCGTATCAGAACGCGCTCGAGGATTTTCAGATCGTAGCGCGCGCCGGCACCGCGGCGACGGATCCATCGCTGAAGGATCCAGCCATCGTTATGCAGACGTGGGACTTTGGGTACCTCACCGACACGTGGGGGGACATCCCTTATTCGCAGGCGCTTGCCGCCGACTCGAGCGCGTCCGTCACTCTGCCAGCGTACGACCCGCAACAGCAGATCTACAACTCCTTCTTCAGCAAGTTGTCTACGGCGGCGACGGAGCTCGCGGCCACCTCGAAGAATGCGCTGGGGGCGGCCGATCCGATTTACAATGGTGATCCGAAGAAGTGGGCGAAATTCGCTAATTCGCTTCTGGCTCGAGACGCATTGCGCATCGTCAACGCCGATCAGGCCACGGCTGACAAGGAGCTAAAGGCGGCGTTCTCCGAGGCGGGAGGAGTTTTCACCTCGAACGCGGACAACGCACAGCTCAACTGGCCGGGCGATGGCGTGTTCAACAACCCGTGGGCGGTGAACTTCGCCAGCCGCGACGACGATCGGATGTCGAAGACGCTCATCGACACTCTCAATCATTACAAGGATCCCCGCGTCGCGGTGTACGCCATGCCCGCTCAGGCGACTGGGCTTTACGCCGGGCAGCCAAATGGCCTCACGAACACCACGGCCGTTGCGTACTCGGACACCGCATCGCGGCCAGGAGCGGTCTTTTATCCAGGGGCCGTAGCGTACAGCAATTCACCGCTGGGAGGCAGCGGCAACAGTGCGCCGTCTTACCTGATGACGTACGCCGAGCTCGAATTCATCAAGGCGGAAGCAGCGGAGCGAGGTCTCGGTGGCCTGACACCAGCCGAGGCTGCGGCGGATTATTACGCGGGCATCACGGCCTCGATGCAGCAGTGGGGTATTACAAATGCCGCAACAATCTCGGCCTACGAATCACAGCCCGAGGTTGTCTATCAAAGCGGCTTGGCAGGCCTCAAGCAGATCGCGCTGCAGAAGTGGATTGCGTTGTACAGCGACGGTGGACAGGCCTGGTTCGAGTGGCGTCGCACCTGTACGCCGAATCTACAGTTGGCCGTCGTGCATGCGTTCTCTTACATCCCGCGACGCGTTCTCTATCCCACGGACGAGCAGTCGGCCAACGGAGCCAACGTGGCTATTGCCATGTCGAGAGCCGGCAGCTCATACGACAACAGCACGCCGGTCTGGTGGGACAAGACCTCCGCGGCGCCGACCTGCCAGTAAGCAGTTTCTGAACGCTGCAGATTGCGTGAAGGCCTCCGAGCTTTGCTCGGAGGCCTTCATGCAACGATCATAGCGATGGACGCGCCGTCTTGCGTCGCCGCACGGGCGCGCCCTTTTCCCGCACTCGCGTCAGCTCGATCAGCCCCATCGGGTCTACCGTATGCTCGCCGTAGCGAGCACTCCAGTGGAGATGCGGCCCAGTCACGCGACCGGTGGCACCCACGATCCCAATTTGCTGACCGCGCTCTACCGTGTCTCCTACCGCGACCGTGGCCTCCGTGAGATGGAAATACCCGGTCACCACGCCCCCGCCATGGTCGATGTACACGACATTGCCGGCGAGAAAGAAGTTGTCCACCAGGGCAACGACGCCCCGGTTCGCTGCCCGAACG
>Ga0070713_100000120_pt1 | contig 50691 bp, 42 predicted proteins | sample LARL82metaG_FD_65465 | JGI IMG/M metagenome (GOLD analysis project Ga0070713, IMG submission 65465) | Corn, switchgrass and miscanthus rhizosphere microbial communities from Kellogg Biological Station, Michigan, USA - LAR L8-2 metaG | ecosystem: Host-associated > Plants > Roots > Rhizosphere ... | reverse complement strand
ACTGCGCAGATCGCGCTGGTCGCCAAGGATTACGGCATCTCCAATACCGTCTTGTTCCTCGGGGCCTCGACTCTTACCGTAGCGCTGATCGTCGACAATGTGATGAATGGCGTGGCGCGTCCGTTTTTTGGCTGGATCTCGGACAAGATCGGGCGCGAACCCACGATGGCGATCGCCTTCGGAAGCGGCGGCATCGCCTATTGGCTCCTCGGCACGCTCGGCACCAACCCATGGGCCTTCGTGCTGTTCGCCGGACTCATCTTCTTCACGTGGGGCGAGATATTCAGCCTGTTTCCGTCGACCTGCACCGATACTTTCGGGCCGAAGTTCGCGACGGTGAACACGAGCCTGCTCTACACGGCGAAGGGAACCTCCGTCTTCCTCGTTCCACTCGCGAACGTGCTCAAGGATTGGACGGGGAACTGGCACGCCGTCTTCGTTGTCACGGCAATCGCCAACTTTGTCGTCGTCGCGCTCGCGCTGTTCGTCCTGCGTCCGCTGCGCGCGAGACAACAGGCTTCCGGCAATGCGTCGGTGGCCGCGCAGAAGGCCGTCGCCGGGTAAGCTACGATGAGCCGTGGCGCCTCTTCGTCGGAGGCGCCGCGGAACCGCTTTCGGCGTTCATGCAGCGTTGATGCGGCATTGCACGACGAACCAAGCTTTCGGAGAGACATCATGCTCGACCAACCTACCAGAACCACCAAGCCCTCGCCCGGGGCGAGCCCCGCAGAAGACGCGCCGAAAATCGACGGTGGCGCGATCAATATCCCCTCGCAAGAAACCGACGGCTTTCATCTGGTCATCGATGCGCTCAAGTTGAACGGGATCGACACGATCTTTGGTCTGCCCGGTATTCCCATAACCGATCTCACGCGCAAGTTGCAGGCCGCGGGCATGCGCGTGATCTCCTTCCGCCATGAGCAGAACGCTGGGTATGCCGCTTCGATCGCCGGCTTCATGACGCAGAAGCCGGGCATCTGCCTCACGGTGTCAGCACCCGGCTTCATGAACGGATTGGCGGCGCTCGCCAACGCCACCACGAACTGCTTTCCGATGATCCTCATCAGCGGCTCGAGCGAGCGCGAGATCGTCGACTTGCAGCAGGGCGACTACGAGGAGATGGACCAACTCGCCATTGCGCGGCCGCACGCCAAGGCCGCCTTTCGGGTCCTCCACGCCGAGGACATCGGCGTGGGCGTGGCGCGGGCGATTCGTGCCGCTCTCTCCGGCCGTCCCGGCGGCGTCTATCTCGACCTGCCGGCGAAGCTCTTTCCGCAAACGATGGACGCGGAGGCGGGGCGGCTGTCACTGATCAAGGTCGTAGATCCGGCGCCGCGCCAGATCCCGGCGCCGGATGCCGTGCAGCGCGCGCTCGACTTGCTCCGGAACGCCAAGCGTCCGCTCATCATCCTCGGCAAGGGTGCGGCGTACGCGCAAGCTGATGGGGATATCCGCGCGTTGGTCGAAAAAACCGGCATTCCTTACCTTCCCATGTCGATGGCCAAGGGCCTGTTGCCCGACACGCACGAGCAATCGGCATCCGCCGCGCGATCGTACGTGCTGCCGGAAGCGGACGTCGTTATGCTGATCGGCGCACGCCTCAACTGGCTGCTTTCGCAAGGCAAGGGCAAGACGTGGGGCGGCGCTTCGCCCAAAGCGTGGGGCGGCCAGAAGTTCGTTCAGATCGACATCTCGCCGCAGGAGGCGGACAGCAACGTCCGCATCGACGCGCCGGTCGTCGGCGACATCGGTTCGTGCGTCTCGGCCATGCTCAAGGCCATAGGATCGAACTGGCCGACGCCGCCGGCCGAGTGGCTCGACGCCATCGGCGAGCGTAAGACCAAGAACGTCGCCAAGATGGGGGAGTCGCTGGCGAAGAATCCATCGCCAATGAATTTCCATAGCGCGCTGAACGTCGTGCGCGACATTGTCAAGGCGAACCCGGATGCCATCCTCGTCAACGAAGGGGCCAACGCGCTCGACTTCACGCGCAGCATCGTGGACATGTACAAGCCGCGCAAGCGACTGGATGTCGGCACGTGGGGGGTCATGGGCATCGGCATGGGCTTTTCGGTCGCTGCCGCCGTGGTCAGCGGCGAGCAGGTGATCGCAGTCGAGGGCGACAGCGCCTTCGGTTTTTCAGGCATGGAATGCGAAACGATCTGCCGCTACAACCTGCCGGTCTGTGTCGTGATCATGAACAACAACGGCGTTTACCGCGGCGATGAAGTGAACCCTGCGGGAGGACACGATCCGTCACCCCTGGTGTTCGTGAAGGGCGCGCGTTACGAGAAACTGATGGAGGCCTTCGGTGGCGTGGGTGTCATGGCGTCAACGCCGGCCGAGCTTCGGAAGGGGATGGAAGAAGCGATCCGCTCGCGCAAGCCGACCCTGATCAATGCGGTGATCGACGAGAAAGCAGGCACGGAAAGCGGGCGCATCACGAGTCTGAATCCCGCCGCGAAGAAGAAGCCGTAGATGTCGTCTGAGTCGAAGCAGCGTGTTCGGAACAGTCGAATCGGATAGGGGAATGTAATGGGCAAGGCACTGGACGGCATCAAGATTCTCGATTTCACGCACGTTCAATCGGGACCAACCTGCACGCAGCTGCTCGCATGGTTGGGCGCAGATGTGATCAAGGTGGAGCGCGCCGGCGAGGGTGACATCACGCGCGGCCAGCTGCGTGACATCCCCGACGTGGACAGCCTCTATTTCACCATGCTCAACCACAACAAGCGCTCGATCACGGTCGACGCAAAGAACCCACAGGGCAAGGAAGTGCTCGAAGCACTGGTCAAGCACTGCGACGTGCTGGTCGAGAACTTCGCGCCTGGTGCCCTCGATCGCATGGGGCTGACCTGGGAACACATCCAGTCTGTCAATCCGCGCATGATCGTGGCTTCGGTCAAGGGCTTCGGTCCGGGACCCTACGAGGACTGCAAGGTGTACGAGAACGTCGCCCAATGCGCGGGCGGCTCCGCTTCGACGACAGGTTTCGATGATGGCCCGCCGCTTGTCACTGGCGCGCAGATCGGCGACTCGGGAACGGGACTGCACCTCGCGCTGGGCATCGTGGCCGCGCTCTATCAGCGCAATACCAGCGGACGTGGACAACGCGTGCTCGCGGCGATGCAGGACGGGGTGCTCAACCTCTGCCGCGTTAAATTGCGCGACCAGCAGCGCCTCGATCGCACGCATGTGATGGAGGAGTATCCACAGTATCCCCATGGCAAGTTCCTCGAAGCCGTGCCGCGCGCGGGCAACGCATCGGGAGGTGGACAACCCGGGTGGATCCTGAAATGCAAAGGTTGGGAGACCGACCCGAATGCCTACATCTACTTCATCACACAAGCCCCAGTGTGGAAGGATATCTGCGAGGTAATAGGACATCCGGAGTGGCTCACCGATTCGCGATACGCCACGCCCAAGGCGCGATTGCCGCACCTCATGGAGATCTTCGGCGAGATCGAAAAGTGGACCAAGACCAAGACCAAATTCGAGGCGATGGACATCCTCAACAAGCGCGACATTCCGTGCGGCCCGATCCTCTCCATGAAGGAGATCGCCGAGGAACCGTCGTTGCGCAAGACAGGCACTGTCGTCGAGGTCGACCATCCGAAACGCGGCAAGTATCTGTCGGTCGGCAACCCGATCAAGATGTCGGACAGCTTAACCGAGGTAAAGCGTTCGCCGCTGCTCGGCGAGCACACCGACGAAGTGCTCGCCGAACTAGGCTATACCAAGGAAAAGGTGGCCGCCCTGCGCGCCGCCAAGGTTATCTGACTGCCGGCCGCACGTACCGCAACAATGCACCCGCGCCCGCGGGTGGGATCTCCAAGGACCGACGAATGGCGAACAATAAAACCGAAGTACGCCGCATTCTGGACAAGGTGAAGTCGGAAGGTCGAACGTCGCTGACCGCGCCCGAAGGCAAGCTCGTGTGCGATGCGTACGGCATCGCGGTGCCCAAGGAAGGCGTCGCAACGACCGCCGCCGAGACAGCAAAGCTCGCCACCAGCATCGGCTTTCCGGTCGTGCTCAAGATCGTATCGCCTGAAATACTGCACAAGACCGAGGCCGGCGGCGTCCTGGTCGGCGTCAAGAGCGCCGAAGACGCGCAACGCGGCTACGACACGATCATGGCCAACGCCAAGAAGTACGATGCAAAGGCCAAGCTGCTCGGCGTTCAGGTGCAGCAGATGCTGCAGGGCGGACAGGAAGTCATCATCGGCGCGGTCACCGACCCGTCGTTCGGGAAGCTGGTCGCGTTCGGTCTGGGTGGCGTGCTGGTCGAAGTGTTGAAGGACATCACCTTCAGGCTCGCGCCGGCGTCGAAGGACGATGCGTTGTCGATGCTCGACGGCATCGCCGCGGCCGAGATCCTCAAGGGCGTGCGTGGCGCCGACCCGGTCGATCGCACCGCGCTTGCCGGCATGATCCAGAACGTATCGCAGCTGATCGCGGACTTTCCAGAGATCAGCGAGATGGATCTCAACCCCGTATTCGCGACCAAGCAGGGCGCGATCGCCGCGGACGTGCGCATCGTCGTCGATTTCGCACCGGCGCCCGCGCGCTTCCGGCCAGCCCACGACGACATCGTGCGCGACATGAACCGGATCATGAAGCCCGACGCCGTCGCCGTGATCGGCGCGTCGAGCGAAGAAGGCAAGATCGGCAATTCGGTGATGAAGAACCTCATCAACGGCGGCTACAAGGGCGAGATCTATCCGATCAACCCCTCGGCATCCGAGATCATGGGGCGCAAGGCATACAAGAGTGTCAAGGACGTTCCAGGCAAGATCGACGTCGCCGTGTTCGCGATTCCCGCCAAGTTCGTCGCCGCCGCGCTGATCGAGGTCGGCGAGAAAAAAATCCCCGGCGCGGTCCTGATTCCGTCGGGATTCGCCGAGACCGGCAACGTCGAAGGCCAGAAGGAGATCCAGGACATCGGACGCAAGTACGGTGTGCGACTCATGGGCCCGAACATCTACGGCTTCTATTACACGTGGAAGAATCTGTGCGCGACGTTCTGCACCGCGTATGACGTAAAAGGCCACGCCGCGCTGTCATCGCAGTCGGGCGGCATCGGCATGGCGATCATCGGTTTCTCGCGCTCGGCCAAAATGGGCGTGTCGGCGATCGTGGGCCTGGGCAACAAGTCCGACATCGACGAGGATGACCTGCTGACGTTCTTCGAGCAGGATGACAACACGACGATCATCGCGCAGCATTGCGAAGATCTGAAGGATGGCCGCGCCTTTGCCGAAGTGGCGAAGCGCGTGTCCAAGAAGAAGCCGATCGTCATGCTCAAGGCAGGGCGCACCAGCATGGGCGCGCGCGCCGCGAGCTCGCACACCGGTGCGCTCGCCGGCAACGACAAGATCTACGAGGACGTGCTCAGGCAATCGGGCGTGATCCGCGCGCGAAGCTTGCGCGACCTGCTCGAGTTCGCGAGGGCCATTCCGATCCTGCCCACGCCCAAGGGTGAGAACGTTCTCATCATCACCGGCGCCGGCGGCTCGGGTGTCCTGCTGTCCGACGCCTGTGTCGACAACGGCCTTTCGCTGATGGCGATGCCGCCCGATCTCGACGCGGCGTTTCGCAAGTTCATTCCACCGTTCGGCGCGGCCGGCAACCCGGTGGACATCACCGGCGGCGAGCCGCCGAAGACCTACCAGAACACGGTGAAGCTCGGCCTCGAAGACCCGCGCATCCACGCGCTGATCCTGGGCTACTGGCACACCATCGTCACGCCGCCGATGGTGTTTGCGCAGAAAATGGTCGAAGTGATCGACGAGATGAGAGCCAAGGGCATCCATAAGCCCGTCGTGGTCTCGCTCGCGGGCGACGTCCAGGTGGAAGAGGCGGCGGAGCATCTGTTCGCGCACGGCATCCCCGCGTATCCGTACACGACCGAAACGCCGGTCGCGGTGCTTGGCGCGAAGTACAAGTGGGCGCGCGGTGCCGGCCTGATCTGACCGCCGCGTAACGCGTCGCGCGCGTCCGGGCCGGCTTGCGCCCGGCGAAGACCTGAGCGAACATGCCGTCGCCCGCCTTGCGGGCGACGGCATTCGCCTCGGCTTCTCACCCAGACCCAGACCAATGAACGCGAACCTAGGCGCCTTGCTGCGCGAGCATTCTCTGGAGCGCGCCGACGCACCCTGCATTCTCATTCCTGACGGCCCGGTGATCCGCTACGAGGAGCTCGATGCAACCGCGGCGCGCATCGCGGCGGCGCTGGCCAACGCGGGGTGTGAGCCGGGTGATCGCGTCGCGGTGCAGGTCGACAAGTGCTGGGAAGCGCTCGCGCTCTATCTCGCCTGCCTGCGCGGCGGCTTCGTCTATCTTCCTCTCAACACCGGCTACCAGAAAGGCGAGCTGCGCTATTTTTTCGACGATGCCGAGCCGCGCGTGATCGTCGGGCGACCCCAATCGCAGGAAGCGCTGGTCGCGTTGCGGCCGCAGGCGACGGTGCTGACGCTGGCTCCCGGCGAGGGCACGCTACTGGAAGCGGCGCGCACCCACGACGACGGTTTCGAGCCGGTGCAGCGCGCCCCCGACGATCTCGCGTCGATCCTCTACACCTCGGGCACCACCGGGCGCGCCAAGGGCGCGATGCTGACGCATCGAAACCTCGCCAGTAACGCGCTGACGCTGGTGAATCAGTGGGGCTTCACCCACGATGACGTCCTGCTGCACTCGCTGCCTCTCTACCACGTGCACGGCCTGTTCGTGGCGTGCCACTGCGCGCTGCTCGCCGGCGCGCGCTTGCTGTGGCATGCGAAATTCGACGCGGCGAAGACGCTGGAATCGCTGCCGCATGCCACGGTGATGATGGGCGTGCCGACCTTCTACTCGCGGCTGCTCTCCGATCCGCGCTTCGATACGAATGTGTGCACGAACATGCGCCTTTTCATCTCCGGCTCCGCGCCCTTGCTGCCCGAGACGTTCAACGAGTTCGAGCGGCGGACCGGACAGCGCATTCTCGAGCGCTACGGAATGACCGAGACCGGTATGAACACGTCGAATCCGCTGAATGGCGAGCGCCGATGCGGCAGCGTCGGGCGGCCGCTGCCGGGCGTGACCGTACGTGTCGTCGACGCGGCGGGCGCCGCGTGTGCAGCCGGAGAGGTCGGCACCATCGAAATCAAGGGGCCGAACGTGTTCGGCGGCTACTGGCGCATGCCCGAGAAAACACAAACCGAATTCACTCACGATGGATTCTTCCGCACCGGCGACATGGGCGAGCTCGCGCCCGATGGCTACCTCAAGATCGTCGGACGTGCCAAGGACCTCATCATCACCGGCGGACTCAATGTGTATCCCAAGGAGATCGAGGAACGCATCGACGCGCTGCCCGGTGTAATCGAATCGGCGGTGATCGGCATACCGGATGCAGACTTCGGCGAGGCCGTGACCGCGGTGGTGGTGGCGAACGGGCTGGACGCACCGACCGAGGCTGCCATCATCGCCGCGCTCAAAGCGGAGATCGCCTCGTTCAAGGTACCCAAGCACGTGCACTTCGTCGACGACCTTCCGCGCAACGCGATGGGCAAGGTCGAGAAGAATTCGCTGCGCAAGCGCTACGGCGCCACTTGACGATCAGCCGGTGATCGCCTTCCACGCGAAAAAGCTAGCCACCGCGTAGAGCAGGCATGCGAATGCGCGCCGCAGCCGCGCCACCGGCCAGCGATGCGCGAAGCGCGCGCCGATCGGTGCGACGACGATGCTCGACGCGACGATTGCCAGCAGCGCCGGAAGGTAGATGAAGCCCACCGTATATTGGGGCAAATCCGCCTGACGCAGTCCGGCAATGATGAAGCCGACGGTTCCGGCGGTGGCGATGGGCATGCCGAGCGCAGCCGACGTCCCGACTGCATTGCGTATGCGCACGTTGCATGCGGTCATGAAGGGCACCGCGAGAAAAGCGCCGCCGGCACCGACCATGCTCGCCACCGCGCCGATGAAGCTTCCGACCACGAACATTCCCGGGGTACCGGGCAGTTCGCGCGTCGGCCTGGGTTTGCGATCGGACAGCATGGTCGTGGCGATGAACCCGGCGAACACGGCGAACATGCCCGACAGCAGTCCCGCCCGCATGCCGCTCACGATCTGCGGGCCGACCAGCGAGCCGAACATCATGCCGGGCGCGAGCTTCCACACGATCGGCCACACGACGGCCTGGTGCGCGTGATGCGCGCGAACGCTGGACACCGAGGTGAAGACAATGGTGGCCATCGAGGTGGCGATCGCCATGTGCAGAATCTGGTCCTGCGGAAAATGCTCGCGGGTGAAAATGAGCACCAGCAACGGAACGATGGTCATGCCACCGCCTACGCCGAGCAGCCCCGCCAGAAAACCGACGACGCAGCCGATGGCGACGAATGCAGGGAACAGCCACCATTCCACGGCGGCCGTCCTCAGCCGCGACGCGCCGCGAGACGCGCTTTATGCGGCGCGCGCACGCGCAAGCTTGGTGGTGATGAATTTCCAGTCGTGCGTTTCGACCGGCGTGATCGAAAGCCGATTGCCGCGCTGGAGCAGGCGCAACCACGCGAGCTCGGGCGTCGCGCGCAATTCCGCCAGCGGGATCAGGCGCGTTTTCTCGACCAGCGTGACCTCGACATTGAACCAGCGCGGCGCATCACGCGTCGCTTTGGCGTCGAAATATTTGCTCTTGCGGTCGAACTGGGTTGCATCCGGATACGCCGAGCGACTCACCCGCACGATGCCCGCGATGCCGGGCTCGGGACAGCTCGAGTGATAGAAAAAGGCCAGATCGCCGACCTGCATCTCGTCGCGCATGAAGTTGCGCGCCTGGTAGTTGCGAACGCCGTACCAGGCCACGGTCTTTTTCGGCATCGCCGCCAGATCATCGATCGAGACGTCGTCGGGCTCGGATTTCATCAGCCAGTGGCGCATGGCGCATTCCAGGAGATGCGGAAAAAAAACGGCGCCACTGTCGCAGCGCCGCGTTACAAGATGTCCCCCGCCTGTGCCGTACCAACCGTGGTCTTGAACCTGAGTTCAAGAGGGTCGCCTGCCAGGGCCATCAGGCGCTTCCCGCGTAGGGAACGCACACAGGCCCGATCAAGGCGCGGCAACCTCGCTATCGTAGCATTGGTTCAAAGAACGTAAGGCCAGTTCGAACACTGCAGGGAACAATCGGCGCAGTCGGCGCGCTCGCCCGCTACATCAATTTGTCCTGCTCTGCCATCGCACGATCGATGGCCGACTGCATGGCTGAAATTCTACGCTTTGTGCCGCTGCTGTCAAAGCTCTCCTGCGCACCGCCTTTCGCGCTCAGCAACTCGTGCGCGATGTTGAGCGCCGCCATCACGGCGATACGCTCGGTGCCGGCGATCTTGCCGGCCTCGCGGATCTCGCGCATGCGGCGATCGAGATACTGCACTGCCTGCATGAGCTCTGCCCGCTCCGATTCCTTGCAGGCGACGCGGTACTCGCGACCCAGGATGGAAACATCGAGCATGGTTGATGGATCGTCCATGGAGTGGCTGTTGCGGGCTATTGCGGAAGGCGCTGCAGCAACACGTCGAGGCGCGACGTCGCCGCGGCCATTTTGTCCGACAGCTGGCGGCTTTGCTCGTGCGCACGCGACAGCTCGCGCGTGAGCGAGGCATTCTCGGCACGCAGGCGATGATATTCGGCGAGCAGCGCCGCCAGCTTCTGCTCGAGTCCCGCCAGTTCGGAATCCATCATCGACTATAGGCGGAAGATTTCGGCGCCGTCAACCTGACGCGAGAGGCTCGTAGCGAACTTCGAGAATCTCGAGCTCCTCGACGCCTCCCGGCGTCTTTAGCGTTACTACGTCTCCCTCGCGAGACTTGATGAGCGCGCGCGCCATCGGCGACATCCAGCTGATGTAGCCGCGCTCGGTGTCAATTTCATCGATGCCGACGATGCTGACGGTTCGTTGCTTGCCTGCCCGGTCGCGCACGGTGACCGTCGCGCCGAAAAACACGCGATCGGCATCGTCGTCGTCGCGGCGCACCATCGGATCGACGACCTCCGCGCGGTCGAGACGGTCGACCAGGAAGCGGATGCGCCGATCGATCTCGCGCAGGCGCTTCTTGCCGTAGATGTAGTCGCCATTTTCAGAACGATCGCCGTTTCCCGCCGCCCACGCTACTGTTGCCACCAAGGCGGGGCGTTCGACATCGACCAACGCATCGAGCTCGGCCTTGAGCCGCGTGAAGCCCGCCGGTGTGACGTAGTTGTGCGTTCCGAGAGGCAACGCGATGGCCTCGACGCTGACCTCGTCGAGCTCGTCCTCGTCGTTTTCGCGGGTAAAGGCTTTGTTCATGGGGCTAGCCGAGTGAGATCGTGCGCTCCTGCCGTCAGTATAGGACAGCGCGGCGGCCGCCACGTTCGATGCGCGCCCGCGTGATGGCTAGCGCGGCGGAAGGTGAGAACGCGCTGTCGCAAGCACCGCGCAGAGCTGCTCGGCGCCGTCGATGAATCGCGGCCCCGCGCGGTGAAGCAGATCGGCGTTGACCACGGACAGGTTGTCGAGCGCGACCGCCGGGAGCGTTTTCCAGGTCCGCCACGCATCCAGCCATGCCGGACGCACCGCGCCGTCGGCGCCGGCGACGATGGCCTCCGGCGCCGCCGCGAGTACCGCTTCGATGCTCACCTCGGGAGCGGGCAGAGGCAGGTTGCCGAAAACGTTGCGTCCGCCGCAGAGCTCGATCACCGCGGTAATCAAGTGTCCACCGCCCACGGTATACATAGGGTTGTCCCATATCTCGTAAAAGACGCGCACCGCAGGTGCGCCCATGTAGCGCTGCCCGAGCGCGCGCAGGCGCGCGCGCAGCGCCGCCGCCACGACCGCCGCCTGCCCGGCATGCCCGGTCAGCGTGCCGAGATGTTCGAGGTCGTCGGCAATCGCCGCGGGGGTCCGCGGGTCGGACACATAGATGGCGATGTTCATCGCGCGCAGCCGCTCGAGTTGCAGCGGCGCGAGATAGGGCCAGGTGACGATCAGATCCGGCCTGAGCGCGGCGATACCTTCCAGGCTGACCGCGTTGGCATCGCCGACCTTCGGCACGCTGCGCGCCTCGGCGGGCCAGTCGGCGGGAGCGAGCACGCCGACGACCTCACGCCCCGCGCCCGCTGCGAACAGGAGCTCGGTAGCATGCGGCGCGAGGCTCACGACGCGGCGTGCCGCTGCGTGCAGCGACACCCGGGAGCCGAGCGCATCGGTCACCGCGATCTGCGCCTCGGCCGCGCATGCGCCCAAGAGCAGGATGGTCAACGCCAGCGTGCGCATGTCGGTCGCCCGTCAGTATCTGAAACGCACGCCGGCGAACAGATTGGCGCTGGCGGTGTTGTAGTCGGCGGCCAATTCGTAATGCTTGTCGAAAATATTGCCCGCGACCGCGAACAGCGTCCAGCGCGCGGCGAGCGCGTACTCGGCATTGAGATTGACCACCGCGTAGCCGCCCATGCGACGCGCGTTCGCGGCATCGTCGTAGCGTGCCGACGACGCCGTGAGCTGCACGCCGAGCAGCCATCCGTCGATCGCCTGCGTTGCGTCGAGCGCGCCATAGCGCCGCGCACGACGCGGCAGCACGTTGCCGGTGGCGTCATCGTAGGGACGGGCGAAATCCATGCTTCCCTTGATCGTGGTGTCGTGCAGCACTGCCTGCAGCTCCAGCGTGACGCCTTCGAGCGTGGCGTTGGCGACATTCTGCGGAGCGCAGTTGAAATTCGCATCGCATTCGAACACGATCAGCTGGCGAACTCGGTTGCGATAGGCGACGATCCCGGCGTTGATCGAGCTGTCAGCGTAGCGCAGCGCGGCCTCGAGATTGTGCGCCGTTTCTGGAACCAGCCCGGGCGTGGAAGACCCCGGGTAATACAGATCGTTGAACGTCGGCGCCTTGAAGCCGGTGCCGTAGCTGGCGCTCGCCCGCCACCCCGGCGCGAGCGTGTACGCGTAAGCGAAGGTCCCCGAGTTCTGGCCGCCGTATTGCGTACTGTCGTCACGACGCAGGTTCGCCTGGACCGCGTTCGGCCCATCCTGCAGCTGATAAACGCCCACGATTGCATTGGTGTCGCGCGAGGTCACGGCGAAGCCGGGGTTGGTGTCAAGCCGCTCCTCGCGACGCGTCACCGCGAGGCTGAGGGTACCGCCCGGGAACAGTTCCGCTTTCGGCAGCGTGAAGTCGTTCTGCCACAGGTACTGACGCTGCGTGGTTTTGAACGGCGACTCGCCGAAGCCGGTCCGCGTGCGGCTGTCGGCGACCGCGACGCCCGCCTCGAGCGTGCTCTTCCAGAACGATGCGAGCCGGTTGCGGCTGGCGAGCGCATACGTTTGCACGGTGGTGAGGGTGCGATCGTCGAAGTCCAAACCGGCGTCGAACTGCGCGTTCAGGCGACTGTAGAAAGCCTGCGCCGAGAGCACCTGTTCAGGCGCGAAGGTGTACGCCAGCGTGGCGCTGCCGCTGCCATTGTCGTAGCCGTCGCGGTCGCCGTTGTAGCTGAAATTGGCCGGGTTGGCGATGGCGTTGAAGCCCGCGCTGCGGTTGTACCCGCCTTGCAGCGCGAATCGCCACGGCCCCTCGGTCCCCGACGCGCCGGTAGTAAACTGCGCGGTGTCGAAAGTCCCATATCCGGCGCTGGCATTGGCGGCCGGCGCGCCGAGGCCGCTTCGCGTGAAGATCTGGATCACGCCCCCGATGGCGTCGGCGCCGTAGAGGCTCGCCGCCGGTCCGCGCAGGATCTCGATGTGATCGATCTGGTCCAGCGGTATGGCTTCGAACGCGGTGGTGCCGGTGCTCGCGGCGCTCACCCGCAGCCCGTCGATGAGCACCAGCGTCTGGTTGGCGTTGGCCCCGCGCAGGAACACGCCGGTCGTCGATGCCGGGCCGCCGTTGGCGACGATCTGCACGCCGGGCTGGCGCTGCAGGAGATCGGCGAGGCTTTGCGCGCCGGCGCGCGCGATCTCGTCGGGGCCGATCACGGTGACGTCGGCGAGTAATCGATCGAAGTACTGCGGCGAACGCGCGGCGGTCACCACGATCGGGTCGAGCAGCGTCGGGGTGGGCGCCATTGCGGGCGAAGGCGACTGCGCGGCGGCGCCCACCGCAAGCACCAGGTTGCCGAGAAAGGCGCCGGTGCAGACGCGGCGTCGCAAAGGCCGCAACAAGAACAAGGGAAAGGACATGACCCGGCTCCGCATCGTCGTGCGTCCCCGCACGAGCGTGGATCGACATCGCGGAGGGAACGGCGGCGGCTCAGGGCACGGCAGGCGCCTATCCGACATCGCCTCCCGCGAAGGACCTGAATCCGGCGCGCGCACCCGATGCGACGGCGACGGCTGCAGGCCGGTCTCCGGGCTCGTCGGTCCTGGCCGCTCGCCTTCCCACCCGCGTTGCGAGCAGTGGCACGAAGAGCGACCCACACCAACTTACCGTTGCGGGGGCAGCGCCGGATTGGCGCGACGAGCGCGCTGCACCGGCTTCCCGTTTCACCCGCGCCGCGGAATGCGGCGCGGACACCTGCAGCGCGATTATAGCGATGCGAAAGCCCCCCGCGCAGATCCGATCGCGCTGCTATAATCTTTGCCCGTTTTCGATGTCCGCGCGCGCTACCATTAAGTGACCCGCAAGCTGTACATCCGCACCTTCGGCTGCCAGATGAACGAGTACGACTCGGACAAGATGGCCGACGTCCTGCACGCCGCGGAGGGGCTGGAGCTGACGGCTGAGCCGGCCGACGCGGATGTGATCCTGTTCAACACCTGCTCGGTGCGCGAAAAGGCGCAGGAGCGCGTGTTCCACGATCTCGGGCGCGTGCGCGAGCTCAAGGCCGCCAATCCCGACCTCATCATCGGCGTCGGCGGCTGCGTCGCCAGCCAGGAAGGCGCATCCATCGTCGCGCGCGCGCCCTACGTAGACGTCGTGTTCGGACCGCAGACGCTGCATCGGCTGCCCGAGCTGATCGCGCGCCGCCGCGAAAGCGGTCGCGCACAGGTGGACATCAGCTTTCCCGAGATCGAGAAGTTCGATCACCTGCCGCCGGCACGGGTCGACGGGCCGTCGGCATACGTGTCGATCATGGAAGGCTGCAGCAAGTACTGCAGCTTCTGTGTGGTTCCGTACACTCGCGGCGAAGAGGTGTCGCGCCCGTTCGACGATGTGCTCACCGAAGTCGCCGACCTGGCCGACCAGGGCGTGACCGAGGTCACGCTGTTGGGGCAGAACGTCAACGCCTACCGCGGCCGCATGGACGAGTCGGGCGAACTCGCCGACCTCGCCACGCTGGTCGAGTACCTGGCCGAGATCGACACGCTGGAGCGCATCCGCTTCACGACGTCGCACCCCAAAGAGATGACGCGTTCGCTGATCGACGCCTACCGGCGCGTGCCCAAGCTCGTGTCGCACCTGCACCTTCCGGTGCAGTCGGGGTCGGATCGGGTGCTGGCGGCGATGAAGCGGGGCTATACCGCTGTCGAGTACAAATCGATCGTGCGCGCGTTGCGCGATGCTCGCCCGGCGCTGTCGCTGTCGTCGGATTTCATCGTCGGCTTTCCGGGAGAGAGCGACGCGGACTTTGAGCAGACGCTGGACCTAATCGACGAGGTCGTCTTCGATGGCAGCTTCAGCTTCCTGTACAGCGCGCGCCCAGGGACACCTGCAGCGCAGTTCACCGAAACCGTCGCCCGTGAGGTCGGACACGCGCGGCTGGCTCGGCTGCAGGCGCGCATCGACGCGCAGTACGCCGCTGCCAGCCGCGCGATGGTGGGGCGGCGCGAGCGGGTGCTGGTCACCGGCCGCGCGGCGCGTGGCCACGGTGACCTCGCCGCACGCACGGAAAACAACCGTGTGGTGAACTTTCCTGGCGGCGATGGTCTGATCGGACGGCATATCGACGTCAGCATCACGGCGGCCCTGGCGCACTCCTTGCGTGGCGACGCTGTCGCCAGCACGGCGATGAGTACCGGTCACTCCACTGTTTAACGCACCGGTTCGCGCCAAGCGCGCGAGCACTGAACTTGATCGAGGAACAAGCATGATCAAATTCCGCCACCTGGCCCTGCCCGCGCTGGCGGGCGTGCTCGCGCTGTCGGGCTGCGCCACCACACCTCCCGCCGGTCCGGAAGTGGCGCAAGTGGCCGCCACGGCCGCCGCGGCCGGCGCCGTGGCCGCGAACAACAATCCGGCGCCGCGCTCGTCGGCGCCAGGATCGCCGAGCGCGTCGCCGGCGGCATCGGCCGCGGCGGCCGCCGCCGCGGCGGCGGTTGCGGCGCTCGGCAACCAGAAGCCCTTCGCCGACGTCATCAAGGGCGCCAACGAAATTCCCGGCTACTTCAACCTCTACCAGCGCGACGACAAGGTTTGGATCGAGATTCCGCCCGAGCAGTTCGATCAGCCCTTTTTCTTCGCCTTCAATTTGTCGACCGGGATCGGCGAGAAGATGCTTTTCGGCGGCCTTACTCTCGACAGCTTCGTCGCGTCTTTTCATCGGCTGAGCCCGACGCAGGTCCAGCTCATCGCGCGCAACACCGATTTCTATGCCACGCCCAGCACGCCGGAAGCGCGCGCCGTGGGCGCGGCTTTCTCCGACAGCCTGCTCGCCGCCGCTCCGGTCGTGAGCCAACCCCATCCGGAGCGCAAGTCGGTGCTGGTCGAAGCGAACATGCTGCTATTCGCCGACATCCCCGGAGCCAACGCCATGCTCGAGCGGGCCTACCGGCAGTCGTATTCCTTCGACGCGCGCAACTCATCGATCACCAAGGTGCGTGCGACCCCCGACCTCGTCGCCATCGACATAAACGCGCACTATGCGCTGCAGCGCGTGAGCCAGGCCGCGCCGGGCGGGAGCTACCCGACGCCACCGGCGACGGTGCCCGACATCCGCAGCTTGTTCCTGGGCTTCTATTACAGCATCGCCAAGCTGCCGGCGGAGCCGATGCACCCGCGGCCAGCCGATGCCCGCATCGGTTACTTCACGCAGGAGCGCTACGATTTCAGCAATGACCACGCGCTTACGCCGAAGGTCAGTCTCATCGAGCGCTGGCGCCTGGAGAAAAAGGACCCGGCTGCCGAGGTGTCGGAGCCTAAGCAGCCGATCGTTTTCTGGATCGACCGGACGATCCCGATCAAGTACCGCCAGGCCATCGTCGACGGCGTGCTTGAATGGAACAAGGCTTTTGAGAAAGCGGGGTTCAAGGATGCGCTCGAGGCCAGGATTCAGCCCGACGACGCCGATTTCGACACGCTCGACGTTCGTCACGCTTCGATTCGGTGGATGCCCTCCGCGCGGCCGATGTTCGGCGGTATCGGGCAAGTGCAGGTCGATCCGCGCACTGGCGAAATTCTCGAAGCGGACATCGGGATCGATCCGGCTCGCCTGCGCAGCAGTCGCGCCATGCGCGTCGAGCAGATCAACCCGACGATTCCTTCGATGACCCGCATGTCGCATCCCGAGCGCCTGTGCATGCAGCAGGATTACGCGGCCCAGGAGCTGAACTTCGCGTTCGACCTGCTGGAGGCGCGCGGCGATCTCGACCCCGATGGACCCGAGGCCGAGGCCTTCGTGCTCGCCGACCTCAAGGACACGACGATGCACGAAGTGGGACACGCGCTGGGACTGCGCCACAATTTCCGCGCGTCGACGGTCTATTCGCAGGCACAGCTTTCCGACAGCCAGTTCACGCGCGAGCACGGCATCGCCGGCTCGGTGATGGAATACAACGCGGTTAACATCAGTCTGACCGGTGAGCGCCAGGGCGCGTTCGGCATGACCACACTGGGTCCCTACGACTACTGGGCGATCGAGTATGGCTACAAGGAAGTCCCGCGCGACAGCGAAGCCGGCGAGCTGCGCAAGATCGCCGCGCGCAGCAACGAGCCGCTGCTCGCGTATGCCACCGACGAGGACAGTGATTTCGCGATCGACCCGGCGGTCAACCGCGGCGATCTCGGCAGCGACCCTCTGGAATTCGCGCGCCGCCGCCTGCAGCTGGTCCACGAGCTGTGGAATCGCTGGCAGGATCGCGAGCTCAAGGCCGACGAGAGCTACGCGGTGCTGCGCAGGACGGTCGCCCGCGGCCTGGTGGTGATCGGCCGGTCCTCGGCGTCGGTGACGAAATACATCGGCGGCGTCAGCACGCTGCGCGATCAGCCGGGCAGCCCGCGGCCGCCGCTCGATCCGATCAGCGCTGCAAAGCAGCGCGAGGCGCTCGACATCATCGCCGCGGGTCTCTTCTCTGCGGACAGCTTCCGCTTCAAGGCGTCGTTCATGCGCCGGCTGCAGGTCGACTACCTCGATCACAACGACCTGTTCGACATCGGCCTCTCCGCACCCGGCGTTGATTACTCGCTGCCGGCGCAGGTGCTTCGCATCCAGCGCGATGTGCTAGGCACACTGCTGAGCGATGCCGTCGCCCAGCGCATCATCGACAGCGAGGTGAAGCTCGACGATCCGAGGGGCGGGTTCCGGCTGTCCGAGCTCTACACGTCGCTGCACCGTTCGATCTGGAGCGAGCTCAAAAGCGCTCAGGAGATTCCGCCGCTGCGGCGCAGCCTGCAACGCGAACACCTTGCGCGCGTAGCCAATGCACTGGTGCGTCCGTCGACGGGAATGCCCGCCGACGCGCGCGCGCTGCTGCGTAGCGATGCCCGCCTGTTGCGCGACGAGCTCAAGGTGGCGGCCGCGCGAGCGCGCCTGTCGCCGGAGACGCAGTCGCACCTCGCGGAAAGCCTGTCCACGCTCGACGAAGCGTTGAAGGCCCCGCTGCAACGCCAAGGCGTCTGATGACCGGGTCGCGCGCGTGAAGACCGCTAGCGCCGAGCTCACGCTCGCGCCGCTGGACAATCGCGCGCTGGCCAATCTTTGCGGCGCTCTCGACACGAACCTGCGCCAGATCGAGTCGGCGCTCGAAGTGAGCATCGCTCGGCGCGGCGCGACGTTCACCGTGCGCGGCGCCCCGCCGCAAATCCATGCTGCCAACACCGCGCTGCACCACTTCTACACGCAGGCGCGCGAGCCGCTGACGGTGGACGACATCCAGCTCGGGCTCGTCGAGCTCGCGACCCTGGGCGAGTCTGCGAGCACGGCCGCGGAGAATGGCGACGCAACGCCGGCGCTGCGCACGCGGCGCGTCGACCTGCATGGTCGCACGCCCAACCAGACGCTGTACCTGCGCAACATCCAGGAGTACGACATCACCTTCGGCACGGGGCCCGCCGGCACTGGCAAGACGTACCTCGCGGTCGCGTGCGCGGTCGATGCGCTGGAGCGCGACCTGGTAAAGCGCCTCGTCCTGGTGCGTCCTGCGGTGGAAGCAGGCGAGCGGCTGGGTTTCCTGCCCGGTGATCTGGCGCAGAAGGTCGATCCTTATCTGCGCCCGCTCTACGACGCGCTCTATGACCTGATGGGCTTCGACAAGACCGCGAAGCTCTTCGAGCGCAATACGATCGAGATTGCTCCACTTGCGTACATGCGCGGTCGCACGCTCAACCATTCGTTCATCATCCTCGACGAAGCGCAGAATACGACGCCCGAGCAGATGAAGATGTTCCTCACGCGCATCGGCTTCGGAACCAAGGCGGTGGTGACCGGCGACGTCACCCAGATCGACCTTGCGCGCGGACAGAAAAGCGGGCTGATCGAGGCGCGGCGCGTGCTCAAGGACGTGCGCGGCATCGCGCTCACCGAATTCACCAGCGCCGACGTGGTGCGCCACCCGCTGGTGCAGAAAATCATCAACGCCTACGAGAAATATACGCACAGCGAGCGCGTCGACGCGCCGCCCGCGCCGCCCACGGCGCTGCGCTGACTTTGATGGCGCGCGCGCGCAGCAGCGACCGGACGGCGCGGCGCGCCGACCGAACTGTCCTCAAGCTCGGTGCCGCGCGGCACGCGCATCCGCGCCCGGTGCTGTCGCTCACGGTGCAATACGCGGCGCGCGGCGCGGATCTTCCGGCACGTCCCTTGCTTCGCCGTTGGGTGTCGGCCGCGATGCAAGGCAGCATGCGCGTGACGCTGCGCTTCGTCGATACCGCCGAAGGCTGCGCGCTCAACCGCGACTACCGCCGCAAGGACGCGCCCACCAACGTGCTCGCGTTCGTGTACGATGATGTGTCGGGAGGCGACATCGTGCTCTGTGCGCCGGTCATCAGACACGAGGCACGCGAACAAAAAAAGGCGTTCGGGGTGCATTGTGCGCATCTCGTCGTTCATGGAATGCTGCATTTGCAGGGGTACGATCATCACAGGCGGTCCGACGCTGCGCGCATGGAGGCGAAGGAGATCGCCGTATTGTCCGCGCTCGGCTTCGCCGACCCGTACGCCGCGGCCGGTTCACTCCGATCATGATGGCTCCGGAGCCGTCCGACCGCGACACCCTGAAACCGACGCTGCTCGAGCGTCTGTCGGCGTTCCTAACGCGCGAGCCGGAGGACCGCGAAGGCCTGCTCGCAATCCTGCACGGCGCCTTCGAGCACAAGCTGCTCGACGCCGATGCGCTGTCGATCATCGAAGGCGCGCTTCAGGTGTCCGAGATGACCGTTCGCGACATCATGATCCCGCGCGCGCAGATGGACGTGGTCTCGATCGACGAGGATCCGGCGCAGTTCATCCCTTACATCCTCGAGGCACGGCACTCGCGCTTTCCCGTGATCGGCGAGAACAAGGATGACGTGGTCGGCATCCTACTGGCCAAGGAGCTCCTCAACTTCTACGCCAACCCCGACGCGTTCAACCTTCGCGACACGCTGCGCCCGGCGGTGTTCGTGCCGGAATCGAAGCGGCTCAACGTCCTGTTGCGCGACTTTCGCGCCAACCGCAACCACATCGCCATCGTCGTCGACGAATACGGCGGCGTGTCCGGCCTGGTGACCATCGAGGACGTGCTCGAGCAGATCGTCGGTGACATCGAGGACGAATACGACTTCGACGAGGCCGAGGACAACATCATCCCCGAGGCCAGCGGTGCGTGGCGCGTCAAGGCGCAGACCGAGATCGCGGACTTCAACGAAACGCTGGGCAGCCGTTTCAGCAGCGAGGAATTCAATACCGTGGGGGGCCTTGTGCTGCGCGCGTTCGGCCGCCTGCCCAAGCGCGGCGAGGCGACGACCATCGGTGCATTCCGCTTCAGGGTGGTGCGGGCCGACAGCCGCCGCATCTATACACTACAGGTCGAGCGTGTGGTGCCGCAGCCGGCGCAGGAAGCGCCCGCAGGCAGCGCTTGACTCGCTCGCGGCTGCCCCTGCTCGCGGCGCTGCTGTTGGGCGCCGCGACCGTCTTCGGCTTCGCGCCGTTCTCGCTGGCGGCCGTTCCGCTGCTCACGGTGGCCGCGCTGTTCGCGCTCTGGCAGCACGCGCCGCGCGCGCGGCGGGCCGCAGCGATCGGCTTCTTCTTCGGCCTGGGTCTGTTCGGCGCTGGCGTGTCGTGGGTTTACGTCGCGCTGTCGACCTTTGGCGAAATGCCGGCGGTGCTGGCTGCCATCGGCACTGCCGGCTTCTGCGCGTATCTCGCGCTGTTTCCCGCCGCCGCGGGATGGTTGTGCGCGCGCTTCGCGCCGCAGCGATCCGCAGCGCGCCTGGCGCTCGCCGTGGCGCTGTGGGCGCTGGCCGAATGGCTGCGCGGATGGCTGCTGTCAGGCTTTGGCTGGCTCGCGGTGGGTTACGCGCAGGTAGGCCATGCGCTATCGGGATACGCTCCGGTAGGCGGCGTGTTTTTGGTCAGCCTCGCAACCTGTGCAATCGCCGCTTTGCTGGTGCATGCGGTGCACGCCGTAGAGGCGCGGGCGTGGCGCAGCATCGCGATCGCGACAGCGGCGGCGACGATGATCTGGATCGCGGGCGCGGCACTGTCAACCCTCGAGTGGACGCGCGAAGTGGGCGAGCCCGTCGCAGTCAGCCTGGTGCAGGGAAACATCGAGCAGGAGCAGAAGTTCGACCCGGCGTATCGAGACAGCACTCTGGCGATCTACGCCGAGCTCACGCGCTCGGCGAAGGGTCGGCTCATCGTGCTTCCGGAAAGCGCGCTGCCCATGTTCGCCGATGAAGTCCCGGCCGCCTATGTCGCCGGGTTGCGCGATGCGGCGCTCAAAAACGGCGGCGACGTGATGCTCGGCTTGTTTTTTTTCGAGCCGCGCGCCAGTTCCGAAGAAGAGGACCGCTATTTCAACAGCGTAGTCAGCGTCGGCAGCGCCACCGCGCAGCGCTACAGCAAACATCACCTCGTTCCGTTCGGCGAGACGATTCCGGGCAAGGCAGTGTTCGGGTGGTTCATACGCAGCGTGCTGTCGATCCCGCTCGCCGACCAGACGCCCGGGCCGGCGTACCAGGAACCCTTTGCCGTCGCCGGCCAGCGCGTCGCGGTCAACATCTGCTACGAGGACGCTTTCGGCAACGAGCTCGCGCGACGCGCCGAGGAAGCCACGCTCTTCGTCAACGTCACCAACGACGCCTGGTACGGACATTCGATCGCCGCCGAGCAGCACGAGCAGATCGCGGCGATGCGAGCGCTCGAAACGTCGCGCCCGATGCTTCGGGCCACCAACACCGGCATCACGTCGATCATCGATCACCGCGGACGCGAGCAGGGACGCCTCCCTTGGTTCACGCGCGGCATTCTCGAAGGACGCATTTCCGGACGCACCGGGACCACGCCCTACGTTCGTCTGGGCGATGCGCTGGTCGTCGTGCTGGCGATGCTGCTCGCTGCCGCGGCGTGGCTCACGGGCAGCCGGCGCGCGCAAGTCGCGGCGGCGTGACGTTTTGGCCGCGGCGTCGCGATTCCCGTAAAATCAGACCCTTTGCGTCAGTATCCGAAGGCTGCCGTGGCCGCGGTTCCGAGTCCGACGTTCCAGCAGGTGATACTCACCCTCCAGGATTACTGGAGCAAGCAGGGTTGCGCGCTGCTACAACCCTACGACATGGAGGTCGGCGCGGGGACCTCGCACACGGCGACGTTCCTGCGCGCGCTCGGCCCGGAGCCCTGGCGCGCCGCCTACGTGCAGCCTTCGCGGCGACCCAAGGACGGCCGCTACGGCGAGAATCCCAACCGCATGCAGCACTACTACCAGTACCAGGTCGTGCTCAAGCCTTCGCCCGCCAACATCCTCGACATGTATCTGGGATCGCTGCACGCACTGGGCTTTGATCTCACCCGAAACGACGTGCGCTTCGTCGAAGACGACTGGGAGAATCCGACGCTTGGCGCGTGGGGCCTGGGGTGGGAGGTCTGGCTCAACGGCATGGAAGTCACGCAGTTCACGTACTTCCAGCAGGTCGGCGGTCTCAACTGCGATCCTATCACCGGCGAGATCACCTACGGTCTCGAGCGCCTCGCGATGTATCTCCAGGGCGTGGAAAACGTCTTCGACCTGGTGTGGACGACCTGGAAGGAGGGTGATGTCGAACGTGCGCTCACGTATCGCGACGTCTATCACCAGAACGAGGTCGAGCAGTCCGCGTACAACTTCGAGCAGTCGAACGTTCCCCGGCTGTTCGAGCAGTTCGCGCTCTACGAGAACGAGGCGAAGCGCCTTCTCGAAGCGAAGCTGGCCCTGCCGGGCTACGAAATGATCCTCAAGGCAGCGCATACCTTCAACCTGCTCGACGCGCGCGGCGCCATCTCGGTAACAGAGCGTGCGGGATACATCGGCCGCATCCGCGCGCTTTCGCGCCTGGTTGCGCAGGCCTACGTCGAGGCGCGCGCCGCGCTGGGATTTCCCATGCTCCCCGAAGCGCTGCGCAAGGCCGCGTGATGCACGCTTCAGCGACGCTGCTGGTCGAGCTTCTGACCGAGGAATTGCCGCCGAAGGGACTCAGGCGCTTGTCGGAGGCGTTCGCGAATGGACTTGCCGATGGCCTGCGCCAACGCAACTATCTTGGCCCCGACGCTGCCGTCGTGGTCTTCGCCACGCCACGCCGCTTGGCGGTCTCGATTTCAGACGTACGCGCCGTCGCGCCCGATTCTGAGGTCGTGGACAAGCTCATGCCGGCAAAGGTGGCGCGCGACGCGACCGGGCGAGTAACCGAAGCATTGGCTAAGAAGCTCGCAGGTCTAGGCCGATCACACCTCGCTACCGATACCCTGGACGCAACCGATGGCTCTGATGCGATCTATGTGGCATCGGACGGCAGGGCGGACTATGTCTATCTGAAAAGCCTTGCAAAGGGATTGCCTCTCCGACGCGGACTAGAAGAATCACTAGACGAAGCGGTCGAGGCGCTTCCCATCGCCAAGGTCATGAGCTACGCCGGTGCCGGCGGTTACTACAACGACCGCAAGTTCGTCCGCCCGGCGCATCGCCTGATTGCGCTGCACGGCGTAGACGAAGTTGACCTTAACGTGCTGGGCCTAAAAGCCGGACGCGTCACCGACGGACACCGTTTCCTGGGCCGCGCCGACCTGCACATCGCCTCGGCCGACGCCTACGAGCCCACGCTCGAAGCGGAAGGCAAGGTCATCGCGTCGTTCGCCAAGCGCCGCGCCAACATTAAAACCGCGCTCGAGCAGGCCTCGGAGCGCGCGCGCGTGATCATGCCCGACGCGCTGCTCGACGAAGTCACCGCGCTGGTCGAATGGCCGGCGGTCTACGCGGGGAGCTTCGACCGCGCGTTCCTCGAAGTGCCGCAGGAATGCCTGATCCTCACCATGCAGCAGAACCAGAAGTACTTCGCGCTCGCCGATGACTCGGGGGCGCTGCGCCACCGTTTCCTGCTGGTGAGCAACCTGCGCTGCGAGGATCCGTCAGCGATCATCCAGGGCAACGAGCGCGTGCTCCGCGCGCGGCTTGCCGATGCAAAGTTCTTCTACGACCAGGACCGCCGCCAACGGCTTGAATCGCGGCTGCCGCGGCTTGCCGGCGTCGTCTATCACAACAAGCTCGGCAGCCAGCTCGATCGCGTCGCGCGCCTGCGCGTCATCGCCGCTTCCATTGCCGGCGGCCTCGGCGCGGACAAGACGCTCGCCGACCGCGCTGCGCATCTCGCGAAGGCCGATCTCGTGACCGAGATGGTCGGCGAGTTTCCCGAGCTGCAGGGCCTTATGGGCCGCTACTACGCGCTGCACGACGGCGAGCCGGCGATGGTCGCCGACGCCATCGAGCAGCACTATCGTCCGCGTTTCGCCGGCGATGCGCTCCCAGCCACGCCGGTCGCGACTGCGGCGGCGCTGGCCGACAAGATCGAGGCGCTCGCCGGTATGTTCGGCATCGGCAACGCGCCGACGGGCGACAAGGATCCATTCGGGTTGCGCCGTGCGGCGCTGGGGGTGCTGCGCATCCTGATCGAGGGACGCGTGGCGCTGCCACTCGATGCGCTGGTCGACGCAGGGTTTCGCGCTTTCGCGGGCGTCCCCGGCGTGCAGGATGCACGCGCCGAGGTTCACACCTTCATGCTCGAGCGCCTGCGCGGATACCTGCGCGATCAAGGCTACACCGCCAACCACGTCGACGCCGTGCTCTCGATGCGTCCCGTGCGCATGGACAACGTTCCGGGGCAGATGCTCGCGGTCAAGGCATTCGCCGCGCTGCCGGAGGCGGAGTCGCTGGCGTCGGCCAACAAGCGCATCACCAACATCCTGCGCAAATCAGGCGACGAGGCGGCGCCCGCGGTCGATCGCGCGCTGCTCAACGAGGGCGCAGAGCACGATCTGTACGCTGCGGTGCAGTCGCTGCTGCCGGTGGTGCACGGCCATGTGCATCGCGGCGACTACACCGAGGCGCTGCGCGTGCTGGCGTCGGCGCGCGCGCTGGTCGACCGTTTTTTCGACGATGTGATGGTGATGGCCGACGACCGCGCACTGCGCGCCAACCGACTGGCGCTGCTGCGCGGTCTCGCCGAAGCGATGAACCAGGTCGCCGACATTTCGAAGCTGGCGGTCTGACGCGGCGTCCATGGTCCAGTTCACCGAATCGGTCGCGCAGACGCGTCACGCCAAGCTGATCGTGCTCGACCGCGACGGCGTGATCAACTACGACAGCGACCAGTTCATCAAGGCGCCCGAGGAGTGGCGGCCGATCCCCGGCAGCCTCGAGGCGATCGCGCGGCTCAACCACGCGGGCTTCCGCGTAGTGGTCGCAACCAATCAGTCGGGCCTGGGTCGCGGCCTGTTCGACATGGCCACCCTGATTTCGATCCACGAGAAGATGTACAAGGCGCTTACCGCCGTCGGAGGTCGCATCGATGGCATCTTCTACTGTCCGCACACTGCCGATTCCAATTGCGAGTGCCGCAAGCCGAAGATCGGCATGTTCGGCGAGATCGGGCGTCGCTTCGGCGTGGACATGACGGGTGTTCCCTGCGTTGGCGACAGCGTGCGTGACCTGGAGGCCGCATCGGCCATCGGCGGTCAGCCCATCCTGGTGCTCACCGGCAAGGGTGAGAAAACGCTGCGCGAAGGCAATTTCCCCAGGAACACCGTGATCTTTCCCGATCTCGCTTTTGTCGCGACCGCGCTGCTCGCCGGCGACTGACCCGTCGACGCACGATGTCGACGCTTCGGTCCATCCTCTTCGCGATTTACCAGCTGATTGTCACGCCGATCTGGGCGGTGCTGGTGCTGCTTCTCTTCTGGCTGCCGCCCATCCTGCGCTTCAAGTTCATCACCGGATGGTGCTGGCTCAACCTCTGGGGTGCGCGCTGGATCTGCGGAATCCGCGAGCGCGTCATCGGACACGAGAACCTGCCCCCTTTCGACCGTCCGCACGTGGTGATGTGCAAGCACTCGTCGACGTGGGAGACGCTGGCGCTCAATTTCATCTGCCCACCGCTGGCCTTCGTCGCCAAGAAGGAGTTGCTCTCGATACCTTTCTTCGGCTGGGCGTTTCGCTGCGCATCGCCGATCACCATCGACCGCAAATCAGGACAGGACGCGATGACCCAGATTGTCACGCAGGGTCGCGAGCGCCTGCGCCAGGGCTTCTGGATCGTCGTCTACCCGGAAGGGACGCGCATTCCCGCGGGCACGCGCACGCATTACAAGACCGGTGGTGCGCGGCTCGCCATCGCGCTGGGTGTTCCCGTGTTGCCGGTGGCGCATAATGCGGGCTACTTGTGGCCGAAGGGGACTCTAGGCAAGATGCCGGGCACGGTGACGATGTCGATCGGCGAACCGATCGAGTCCGAAGGCAAGGACATGCAGCGCCTCATCAACGAGGTTGAATCCTGGATCGAGAACGAGGTCGCACGTCTGGGCAATCCACTGCGATAACACGCGCCAGCGCGCGCCTGCATCGCTACGGCAGCTTCACCGAGCGCAGCTTGATGCTCGTGGGGCAAAGCGTTTCCTACCGCCTTTTTCGCGCGCGCCGCCGGTCGATCGGCATGCTGATCGATCAAACTGGACTCACCGTACGCGCGCCACCCTGGGTGAGCATTCGCGACATCGAGCAGGCGCTCGTCGAGCGGGCGCAATGGGTGGTCGTCACGCTGGCGGAATGGCAAGGACGCGAGTGCGAAGCGCTACCCGCCGCCTGGCGCGAGGGCGCTGCATTGCTCTATCTGGGCCGTCCGCTGACGCTGGCCCTTTTCTCCTCGCGCCGGCGCACCATCGCCGCCGACTTGCTGCATCTGACCGTGCAGCATCCCAATCCCGCCGACGAGCAGCAGATCGGTGCGTATGTCGGAAGCTGGCTCAAGGAGCAGGCGTTGGCGCTGCTCGCTCCGCGCGTAGCGCACTTCGCGCGCATGGTGACATCGACCCCGCCCACGGTGAAACTTTCCAACGCACGCACGCAGTGGGGGACATGCAACCACAGAGGCGAAATCCGCCTCAACTGGAGGCTGGTGCAGCTGCCTCCGCACATCGCCGATTACGTGGTGGCGCACGAGGTCGCGCACCTGATCGAGCTCAATCATTCTCCGCGCTTCTGGGCATTGGTGGAATCGCTGCTGCCCGGGCACGTCGCGGCGCGTCGCGAGCTCGATGCGCTGACACCGATGCTCGGCTAGCTCCTTACGCCTGGCGCTAGAGCGGCGCCGGCAGCCTGGGGAAATCGACGGCGATTCCGGCTTGCGCGAGAAGAAGCCGCGAAAGCGCATCGCCGAGCTCCTTGGCGTCGCGCGTATCGCGCCACTCCCCATCGAGCGCGCGAAAGTGAAAGCCCCCCGAGCGCGCCGCGACCCAGATCTCGCGGCTCGGCGCGTGCCGGTTCACGATGAGCCTGCCCGCGTCGGCGCAGTCGATGGTGAGCACGCCGTCGTTGATCGTCCAGTCGAGGTCGGCGTCGCTCTTATCGAGCGCGGCGCCGATTGCCACGAGGACAGTGTCGGTCAACGCGCTGAAATCGCTTTCCGCGCTCATCGGACCCTCGCGGGCATGCATGCTAGACTGCGTTGCAATCGCATCGTGAATCGCTGTCGCATGGAGCTTTGCATGTTACGCCGTTCCGTTGCCGCGCTGCTCATCGCCGCCGCCTGCGCGGCCAGCGGTTGCGGCATCAAGGGGCCCCTCCGGCTCCCGCCCGCCAAACCCGGAGCACCCGAGGCCGCGACCACGCAGCCGCCTGCGCGCCCAAGCGCAGAGACACCGGTCCCCGCGTTGCCTGACGCAACAACCGAAGTGCCGAAGGCACCCGAAGGGCCGAAGGAGTGACGGCGGCGCCGAGCGCGTTCTCGTATAGCGACGGCGTGCTCGCGGTGGAGCAGGTTGCGCTGAGTGCGATTGCGAGACGCTTCGGGACGCCCTGCTTCGTCTATTCGCGCGCGGCGCTGGAGCGCGCCTATCGCGACTTCGATGCAGCCTTTTCAGCGATCCCGCATCAGATCTGCTACGCGATGAAGGCGAACTCTAACCTAGCTGTGCTCAACCTGTTCGCACGCCTGGGCAGCGGCTTCGACGTCGTATCGGGCGGCGAGCTCGCGCGTGTGGTCGCCGCAGGCGGCGACCCGCGCCAGGTCGTATTCTCCGGCGTCGGGAAGACTGACCCGGAGATGGCGCAGGCGCTGGATCTTTCGATCCGTTGCTTCAATGTCGAGTCGGCCAGCGAACTGGAGCGTCTGAACGCAGTCGCCGCCCGTCGCAAGACGCGCGCGCCGGTGAGCTTTCGCGTCAATCCCGACGTCGATCCCAGGACGCACCCGTACATCTCGACCGGCCTGCGCGACAACAAGTTCGGCATCGCCTTCGGCGAGGCGCGCGCACTTTACCGTCATGCAGCGACCCTGCCGCATATCGCGCTGCGTGGCATCGACATGCACATCGGCTCGCAGATCACCGACCTGGAGCCTCACGTTGAAGCGGCGCGAAAGTCGGTCGCGCTCGTCGACCAATTGTCGAGCGAAGGGATCCGCCTGGAACACCTCGACATCGGTGGCGGCATCGGCATCCGTTATCGCGATGAGCCAATCATCGATCTCTCGGCGTATGCGAGCTCGATCACCGCGGTACTGGGCGATCGCCAGCTCGAGTTGATGCTCGAACCGGGCCGCTATCTGGTCGGCAACGCCGGAGTCCTGCTGACCCGCGTGCTTTACCTGAAACCGGGCGCGGAAAAGAACTTTGCCATTGTCGACGCCGCAATGAACGACCTGCTTCGGCCCGCGCTCTACGACGCCTGGCACGACGTGCGTCCGGTGCAGCCGCACGGAGGCGAAAGCGCACTGTGGCAGGTTGTCGGACCGGTCTGCGAAACCGCCGATTTCCTGGGGCACGACCGCGAGCTCGCGCTCGCCGAGCACGACCTCTTATCCATCGGATCTGCCGGCGCCTATGCGATGGCGATGAGCTCAAACTACAACTCGCGTCCTCGCGCGGCCGAGGTGATCGTCGACGGCGCGACGGTGCATCTGGTGCGTTCGCGCGAGCGCAACGCCGATCTTTTCGCGAACGAATCGCTGCTTCCTTGAGCGCGCGCATCTCGTAAAAATCGCGCGAAAATAGCCTGTGCAAATTCGCAACAGTGACGTTTTGCGTCACTCAAAACCGCAATTAAATCTTGTATTTCGAAAAAAAATGGCTAGAATTCAGGCAGCAGGTGTCAATGGGTTTGTCAAGAGGTTCGCAAAACCCGATGACCGATTCGAAGGCAACCTGCGATGAAACAGAAGCACTCATAACAGTTATGGAACTCAGACAGGAGAACCAAAGATGATGGCAGACATGATGACGATGGCCCCGGCCGCTCCGGCCATGGCGCCTAAGAAGAAGGCGAAGAAGAAAGCCGCGACCAAGAAGAAAGCGGCGAAGAAGAAGGCGGCCCCGAAGAAGAAGAAGGCTGCGAAGAAGAAGAAGGCAGCACCGAAGAAGAAAGCGGCGAAGAAGAAGGCGGCCCCGAAGAAGAAGAAGGCTGCGAAGAAGAAGGCCGCGAAGAGGAAACCCGCCAAGAAGAAGGCCGCCAAGAAAAAGGCCGCTCCGAAGAAGAAGGCCGCCAAGCGCAAGCCAGCCAAGAAGGCGCGCAAGGCAAAGAAGATCTAAGCTTCGGCAGGCGAATGGTCCGTTGCCGGACGGCAGCGGGCACCAAAACAGGCGATGCGAAAGTGTCGCCTGTTTTGTTTTCAGGAAGCGGTCAGCGGACCTGCCCGGAAGCGGCGCGCGACGCGGCTCGGCCAGCCGTTGAGCGCGTGCCGCGCGCGTTGCTCGGTGGTGGAGGGGCCTTTTTTCGGCTGGTGCGCGCGGCCTTGAGCGGGCCGCTGTCGCTCACGATGCGAAGCTTCTGTCCGGTGGAAAGCTTGCTGCCCAGCCCCTGGTTCCACGAACGGATATCCTGCTGCGTCACGTCGTAGCGCGCGGCAATCGAGGCCAGCGACTCGCCTTTCGCGACGCGGTGATACACGGTGCGTGAGCTCGGCACCGCGGTGAACACTACATCCTGCAACGTCGCCGCCGTCGCATCGGAAGGCGCCTGCGAGGGCACCAGCAGCGCGTGTCCCGTGGGTACCGTGTTGGTCCGTGCGCCGATGCCATTCACCGCGCGCAAGGTCTCCAGCGGCATCCCGTAGCGCGCGGCGACCTGCGTGAGCGTCTCGCCCGGTCGTGTCCGGTACGCCTGCCACGTCACCATCGGCTGATCGGACAACTCCAGCTTGGCAGCGAACAGTTCGGCCTTGTCGTACGGCAGAAGCAAGGTGGTCGCGTCGGCACCGGCGATCACCGGGCGATTGTGTTGCGGATTGAGAGAGAGGAATTCGTCGAGAGGCATCTCGGCGAGCTCCGCCGCCACCTTGATGTCCATCCTGCGGTTGGTGCGCACCACCGCGAAATACGGCGCGTCGGGAACATCGGCGAGGTCGAGCCCGAATTTCTCGGGATCGTTGATGATGTTCTTGACCGCCTGCAACTTGGGCACGTACTGGCGTGTCTCCGAGGGCATATTCAGGCTCTGATAATCGGTGGGCAGCCCGCGCTTGGTATTGGCCGCGATCACGCGCCGCACCGATCCCTCTCCCCAGTTGTACGCGGCCAGCGCGAGGTACCAGTCGCCGAATTCGGCGTAGAGCTGCTGCAGATAGTCGAGCGCACGTCCGGTCGCGGCAACGACGTCACGCCGCTCATCGAGCCACCAGTTCTGCTCCAGGCCGAAATGCTTGCCGGTCGAGGGTATGAACTGCCAGATGCCGGACGCGCGGCTGCTCGAGTAGGCCATCGGGTTGTACGCGCTCTCGATCATCGGAAGAAGAACGATCTCGGTGGGCATGCCCCGTTTCTGGACTTCGCCGACGATGTAGTAGAGATAGCGCCGGCTGCGATCGACCATGCGCGCAACGTAATCGGGACGCGTGGCGTACCACGTCTCCGCCGCCTTCACTTCGGGGGTGTCGAGATCGGGCAGCTCGAAGCCCTGACGAATGCGCATCCACAGGTCGCCGTACTCGAAAGGAATCGAGGTGGTCTGCGCATCGGCGTCCGGATTGTCTCCGCCGGCGCGGAAAAAGACAGGCGCCGGCTCTACGGGCGCGTCTGTCGATAGCGGCACGGGCTCGGGAGGACGTTCAGGAGGCGGCGCGAGCGCGATCGGCTCCGATGGAAGCCGCGAAGGCGTCGCACACGACGCGAGCACGATCACGCACAGCAGCGCGGAGGCGAGTCGCGCCACCTCGGATGCGTGGGCCGCGACTTTGAAGTAAGGGTCGCGCTTGCGTGCGGCTTGGCCGAGCCGCGTGGATCTACGAGCGGCCCTCAAAAGCTGTTCTTCCAGGCTCGCAGCTCGGCGAATACGGCCACCGCCGAGTCGAGCGTGCGTCCGGCATGACGTTCGACGGCGGCGCGCACGACGGGCTCGCGCACGCGCAGGAATGGGTTGGTGATCAGTTCTTCGGAGATCATCGACGGCAACGTGGGCAGTCCTCGGCTCCGCTTCGCCTGCTCGCGATTCTGGCGCTGCTGCACCGCAACGGACCCCGGTTCGACTGCGGCCGCGAAGCGAAGGTTCGATAATGTGTATTCATGTCCGCAATATACCTCGGTTGCCGGCGGCAACGCTGCGAGCTTGTCCAGCGATGCCAGCATCTGTGACGGGGTGCCCTCGAACAATCGGCCGCATCCTGACGCAAACAGCGTATCGCCGCAGAACAGTTTGCCCTCGCCGACGAAGGCGATGTGTCCCGAGGTATGGCCCGGAATGTCACGCACCGACAGCGCCAGGCCGAGGCGCGGAACGACGATCGAATCACCCTCGCCCAGCGCCTGCGTTCGCGCCGGGATCGTCTCGTGCGCAGGGCCGTACACCGGCACGTTCCAGCGCGTGACCAGATCACGGATGCCGCCGACATGATCGCCATGATGATGCGTGGCGAGAATCGCGCACAGATCGAGTTGTTCGCGATCGAGGTACGCGATGACCGGTGCCGCGTCGCCTGGGTCGACCACTGCGACCTGACTGCCTTCGCGCAGCGACCATATGTAGTTGTCGGCAAAGGCCGGGATGGGGATAATCGATGGCATGGGCGAATCTTCGATAGCGCCGGCACAACTGTCAACCGTAACGCTCGCCGACTGGTTCGCGACGCCCTTGGGGCGCTACCTGCGAGGGCGCGAGCAGGCGTATTTCGACCAAGCCCTGGCCGACATCTTCGGTTACCACGCGCTGCAGATCGGCCTGACGGAATGCCCTTTTCTGCAAGCCTCGCGCATCACTACGCGGATCACCGTCGACCTCGAGGAGCCCGCGCAGGTCCTCGCGGATCCGCACTGGCTGCCTTTCGCCGAGAACAGCATGGACCTGATCGTGCTCCCTCATGTGCTCGAATTCACCGACGAGCCGCATCAACTGCTGCGCGAGGTGCACCGCGTCATTCGTCCCGAAGGCCAACTGGTTATCGCGGGCTTCAATCCCTTCTCCCTGTTCGGGGCGAAACGATATTTCGGTCGTGAGCAAACCATGCCATGGAACGGCAATTTCATCGCGCTGTATCGGCTCAAGGACTGGCTATCGCTGCTCGGCTTCGAGGTCGCGGGGGGCAGCCTCGACGCCTATGTGCCGCCGCATTCACAGGAAAAATGGATCCGGCGCTTCGGATTCTTCGAAAAGGCGGGCGACCGCTGGTGGCCGATCGCCGGTGGCGTGTATTTCCTGCGCGCAACCAAGCGGCTGCTCGGAATGCGCGTGATCACCCCGCAATGGTCGCGCCGCGTGCGCAAAAAGGCGCTGGCTTCAGTCGCCAGGCACGCGCGCGAGTGCACCGACGTCCTCGAATGAGCGAACCATGAGCGCGAGCTGCCGCCGCGAGCGCGAAGGCAGGAGCGCGCAGCGCGAAAGGCCTCGATGACCTCGCCGGTGGTGGTGATCTACACCGACGGCGCGTGCAAAGGCAATCCCGGTCGCGGCGGATGGGGAGCGCTGCTGCAGTACGACGGCAAGGAGCGCGAGATCTTCGGCGGCGACTCGGCGACGACCAACAACCGCATGGAGCTCACCGCGGTGATCCGCGCGCTCGAAAGCCTGCGCCGCCGCTGCGCGGTGGTGATCTATACCGATTCGCAATACGTCAAGAACGGGATCCAGACGTGGATCCACGGCTGGAAGAAAAACGGCTGGAAGACCTCCGAGCGCAAGCCAGTCAAGAACGAGGACCTGTGGCGCGAGCTGGACGCGCTGGTGGCTCAGCACGACATCGAATGGCACTGGGTCAGAGGTCACAACGACACGCCGGGCAACGAACGTGCCGATGCGCTCGCCAACCGCGGCGTCGCCGACATCGCCGCCGGCTAGCCACAACTGAAGCGATCGATGCCCGCCGCGCTCAGGTGATCCGCTAGAGCTGCATTGGCAGGATGACCATCTGCATGCCGTTCAAATGCAGCCGCCGCTGCAGCGCCAGTGCAGTCTGGTTATGCAACAGCCGGGTGACCCAGTTCTCGTTCTGGAACACGAGCTTGCTGGTGAAGAACAGGCAGTTCGGAAACTCGAGCTGAATCTCCTCGGCGAGCTTCACCAGCTCGTCGACACGATCGGTGCCGAGCGAGAATCGCGCCGTCGCCGCCAGGCCGTTGGCGTGGCAATAATCGACGTAGAAATTGAGCGCGCGATCGAGCTTCGCCTTGAGTTCGTCGATGTGCTCGGCGCCGCCGTAGCTTTGCGAATCGACCGCCTTGGCACTGATGAAAATGAAATTGCGGAAATTGCCCGGAAACAGGCGCTGCACCCACAGCAGCGTGTGGATGCCGCCGCCGCGGCTGGACCCCACCATGAATACCGCCGTCGGCGCCTGCGGGTCCAGAGGCGGCGGGTGCTCGCACTTCGGCGATTGCGCCGCGGTGAAGACCTCGTCGACTTCACGCAGCCGCGCTTTTACCGCGTCGTAGTGGCGGTGGATAGCCAGGCAGCATCCGATCACCAACGAGGTGATGACCACGGTTACCCAGCCACCCTCGCCGAACTTTTCGACGACGGTAACGGCGAGAATACTTGAAGTCACGGCGAATCCCAGCGCCGAAAAAGCGAGCCGCAGCAGCCAGCGCTCGTCGCGCGCGCGGGCGCGCCACCAGTAGATGCACAACCCCAGCAATGACAGGGAAAAGGTCAGGAACACGTTGATGGAATACAGCACCACCAGCAGGTCGACCTTGCCGGTGCTCCACAACAGGATCACCAGCGCCGCCACGCCCATGATGACGATGCCGTTCTGAGTGACCAGACGGGTCGACAGGTGTCGAAACTGGTGCGGCAGCCACGAGTCGGCGGCCATGTTGGACAGCACCTGCGGGCCGCCCAGGAAGCCGGTATTGGCGGCGACGAAAAGCAGCCCGGCCTCGGTGACGAGCACGATCAGCAGAGCGGCATGGCTGAGACCGGCGGGCAGGCCCAGGCTTTCGATGATGGTTCCGAACACCACTGCGTTGAGCGTCTGTCCCTCGACCGGCTGCGCGCGCCACAACAGGTACAGAAGAATGATGCCTCCGGCGGTGAAGGCCAGCGAGGTTGCCATGTAGAACATCGTGATCTTGCCGGTACGCACGATCGGCTCGCGCAGCGTCTGCACGTTGTTTGAGACCGCCTCGATTCCCGTGTACGTGCCTCCGCCCAGCGAGTACGCGCGCAGGAACAGCGAAATCGCGGCCACCCAGCCGATGTCGTGCGCGAGCTGGCGCGTCTCGGTCAGCGCGTCGGGCACGATTAAGGTAAGGCCCTGCGAATGACCCAGGATGCCGTAACCGATGAGCAACACGTGAGTGGCGAAAAATCCCACGAATATGGGAAGCAGGATCCTGATCGACTCCTTCATCCCGCGCAGGTTGAGCACCATCAGCAGCGCGACCAGTACGAGCTCGGTGCCGAGCTTGAATGCGCCGAGTCCTGGCGGAAGCAGGCTGAACAGCGCGTCGACGCCGCTGGCAACGGAAATCGCGATGGTGAGAACGTAGTCGACGATCAACGCTGCGCCTGATACAAGACCGGCACGCGGCCCGATCAAACTGGTCGCGACGCGATAACCGCCGCCGCCCGTCGGAAAAAGCTCGATGACCTGGTTGTACGCGAGCGAGATGATAAACACCGTCGCCGCCGTCGCGATCGCGAGGTAAACGCCGAGGTGCGTGTGGGCGCCGAGCGCGCGGAACGCTTCCTCGGGGCCGTATGCCGAGGATGACAGTCCGTCGGCGCCGAGGCCGACCCATGCGAGAAAAGCCGCCAGCGCAATGTGCTGGCGCGTGGTTTGGCTCAGCGGATCGAGAGGAGCGCCGATGACCAGCGTGCGCAATCTCTCGTAGGTCCTCATGACCTCGGACCGGCCGTATTCAACGGGGAAAAATCGAGGAGAATACGCGGGCCACGGTATCGGCGCGACGCGTTGGGCGCTCGCGCGGAAGAGGGACGACTTTACTCGCGCGGGGGTGCCTTGGCAAGGCGACGGACGAACACCTGCATCTCCTTGAACGCCTGCTTGTCGCCTTTTTTCTCCGCGGCGCTCATGCCCTCGCGATACGCTTCGAGTGCCGCGCTTTCCTGTCCGGACGCGGCGAGTGCCTTGCCGAGCAGTTTCCATGCCGCCGAATAGGTGGGATCGAGCGCGACCGCGCGGCGCAGATGCTCCACTGCGCGCAGTGCGTCGCCACCACCGAGATAAGCGCTTCCCAGACCGAAGCGCAGCAGCGCGCCGTCCTTGCCCGCGGCCAGCAGCCGCTCGAGCGCCTTGGTACCGCCTGCGGAGGTAGTCACGAGTGCCGACTCACTTGCGCAGCCTCACGCAGGCTCACTTATGTAGAAATTCTCCAGTCTGGCAATCGACGTGCTGCATCGGATAGATCACTTCCTTGTTCTCACCGTTGATCTGGCCGCCGACATGCGCATATAGCCAGCCCTTCGAAGCGTGACGATAGAGAATGCGCTGCGGGAACTCGCCGGTGGTGTTCTCGAAAGTGAAGATCTCGTCCTCGCCCTCGAGCTTCCTGCCGGTGACCTTGAACGCGGTCTCCTTGTGGCCCGACGGAATCGGCACGTAGTAGACACCATCCGGGCGCGGCTCCAGACGCAGGAATTCGTAGCTTTGCGTCTTGCCTTGCAGCGCCGTCTGGCTCGCACCGACCATCACGTCGCCTCTCAGCGGCAGCCATTCCTCGCGAAAGTCGCGCTGGTTAACCTTGCCTTCCCAGCAGCCGGCGAGCCAGGCGAATGCTTCCAGTCCTGCCGGCGCGACAGGCTGAGCCGGCGGCGCGGAAGGGGGCGCCGGAGTCTGCGCGCTCACGGTCACGGTGCACGCCGCGAGCAGCCAAGAAAGCGCGGTGCGTATCGAATCGATCATCGTATCCCTCATTGAATTCCGGCCAATGGCAAATTGAGCAGCAGGTTCTGTGGTTTCAATCGCAGGCGACGCTCGCCGTCCATGGCCATCGCTAGGTAGACCGGCCGTCCGGCGATCGCGGGACGCGTCACCGACGGGTCAGTGAAGTTCAACTCGAAAAGGCACAGCAGGCGTTCGCGCCGCTCCTCTGACACCTCGACCCGATTGTACAGATCGTTGAGCAGCGCACTCGCCTCGGCGTCGAGGCCGACGTGCCACACCCAGCGCGCATCCTCGATCTCGCGTTGCGTGGCGATGGACACCTCGACCGCCAGAAAGTGCCCGATCCAGCGCTCGAACACCCGGCATAGCGCCTCCAGCGCCGGCCTGCCGCGGTTGATGCTGACCGCGAAATCGAAGCGCTCGTCGCCGTCCCAGTAGCGTTGCGCGTTTTCGTTGTCCAGCACGTCGAGATCGATGCTGCGCGCCGGCGTGCGATTCTGCGCCAGCAGCTCGCTCAGCGCACCGAATGTGCCGGTCGCGAAGCGCTCGACCGTCAACTCGTCGGCGGCCATTACCGCGCCGTCCCCGGCGACGCTGATTTTCTGCGCGCGAAACAGCATCTCCGCCGCGCGCGCCTGCATCGGATCGGCGGACTCTCCCAGAATATGCCGCAGCAGTATCTGCGTGAGCTGCGCGACGAATGCAGGCGGTACATCGACGCCTTCGCCGCCAAACAGCGCGGCGTACGCCGATTCGAGGGTCGGCGCGCGCAACAACCGGTCGCGAAAACGCAGCCAGATGCGGTAATTCTCACGCGCATCGGGATCGGCGATGCGGCTCGTCCGATCGGGCGTTACCTGCGCGCTCGGATCGGAGAGGAGCAGCTCATGCAGCGCGTGCTCCTCGGCACATGATTCGGGAATCGGCGCCAGCTCGGGGCGCAGCAGATAGCTGCGCAGGAACGCCGGCGTAATGCGAAGGCGTCCTCGTTCATCGACCTCGAGCAGACGATAGCCGCAGGATGGCCAGAAGTCGGGCATGCGCACCCTCGGTTATTGCGTTCGCCGCTGCCGCGATTGCCGGCGGCGTGAAGCGAGCGCCTGAAAAGGCCGCGCCGCAGGAAGGCCTGCCGCGGGCTGCAGCGTTGCGAGCCGTGCTTACTTGAAGGTGTAGGTGACCTGAGCGCCGAGAAGGTTGACGTTAGCCTTGTACGATCCGCTGATCAGCCCGTTCTGCGCGGTGCTGCCACCATTGTTGTTGATGCTGGCGTTGTCGACGAAGATGTACGCATAGCCCACGTCGAAGGCCCAATTCGCGTTGGCTCTGTATTGCGATCCGATGGCAATCCAGGTGCGATTGTTGTCCGGCAGCCGAGGGCTGCGGTCCGTGCTGTTGACTGGAGATTGATCGTAGGCAAGACCGCCGCGCAGCGTCCACATGTCGTTGTAACGGTAGCTCGCACCCACCGAGCCGCGCCAGGTATTGCGGAAATTCTCGGGCAGCGTCTCCAGGACCGAGCCGGTGCTACGCACGACCTGCAGCTGCTGGATGCTGCTCCACCCGGTGTATTGCAGGTCGGCCATCAAATCCCACTTGTTGTCGAGCTGATAGAACACCGATACGTTGGCCGTTTCCGGCATCTTGAGATCGAGCGAGACGTTGCCGTTGTTAAGGATCGTGCTATTGACGCCGTTGACAAGCAGCACGCCTACCGGTGCGAGGTTCGGTGGCAGCGCGCCGACCGACGAGGGGTTGTTGAACGACGCCGTGCCGTTGATCGTGTACTTGATCGGCGAGCGGTACGCCGCACCGATGCGCATCTGCGGAGTCGCCTGCCACAGCACGCCGACATTCCATCCCCACGCGGAATCGTCGCCATTGACGTTGGCCCCGGACTCGAGTCCCGCCGCGGATCCGATCAGCGTAGGCGCCGCAGCGGCAGGAATCGTCCCGTTGGCGACGAGTCCGCCGACGCCCTGCGCGAAAATCGCAGCGTAGTTGACGCTATTGGTGAGCGTCGCCTTGACGCGCTGCCAGTTCACGCCGGCGCCGACGGTGAAATTCTTGGTCGGCTCGTATGACAGCGCAGGATTGATGTTGACGGTTTCGAGCTTCGACTCGATCGCCTGGAATCGGCCCAGCCAATTCGAGTCGTATTCGGTCTTCAGGCCGAAGGGCACATTCACTGCGAGCCCGAAGGACCATTTGTCGGTGAAAGGAACGCCGAGATAGAGGTTAGGCACGAACGCGCAACTGCCGGCGTCGCCGCCGTTGCCGCCGAGCGGCTGGAACGCGGCAGGCAGCGAACCGCCGTTGTCGCTGAACTTGGCAGAGGGGCAGATAAGATTGCCCGCAACGACGACCTGCGCCGTTTGCAACCGGACCAGCCCCGCAGGGTTGAACCAGATCGTGCTCACGTCCTCAGCCGCGGCCGCGCCCCCGGCATACGCGTGGCCCAGGCCGCTGGCATTCTGCTCCTGCAGCGCGAACGCTGAGCCCAGCGCGTGGCCTGCCGCCATCGACAGCAGCGCTCCAGCCATTCCTGCCGCACGCGTGAGGCGAAAATGTCCCGAATTCATTGCGTGGTCTCCTCTGGATGAATGCAACTTCAGGTTGCTTATTGGGGCGTTTCCGCTGCCGGCAGCGGCGGCGATAAAAATCGTCGCAACTAATGGCAGGCACTATACACTGGGCCCCTCTACGGGTCACTCGGGCGGGATCTCGCGTGGCCTGCGGTCAGGGCCGACCGCCACATAGGTAAGGCTTGCCTCGGTCACCTTGACGCAGATGACCTTGCCCGGATCGCGCTGCGCGTAGACCTGCACGTCGACCGTAATCGAGGTGCGTCCCACGTGCGTCAACTTCGCGTAGAAGCTGACCACGTCACCGACGAACACCGCTTGCTTGAACACGAACGAGTTCACCGCGACGGTGGCGACGCGCCCGCGCGCGCGCCGCGCCGCCGGCACCGCGCCCGCGATGTCCACCTGCGACATCACCCAGCCGCCGAAAATGTCGCCGTGCTGGTTGGCATCGGCGGGCATCGGCACCACGCGCAATGCCGGTTGTGCGTCGGGCAGGACCGCGTGATCGTCGGCTGCCATGTCAGGCCGGCTGCTTCACTGGATCGCGCAGTTCGCGACGGAGGATCTTGCCGACGTTGGATTTGGGCAGATCGCTGCGGAATTCGACTTCGCGCGGACATTTGTAGCCTGTCAGCTGATCGCGGCAATGCGCGAGCAGCGCATCGACGGTCAGCGAAGGATCGCGCTTGACCACGAACAGCTTGACCGCCTCGCCCGACTTCGAATCGGCCACCCCGATCGCCGCGCATTCGAGCACGCCCGGATGCATCGCAACTACCGCCTCGACCTCGTTGGGATAGACGTTGAAACCCGAGACCAGAATCATGTCCTTCTTGCGGTCGACGATGCGCACGAAACCGTCCGTATCCATCACGCCGATGTCACCGCTGGCGAGCCAGCCGTCCTTGTCGATGGTCTTGGCGGTCTCGTCGGGATGGTTCCAGTAGCCCGCCATGACCTGCGGACCGCGGATGCAGATCTCACCGCGCTCGCCGAGCGGCACGTCCTTGCCGCTGTCATCGCGAAGCACCAGGTCGGTCGACGGGACCGGCAGCCCAATCGAGCCGTTGTATTCGGGCAGCGTAAACGGGTTCATGGTCGCCGCGGGCGACGTTTCGGTGAGCCCGTAGGCTTCGATCAGCGGCTTGCCAGTGACCTGTTTCCAGCGCTCGGCGACTGCACGCTGGACGGCCATGCCACCGCCGAGGGTCATGCGCAACGAAGAGAAATCGAGCTTGGCGAACTCGGCATTGTTGAGGAGCGCATTGAACAGCGTATTCACGCCGGTGAGCGCGGTGAACCGGTACTTGCCGAGCTCCGCTACGAAACCCGGAATATCGCGCGGATTGGGGATGAGCACGTTCTCCGCGCCGAGCGTCATGAAGACCAGGCAATTCGCAGTCAGTGAAAAGATATGGTAGAGCGGCAGCGGGGTCACGATCAGCTGCTGCTGCTCGCCGAGGAACGGCTTCACCCATGCGCGCGACTGCAGCAGGTTGGCGACGATGTTTCGATGAAGCAGCATCGCGCCCTTGGCGACGCCCGTCGTGCCACCCGTGTATTGCAGGAACGCGATGTCGTCATGACCGAGGGGCACATGCTCGAGCTTCGCGCGGCCGCCTTCCGATAACGCCTGCGACAGCCGGATCGCACCCGGGATGTTCCACGCCGGTACGAGTTTCTTGACATGGCGTACAACGAAATCGACGAGCAATCCTTTGACGCCAAGCATCTCGCCGACGCTGGTCATGATTACCTGCGTGACGCTGGTCTTGGCGACGACCTCGGCGACGGTGTGGGCGAAATTCTCAACCACTACGATTATGCGCGCGCCGCTGTCGGTGAGTTGATGCTCGAGTTCGCGCGCGGTGTAGAGCGGGTTGACGTTGACCACGGTGCAGCCGGCACGAAGGATACCGAACAGGCACACCGGGTACTGCAGTACATTGGGCATCATCAGCGCGACGCGGTCGCCTTTCTTGAGTCCCTGTCTCTGCAGGTACGCGCCGAACGCGCGCGATTTCGCGTCGAGCTCGGAGAAGGTTAGCGTCTTGCCCATGCAGGTATAAGCGCGACGCGCGGCGAACTTGGTGCAGCTCTCCTCGAAGACATCGCGGACCGACGCGTACGTGCTGAGGTCGATCTCGGGCGGCACGCCCGGCGGATACGACTTGAGCCAGATTCTGTCCACGGTCTTTCCTCCGGCGGCGGCTTCCGGTTGTTGCGAGCGCGGCCGGGGGCGCGAAGCGGTGTCGCTCCTGTCCTGTTCCCCCTTGGTCCGCCCCTCCCTGCGCGAAGCCGGGACCATCGTAACAGAGGGGGTCAGGAACCGGAACCGTGTGCCGCGAGATAGTGCATCGGACCACCGGTGAACGGCGCGAAGCCGGTGCCGAAGATGGCGCCGGCGTCCACCATGTCCGCGTCGGTGACGATGTGCGCCGCCAACGCCGACTTCGCCTCGGCAAGCAGCGGGTCGATCAGGCGCTCGGCAAGTCCGGCCGGTACGCTGCCGGGCGAGCCTTTCGCGGCCTTGCCACTGCTCCAGTCGTAGAAGCCGCGCTTGGTCTTGCGTCCGAGATGTCCTGCGCTGATCAGCGCCTCGAGCTTGCGCGGCGGTTGCACATCGGGACCGAGCATCTTGCCCACCGCGAGACAGATGTCGAGCCCTACCGTGTCGGCGAGCTCGATCGGCCCCACCGGCATGCCGAAGGCAAGCGCCGCCTCGTCAACGGTTTCAGGTGCGATGCCTTCGTCGACGCAGCGCATCGCTTCCATCAGATACGGCGCGAGGATGCGGTTGACCAGGAAGCCCGGTGCGCTCTTGACCGGCAGCGGCAGCTTGTCGATCTGGCGCACGAACGCCGCTGCCGCGGGGACGAGCTCGGCTCGGGTGCGTTCGCCGGCGACGATCTCGACAAGCATCATGCGCGCGACCGGGTTGAAAAAGTGCAGTCCGATCAGCCGGCTTGGGTCGGCTAAAGGCGCGCCGATCTGTTCGAGAGGAATGCTCGACGTATTGGTGGCAAGCAGCGCGGACGGCCGCGCCTTGGACTCGAGCTCGACGAACAGCTTTTGCTTGGCCTCGAGGTTCTCGAAAATCGCTTCGATGATCACATCGGCGTGTGCGATGCCGTCGCCGGCGACGTCGGGAATCAGTCGATCGAGCGCGTCACGCACGCGGCGCGGGTCCTTGAGGCGGTCCTTGAACAACTTGGCAGCGCGCGCCATCGCTGGCGCAAGCCGCTCGGCATTCTGGTCCTGGATCGTCACCGACAGGCCACGCAGGGCGCACCACGCGGCAATGTCGCCGCCCATCGTCCCCGCGCCGACCACGTGCACGCGGCGCGCCGACGCACCCGCATCCCGACTGAAACTCTTGAGGCGTTCCTGCAGCTTGAACACGCGAATGAGATTCATCGCCGTCGGTGTGCGCAGAAGATGAGCAATCGACGCCGGGTCCGAGGGGGGCGGCGCGAGCGCGTCGCCGTCGTACTTGACCCATAGATCCAGAATCGCATACGGCGCCGGATAGTGTTCAGGGCGTGCGCGGGCAGCGACCTGCTTGCGCGCCTGCCCGGCGATGACGGGACGCGCCAGCGCAGAAAGCGTCAGCGACAGCGGAAAGGACAGGCGACGCGGCGGCGGCGCCGTGCGCAGCACGCCACGCGCTGCGTTCATCATGACGCGCTCGGGGACGCATTCGTCGGCGAGGCCCAGCTTTCTGGCGCGGCGCGCGTCAATGGTCTTCCCGGTGAGCAGCAGGTCGAGCGCCGCCGGCGCGCCGATCAAGCGTGGCAGCCTGCGAATACCGCCCCACGCCGGAACGATGCCTAGTAGCACTTCGGGCAAGCCGAGCCGCGTGCCCGGGTCATCGACCACGACGCGATAGCGACACGCCATCGCCAGTTCCAGCCCCCCGCCGAGGCAGAATCCGCGCACCAGCGCGAGCGTGGGAAAGGGCACCGTCGCCAATTGCTCATAAACGTCCCAGCCGCGCTTTACCAGGGCGGTGGCGTCCTCGATCGATTTCAGCGCGGTGAAGCCATCGATGTCGGCGCCGGCGATGAAACCGTTGGGCTTCGCCGAGAGAATGACCAGTCCTGTCGGCGGCGCGACGGCAAGCTCGTCAAGCAGCGCCGAGAGCTGGTCAAGTACGTCGATGGACAGCGTGTTTGTCGAGCTGCCGGCCTTGTCGAAATAGAGCCACGCGAACCCCTCGGCGTCGCGGTCGAGTCGCCAGTCGCGGTAAGTCGTCATGTCGCCTTTGTCACGGTCGTTGCACGAGCATTGCGCCACCTTGGCCGCCGCCAATGCATATCGAAGCGATGCCGCGCTTGCCGCCGCTCTGTTCGAGTGATTCCAGCAGGTGCAGCACGATGCGCGCGCCGGACGCGCCGACCGGATGACCGAGCGCGATCGCGCCGCCGTCGACATTCAGTCGATCGCGATCGAGCGTACCCATGGCGTGATCCAGACCGAGCTCCTGACGGCAAAAATCTTCGTCCGCCCATGCGCGCAGACAGGCGATGACCTGGGCCGCGAAGGCTTCGTTGATTTCCCAGCGGTCGAGATCGTTCAGAGCCAATCCATGCCGCTGCAGGATCGGCGTGGCCGCGTGCACCGGGCCGAGTCCCATTTGCGCAGGGTCTAGTCCTGCCCACTGGCTGTCAACGATGCTGCCCAGCACCGGCAGTGAATGCCTAGACACCGCCTCCCCGGAAGCAAGGACCAGCCATGCCGCGCCGTCGGTGATCTGCGAGCTGTTGCCGGCAGTCACGTTGCCGTACTTGCGATCGAAAAACGGCTTGAGCTTGGCGAGGTTTTCCGGCGTGGAGTCCTCGCGCACACCATCGTCCGCGGCATACACCTTCCCGTCGGTATCGAACAGCGGCACGATCTCGCGATCGAAATGCCCCGCCTTCTGCGCCGCCAGCACGCGGCGATGGCTTTGCGCCGCGAACTCGTCCATTTCGCGCCGAGTGATCCCGAACCGGTACGCGAGGTTCTCAGCGGTCTGGCCCATGAGCAGGCCTACCATCGGGTCGGTGAGGCCCTTCATGATGCCGATGATCGGCCTGAGCACCTCGGTGGGGTTGAGCTTCAGGAATGCAGCCGCTTTCTCGCCCGGTGTCTTCGCCGCGCTGAAGCGGGCGAACCACAGCACCATCTTCTCGGAATAGAGCAGCGGCGCCCGCGACAGCGCGTCGACGCCTCCGGCCAGCACCAGGTGCGAGCGCCCCGCGCGGATATTGGTCATCGCCGAATCGAGCGCCTGCATCCCGGACGCGCAATTGCGCATCACCGTCCAGCCGGGCACCTTGAGACCGCAGCCTACGCGCAGCGCGACGACGCGGCCAATGTTGACTTCGTCGGGCGATGGGCTCGCACAGCCGAGAATGACCTCGTCGAGCTCTTCGGGGGCGAAAGGCATGCGCGTAAGCAGCGCTCGCCCGGCCTGGGTGGCGAGATCGGACGCGGCGAAGGGTCCGGGGCGGTTGCGTGCCTTTAGAAACGGCGTGCGTGCGCCGTCGACGACGTACACCGGTTGATCGCGTGCGGCCATGTTGCCTCCTGCGTCAGGCCGCCGCGCGATGCGCGGTTCCACGGGATGCTTCGTTCGCGGGCTGCGCGGCGGGCGGCGGCGACGCCTGTTCCGCCGGGCGGACGTCAGACGCGCCAAGATCCTGCGCGAAATCGTCGACGCGAATGACCTCTTCGGTCAACTGCTGCGCGCGCTGCAGTAACGCGGCCTCACCGGCGCTGATGACACCCGCGACGACTGCGGTCGCCGCGCGATCCTCGCCTTGAGCGAATGCAACACGACCGCTTTTCGCCGCGTCGCGGATGCGCGCTTCGATTGGTTCGGCGGCGATCGTCGCTTGCAGCGCGAGCTCGATCGTAGCCAGCACGTCGTGCGGGTCGACCGGCAGGTAGATTCCCGAAGTGAGGCGGTCACGCGAGGCCGAAGGCTCGATGAGCAGACGGGCGACCTCGTGGCCGGCGCGGTCCGACGGGACGACATAGGGACGTCCGAGCGGGAAGACCAGCATGCGCATGAGCGGGGCAATGAAACGTCCGGGGAAATTGGAGATCACGCCTTCGAGCGCGGTTTGCGCCTTGTACATCGAATCCCAGATCGCCCAGTGCATCAGCGGCGCGTCCTCAGCACGCGCACCGTCGGTCTCGTAGCGCTTGAGCACCGCCGAGGCGACGTAGAGCATCGAGAGCACATCCCCCAGTCGTGCGGAAAGCTTCTCCTTGCGCTTGAGCGCGCCGCCGAGCACGCCCATCGAGACATCGGCCAGAAAAGCGAGCGCCGCGGAGAATCGCGTGAGCTGCTGATAATAGCGGCGCGTCTCCGGCGCCACGCTCGCGGGAGAGCGCGTGCAATGCGATCCGCACAGGCCGAGCACGAAGGCGCGTGCCATGTTCGACAGCACGAAGCGGATGTGGCCGAACAGCGCGCGATCGAACGCGACCGACCCCTGGGTGACATCGGCGTTTGCCGCGGCGGCGATTTCCTTGAGCACGAAGGGATGGCAGCGGATCGCACCCTGCCCGAAAATGATCAGGCTTCGCGTCAGTATGTTCGCGCCTTCCACGGTGATCGACACCGGAATCTGCATGTACGCGGCACCGAGAAAATTCGACGGCCCCATGCAGATGCCCTTGCCGCCGGCGATGTCCATCGCGTCGTTGGCAAGCACGCGTGCGCGCTCGGTGAGCTGGTACTTCGCGATCGCCGAAAGCACCGCCGGTTTTTCGCCGAGATCGACCGCGCCCGCGGTCATCACTCGCACGGCGTCCATCGCGTAGAGGTTGCCCCCCATGCGCGCGAGTGGCTCCTCGACGCCTTCGAACTTGCCGATCGGCGTCTTGAACTGGCGGCGCACGCGCGCGTAGCCGCCTGTCGCCCGCGTCACCATTTTGGACATGCCGACGCTGAGGGACGGCAGCGAAATCGAGCGGCCCGCGGCCAGGCTCTCCATCAGCATGCGCCAGCCCTTGCCGACCATCGGGCGCCCACCGATCACCCAGTCGATTGGAATGAACACGTCCTTGCCCCAGTTCGGCCCGTTCTGGAACACCGCGGAGAGCGGCATATGGCGGCGACCAATGTGCACCCCTGGATGATTGGTCGGAATCAGCGCGCAGGTGATGCCGAGGTCATCGACCTCGCCGAGCAGGTGGTCGGGGTCGAAGACGTGAAAGGCGAGACCGAGCAGCGTTGCCACGGGACCCAGCGTGATGTAGCGCTTTTCCCACGTGAGGCGCAATCCGAGTGTCGTCCTTCCGTCGTGCTCGCCCATGCAGACGATGCCGCGGTCGGGAATCGCTGCGGCGTCGGAACCGGCGTGTGGGCTGGTCAGCGCAAAGCACGGGATTTCCGCACCCTTGGCCAGGCGCGGCAGGTAGTGCTGCTTTTGCTCATCGGTGCCATAGCGCGCGAGCAACTCGCCCGGGCCAAGCGAGTTGGGGACCATGACCGTGACCACCGTGGCGCTCGATCGCGAAGCGAGCTTGGCGACGACCTCGGAGTGCGCAAATGCGGAGAATCCGAGACCGCCATACTGCTTGGGGATGATCATGCCGAGAAAGCCGCGGTCCTTGATGAACTGCCACACGTGAGGAGGCAGGTCGCGATAAACGTGCGTAGTTTCCCACTCGCTGACCAGCGCGCAAAGCTCCTCGCATTCGTTGTCGAGGAAGCGCTGCTCGTCCGCGGTAAGCGCGGGTGCAGCAATGGCGAGCAGCTTGTTCCAGTCGGGGCGCCCCGAGAAAAGATCACCGTCCCACCAGACGGTGCCTGCTTCGATGGCCTCGCGCTCGGTCTGCGACATCGGCGGCAGTACGTTGCGAAACATCGATAGGACGGGGTTGCTGATCAAGCGCCGGCGCAGCGGCGCGACGCCGAACAGGATCGCCACCAACCCCAGCAGCGCCAAGACGGTACCGACGACCGCCGGCGGGAGCCAGCGCATCACCCACGCGGCCGCGACCCAGGTCGTGGCGCACACCAGCCACATCGCTCCGGCTGCGTTCACATACGCGAGCAGGAAAATGCCGACGATCAGCACGGCAAGAAAAGCGAGGATCATCATGATCGACTCCGGTTCAAGGCGCGAGGGGGCGCTGCATCCAGCTCATCGAGATCGGGCAGCGGTGCCTTGAGCCCCGCGATCAGAAACGGCGCGAGACGACGCAGCAGCAGCTCGTCATTGGTCGACTCTCGCGGATTGAGCTCGGCGATGAGCCGCAGCGCATCGGTCCCCGCAAGCGTGTACGAGAGCGCGCCCATGACGAAGTGCAGACGCCAGCTCAGCTCCCGTTTGGGCAGCTTCGGCAATGCGCGCCCGAACGCCGTCTTGAAGCGCGCGATCATTTCCGCGTATTGCTCCGACAGGAACCTGCGTATGAACGGCGCCGGATCGGCGTAAGCCCGTCCGAGCAGGCGCAGGAAATTCTTGCCGCCGCGCTCGCGGTCGCGCGCCAGCTCCAGCGCGGGGATGAACATGGCGGCGAGAATCTTTTCCGGCGTCAGCACGTGCGCGGCTGCTTCGCGCTCGAACCGGGAAAGCAGGGCAACGCGCCGTTGGTTCATCGGATCGAGGCGACGCCTCAGCACCGCTTCGAAGAGGTCTTCCTTGCTCCCGAAGTGATAGTTGATCGCGGCGAGATTGACACTCGCCTCGGAAGTGATCTGGCGCATCGACGTCGCCTCGAAGCCGTGTTCCATGAACAGCGCCTCCGCCGCGTCCAGAATCCTGACCTGGGTTGCGGAAGCGCGCGAGGTGTCGAGGGCGATGACTGGGGAATTCATGGGGTCTTGATGTTCGTAGCAGGCGCGCGTCGCCTGCAGTCGATGCGGCGCGCCCTGCGCTTTGCGTCAGCTCGGCTGGCGCACGCAATAAATCAAACGTTCGTTTTAATACTAGACCGCGTGAGCGCGAGTGTCAAGCTGCCAGTCCGCATGCGTCCCGCCGGCGGCGGCGTGCAGGCGCTGGTGCAAAAGCGCCAGCGCAGTGAAATCGCCAAGCAGGACGAGCTTGTCGTCCGAGGAGAGCGCGCCCGGTCCTTCGATCAGCGCGCGCTCGACGAGCAGCGCGCGCTGCTGGCGCGCGGCCGCTGGAAGCGCGGGGCGAGGCGTGGCGAGGCCCGCAAGCAATGCATTGAGCTCGGGATCGGCGACGCCTTGTGCCCAGTCGGGCGGGGGCGGAGTCTGGCGCGCGTAGCGCTGCGTCGCCTCGATTTCGGTGGGAGGCTGCGTTTCCTCCGGAATCAGGAACAGTCCCAGCTTGCGGAAGCGCTCACCGAGCGAAGTGCGGCTGCTGTACACCGACAACGGAATCGACAGGATCAGCGCGCCGGCGACCGGCATCAGCCACCACAGGAACGCGGGGTTGAGCAGGTATACGCCGGCCGCCCACGCCACGCCCACGGCAGTGTGCAGGCCGTGCACGCGGATCGCCTGGGCCCAGCTCGTCTGCGCGTCCTCGCGCGGCGGCGATTTCCATCGCACCTGCATGCCGACGAGCGACATCACGACGAATCGTGTGTGAAACAGCATGCGGATGGGCGCGAGCAGCGATGCCGCGACGATTTCGCCGATCACGCTCAGCACCAGCTTCACCGCACCGCCATAGCGCGAAGTGCGCTTCGGCGGGACCAGGAATACGCTGAGCAGCTTGGGCAGGAAAAGCAGCGTCGCCGTACCCGCCAGCAATCCGATCGCCCACTCGGGCCGCCACTCAGGCCAGCGCGGAAACAGCTGGTACGGCTCGAGAAAATACTGCGGCTCGATCAGCGTATGCATCGCCAGCTGCACGGTCGAGAGGATCAGGAAGAGGAACCACAACGGCGCCGACAGGTACGCCATCACGCCGGTCATGAATACGACGCGGTGCGCCGGGTGAAGCCCCTTGGTGAGCAGGAGGCGGACGTTCATGAGATTGCCCTGACACCACCGGCGGTCGCGCTTGAGCTCATCGATGAGGTTGGGAGGCATTTCCTCGTAGCTGCCCGAGACGTCGTAGGCGATCCACACCCCCCACCCGGCGCGCCGCATGAGCGCCGCTTCGACGAAGTCGTGCGACAGGATCTCGCCCGAAAGGGCGCCCTTGCCGGGAAGGCGCTCCAGCGCGCAATAGCGGATGAAGGGCGCCACCCGGATGATCGCGTTGTGGCCCCAGTAGTGGGATTCGCCAAGCTGCCAGTAGTGCAGCCCCGCCGTGAACAGAGGTCCGTAGATGCGGGTCGCGAACTGCTGCATGCGCGCGAACAGCGTTTCGCGGCCGGTTGCGCGCGGCGCGGTCTGGATGATGCCGGCGTCAGGGTTGGCTTCCGCGATGCGCACGAGCGTGGTCAGACACTCGCCGGTCATGACGCTGTCGGCGTCGAGGACGATCATGTAACGGTAGTGACGACCCCAGCGCCTGCAGAAGTCGGCGATGTTCCCGCTCTTGCGCTTGATCTGGTGACGGCGCCACCGATAGAACACGCGACCGTAGCCGTCCACCGTCCGGCACAGCGCGTTCCACGCGGCGATCTCCGCTACACGGGTGTCGGCGTCGGACGTATCGGAGAGCACGAAGAAATCGAAGTGCTCGAGCGCGTCGGTCCGCGCCAGCGATTCGTACGTCGCGCGCAATCCTGCGAACACGCGCGCGACGTTCTCGTTGCGAATCGGCATGACGATGGCCGTGCGCGCGTCCGACGCGATCGGTGCCCCCGCATGCGCGGTGCGCGAGATCGCGTAGCGATCGCCGCGCGTCGCGAGCACCAGGAATCCCGCGAGCGCAGTCCAGAAGCCGAGCGATACCCACGTGAACAGGATTGCAAACAGTACGAGGATCGCGAGCTCGAGCGGCTCCTGTCCGTGGTAGGGCAACACCGCGCTCATGAGCATCGTCGCGAGCCAGGTCTGCAGCAATGCCAGTGCGAGCAGCACCACGCGCCGGCGATTGGCCGCGTGGTACCACGCCTTGTGGTGATCGGCTCTGCGCGGCATGTCTTCGGCGTCGCGACCGCGCCATTTGCGCGGCACCATCGACACTCGCTTTATCGCCGGCGTGGTCATCAGCCGTGTGCGTCCGTGCAGGTCGTCGTGCAGCACGCGCGCATCCGCCGCTGCCTTGGCGGACAGCGCCAGCTCGAGCCTCGTGCGCATTGAATCGGCTGGGCATCGCGTGCGCGTGTCACAAGGCGAAGACTCACTCGGGCGCGCCGCTCGCTCGACGAGCCTTTCCGCGCTGTCGCCTGAGCTCGTCACAGGCTGCCGCTCCTCTTCGCGTTCCATCATTCGGGCGGGATGATGTAGCTCCACGTCGAGGTCAGCGTGGTGCCATTGGAGCGCAGAAATGCGCGCAGCTCGACCGGCTTCTTGTCGTCGATCTGCTTGATGCGCACGCGCATACGGTACCCACCCGTCACATCATTGCGGTACACGCGGTTCTCTAGGATTTCGCCGTTGCTGTCGACGGTGAGCACGCTCTCGACAGCCCCATCCGGCGGCAGCTTCCTGAGCACCGGTCCTTCGAAGTCGATCAGGAAACCCACGCTGGCGTCGGGCTCCTTCGAGTAGCCATGCCCTCGACGCGTCTGCGCGATATAACCCAGAGGAGGCCGCGTTTCGGTCTCCTTCTGCCAGCGTATGCGGTATTCGATATCGAACGGCTTGCGCAATGCCGGCGGCGTATCGGGCAGCCAGAAGACGACGATGTTGTCGTTGGTCTCGTTCGGCGTTGGAATCTGCACCAGCTCGATGCGGCCACTTCCCCATTCCCCCCTCGGCTCGATCCACGCGCTTGGACGAAGCTCGTATCGCGCTTCGAGGTCCTGATAGCTGTCGAAGGAGTGATCGTGCTGCATCAGTCCAAAACCGGCGGGATTGGTGAGCGCGAACGACGTCACCAGCAGGCGCTTGGGGTTCACGAGCGGGCGTGTGATCCACTCACCCGTTC